>SDBU01001181.1_pt1 | contig 38039 bp, 75 predicted proteins | sample 2277071 | NCBI WGS metagenome assembly SDBU01 (sample SAMN10397929, study PRJNA504765) | marine sediment metagenome | isolation source: marine sediment core GS08_GC12, 126 cmbsf | place: Arctic Ocean: Gakkel Ridge, Loki's castle | collected 2008 | reverse complement strand
CGAAGAAAAGGTGAGTGCTAAAGAATGTAATTGGGTAAATGAAGGATATAGACCACCTTGCTATATGAATAATATATTAAAATGCGAAGATTGTCATTTTAAAGTAAAAACCGAAATAAATAAATTGTGAGATATGAAACGACTAAAAAGAATGTATGAAAGATTTGCTATATGGGTAAACCACTTACAAGGATGGGGGCCCTATAATTATAAGTTGTTTAGAACCTCGCCAAATAAAGAAAAATAATATGGATGTAGAACATTCAATAGCGGTTAATTTATCACGTAAAGAAAAGACTATAATTATGATAGAATTTGATTATTCAAAAATCGACAGTGTGTGGGTTGAAGATATTGACTTCAATGATGTTCCAGATTTCGTAGATACCTATATTGATAGGGCGGAATATAATGGTGAACCCATGACAGAAGAACAGCTAGATGATTTAAATGACAATCATCGTGAGTTTGTTCATGAATCTACAATGAATCAACTCCATTGAAATTAAGGAATCATGGTTAAAACACACTATGCAGAAGTAGATAGGGCAAACGAAAGCGATAATAATGATTATTGGAGTGCGACTCTATGCGGATTAGAAGAAACAGAAAGCCCTATGGATGATAATATAAAGTATGTTAATTGTAAGAAATGTTTAAAACGATATAAAATTCAAGTGAAAAAGTAACAGCCTTAAACAATAGAAATAATGGAAGTAAAAAACTGGAAACAAATAGAAATAGATTATTATATCGAGTGTTTGAAAAATGTTAATCAAGATACAGATGATGCTTGTTTAGCTTTTAATAAAACTCCAAAAGAATTATTTAAATGGTTTAAGGAAGCCCTCAACCCCCAATCCAACACGGTAGATTTAGGAAGGGACTATTTAATAAGACTTAGAAACTTTGGGTTAACTCAAAATGCACATCTTCAACACACTTTAACAGTTGAAACTATTGATAAATTTCTACAACAAAAACCACCCAACACAGAGGGGATGGAGTGGAAATGTCCTGATTGTAATGCCACAACTAAAAGGAGAGATATGAAAACACATTTAATTAAACGACTTTATAAAAAAGGTAATAAAATCACACATTTTAAAACAATCTGTGGGAAAATAAGACATATAATTACTGATCTTCCTCATACTTATCATAAATCAAAAGCAACTTGTAAAATATGTTTGTCAAAAACCCCTAAATAACAAGGTTTTGAAGATAACTACAAAGTAATAACATCACGTTTTACAGTACGATTAACTAAAACACATCGGCAATAGTGCCACATAACAATTGAATGATATGATTAACAAGGGAGGTAGACCAAAATCAGTAACAGTAACCAAAAAAGATTGTTTCTTTTGTGAAGGATCTGGATTACATTTTGGTGATACTTGCAAGGCTTGTGATGGAACAGGAAAAGAAATCGTAAGGAAACAATTACAAAAAGTTTATAATGCTAAGAATAATTTACTTATTAGAGGAAATGACATTTTTATTAATAATAAACCCGTAAGTGATGTTCGGCAATACATCACATAACAACTAAATAAATATTATGGACAATCTTGGAAAATTAGGAGTAGATGTTCTTACAAATTTTGAGGGTACAATAGTGTCGGCTCATTATTATTACAAAGGAACTACTCAGTATGGGCTACAGCCCGCCAAAGATGAAAAAGGAGAACTACCTAAAATTAGGTATTTCAATGAGGGTCGACTCAAAATAACAAAGTACGATCAAGGGTAATAATGCCCGTAAAACACTAATTTTGGGAACAGGGTAATCTCATAAAACAATTTTATTCTGTTCCTTTTTAAATATTTTTAGTAATTTTACAGATTAAATAACTTAGAAATAACTTAGGATGACTAATTTCGGGGATAAACGAAATACTGAGGGATTTGATAAGCATCCTGAAAATATTGGCAAAGGTCGTAAAAAGAAGATATATACCATCCTAAAAGAAAAAGGATTCTCAGCAGACGACATACGTACTGCCTTTGGTGAGTTAGCTTTCTATACTATTGACGAACTAAATAAAATCAAAGATGATACTAAGAAGCCTATAATAACTCGCATAATAGCTAATCAATTTGAATTGGCATTAACAAAGAATGATTGGTATAAGGTTAAGGAGATACTTGAACATGTTATTGGCAAGCCGGTACAGCAGATAAACAGTAGTATTGATGGTGATTTCACTATTACACCTAAAGAGTGGACAGATTAAAATGGGATAATACTTAAACTGAGATTTTTAGTCTAAAATACCAACATATTTATCGTTCTTTGATTTATTAGAAAATAATTTTAATGACAGAAAAAAACATCAAAAACCTGGGTTTCTCCAATATTTGGGAATTTAGACCCTCTGAAACCCTTTATTTATAGGGTATTCAGGATTTGGAGTTTTAAAAAAGACAAAAGTTTTTTCTTGACAAAAAGGTTTTGAGTTCAAAGCAAAAAAGTAGAAAGTTTTTTTTCGGAAATGAACTTTTGAAAAAGTTAAGAAAATTTAAAAACATTTTTTTGATTTTAAGGTTTTGGAAATTTGAAGAAAAAATAAAAGTATAAAATTAAAAATCAGAAAATAAAATTTTGCACAAAAAAGAAAAAGATAAATTTCAAAAGTTGAAAAAGATTTTTCTGTCAAGAAAAATAAAATAATTTTTCAGAAATTGAAAATATTTTATTCGAACAAAAAGTAAAAAGATTTTTTCGGGAAACCGAAAACCTTAAAACTAAAATAAAAGTTTTTTACTTTTGCAAAAATCTCAAAACCTTAAACTTGACTAAAAAACTTTAAAGAAAACGAAATTCGATGCTCTGAAACCCCTATAAACAGTACGTTTCAGAATTGGAATTTTAAAAAAAAGAAAATGACAGGAATTTTTAACAAAAATCGGAGTTTCTCTAATAATTATATTTCAGATTATTTTAATTAAGAGAAGTTGAGATTTTTACTAAATTTTGATGAGATTAAAAATACACAAAAAATATCGCCCCTTATGGGATGCAGACTATGACTATGCAATAATAACCGGCGGACGTGGTTCAGGCAAATCATTTGCAGTTGGTGACTTTATCGAAAACCTATCGTTTGAACGTGGGCATACAATCCTTTATACACGTTACACACTTACCTCAGCACATCTTTCAGTTATACCCGAATTTCAGGAAAAGATAAGTATTGAAGGGCATATCAATTATTTCGATCCGTCCAAAACCGAAGTACAAAACAAACGAACGGGGGTTAATATATTATTTCGTGGTATCAGAACAAGCGCCGGTATTCAAACAGCGGCACTGAAGTCAATACAGGGGTTAAGCACGTGGGTACTTGAAGAAGTTGAGGAACTTGTTGAGGAAGATACATTTGATAAGATTGATGAAAGCGTAAGACAGGCAGGAGTTAAAAACCGTGTGATAATGGTGATGAACCCTGCAACCAAAGAGCATTGGATATATAAACGATTCTTTGAAGAGGCTGGAGTTGAACCTGGATTCAATGGAATTAAGAACCGAGTACTCTATATTCATACGGATTACCGTAATAATATAAAAAATCTATCTCAAAAATTTCTACAGAAAGTCGCACATCTTAAAAAGACCAATCCATCAAAATATAAACATAGGATTCTTGGCGGATGGATCGAGCGTCCTGAAGGTGTTATCTTTGAAAACTGGAAACTTGGTGCGTTTGATAATAGTTTACCTTACGGACATGGACTTGATTTTGGTTTTACCGATCCGGATTCAATGGTTAAAGTTGCTATTAATGAGAAATTGAAGTTAATATATATAAAACAATTATTGTATGAAACCGGACAAGGTACACAGGAACTAATAAGAAAAGTTAAAAAATGTATTAATATAAACGATTTAATAATAGCAGAGAGTGCTAGTCCTAGAATTATAAGTGATATGCAAGACGCTGGATTGAATGTTGAACCAGTTGTAAAAAATAAAATTATTGAAGATATTAAATTTATACAGGACTATGAATTAATAATTGATCCCGATAGTTCTGACTTAGTAAAAGAGCTAAATATGTATGCATGGAGCAATAAGAAAGCAGAAATACCAATCGATGCGTGGAATCATTTACTTGATGCGACGAGGTATATTGTACAGACAATGTGTATTAATGACAGTGTATTTTTTATTTAGTATGTAATATATCAAAAATAATTAGTAATTTTGTAAAAACAAACAAGACAAGCAATTTTGTATGTGGCCATTTACAAACAGGGAACAACGCCTTAAAGCTATCAATGATGCTGTAAGGAACGAGTTAAACAAAAACATCTATTTACATAACATCTACAGCGGGGTGCCTATTCCGTTTGAGGATAATCCGGAAACACAGCTTGAAATAGGCTATATGGATAACGTAGATGTCTATTCCATAATAAACTATGTAGCCCGAAATTCTGCCGCTGTGCCTTTACGGGTGTACGATAAAGATGATGAAATAGTTGATGATCACCCGATAATGGAATTACTGGAACAGCCTAATCCTGATATGTCAATGGTTGATATAATTGAGGCGTTCTATATTTATAAGTTAAGTATTGGTAATTCTTATTTATATAAACCAACTTTAGAATCAGGAGCAAATATTGGTAAGACGATAGAAATTTTGGTCATGCCAAGTGCTGATGTTCAGGCAATAGGTGGCACATGGACCGACCCGATACAAGGGTACAGAATAAATGAGGGTCTTATATGGAATACCATTGATAAAGCAGATATTTATCATGGGAAGTTTTTTAATCCTAAATTTAGTAATGGTTCATGGTTATATGGATTAAGCCCAATTAAGATAGCCGTTGAATTGATTAGAACACAAAACTATGGTTATACAGCACTAGAGAGTGCATATCTGAATGGATCCCCGCCCTATATGATTACGCATAAAGGCAAAAACAAACTAACATTCACACAGCAGGAAAATTTAGAAGAAACGTTTAAGAGAAAATACGGCGATGGTGATGACTTTACTAAGCCAGGTTCAAATTTTACTAAACCCATGCTGACAAGTGAGGATTTAGATATTAAGATGATTGGATTGTCACCAATTGATTTAAACATATTGAATGTAAACAAACAAGGTGGAAGAACGCTTGCAAATGTACTCGGAGGGATTCCAACTGTATTACTGAACGATTTAGAAAACTCAACTTATTCCAATTACAGTGAAGCGCGTAAAGTGTTTTATGAAAATGTAGTTATCCCAAACAACACACCTTTACAAAAAGGATTAACTAATTGGCTATTGACTCCCTATAATGACGGAACTAAATTTAAGTTTGATTATTCAGATATTGGACCGTTACAGGAAGATATTAAAGAAAAGACAGAAGCGTTAAAGAATGCTTATTATTTAACGATAAATGAACGTAGAGACCAGCTTAATTATCCACCAATTCAGGGCGGTGATGTTATTTCAGCGGCACCAACATCAATACAACAAGCAGACAAGGAAACGGAAAAATATTTAAAGTCATTAAAGTTATGACACAACGCGAGGCAGAAATAAAAAGAGAGACATTTCAGAAGCCTATTGAAAAGATAGTTTTCCGGGTGTTGATGGATAGCGTAAAGGCTACCATTGATTCTGCTGATATATTAAATGAAGAGTCTGTTAATGCTATTAAAAAAGAACCTATTGAGGATATGTATATAAAGATTTATCAGGTAGTTGGATTGGATTTTGCAAAAGAATCAGAAAGTGATCTGATAAAAGATTTAACTGTTGATGATATTACACTTGCTAATATACAAGAATGGGTAAAAGTAAACGCAGGCGCACGAATAACAGAAGTCTGGTTATACTCAAAAGAGCAGTATGTTAACGTAGTACGCGAAGCAATTACGATAGGTATTGAATCTGGGCTTGGACCTGATGCAGTTGCACGGTCAATAAGGAATATGGTTATTGACAGAATGGGTGAAATATCACTTGTAAGGGCTGAAAGGATTGCACGTACTGAAATAGTATCGAGTTCGAATATGGGATCATTGCAAGGTGCTATGAATAGTCAAGCAACGGTAAAAAAGAAATGGTTAACATCGGGATTGCCCGGTACAAGAATAACTCATCTGGACGCTGAATCTATGCCAGCTATTGATTTAAACCAAGCGTTTAGAGTAGGTAATGATAATTTACAATATCCCGGTGATCCATCAGGTTCGGCGGAGGAAACTATAAATTGCAGATGTACAATAATATATGAACGATTATGAAACATATAAAAGAATTAACAGCTAAAATTGCTGATGTAGACGAAAAAGAAGGAATCGTGAAGGCGTATTTCAGTGCCTTTGGTAACATTGATGCTGATAATGATATGATACAGGCAGGCGCGCATGCAAAGACTATGATGGAACGTGGACCTGCTGGTACAGGTCGTATCAAACATTTTAAATATCATGATCGCTGGCAGGTACCAGGTGTATTGACTGAAATGGGTGAAGACACATTTGGTGGATATTTCGTTAGTAAACTAGCACCAACAATGCTTGGTAAGGACACGTTGATTGAATACCAAGCTGGTATTATAACAGAACATTCGTTTGGTTTTCAAATAATCAAATCTGAGAAGGTTAACGCTGGCGAGCAGAATGAATATCAATTGATAACCGAGACTAAGATTTGGGAAGTTACCAGCCTAACAGCATGGGGAGCCAACGAAGATGCACGTACAATATCAGTTAAAGATGCCAAAGAAATATTTGAACAAGTTGAAAAAATACTCAAACTAGGTAACCTATCTGATGAAACATTGAAAAAAGCAGAAGAATTATACAAGACACTCAAAGCCGTGATTCCACACTTGGAGCCGTCAAACGAATTATTAATAAACGAATTTAAATTTTAAACTATGGAAAGTAAAGACGTCAAATTGATACTTGATAAAATCAAAGATCAATTTGAAACGGCTAAAACAGAAACCACTCTTGAAATCACCACGATGAAAGATGAGTTACTGAAGGAGGCCGTTGAGCAGCTTGGCAAGGATAGCGAACACATGATACTTGTGCAGAATCAACTTGACCAAGTGGCAACCGACCTTAAAAAGCATCGTGAGAAGCAAGAAAATGAAAAGCCAGTTTCACAGTTTGGCAGCATTTATAAAGCTCTTCAAGATGACAAGTATAAGGCAATGATTGTCAAAGGAAAAGGTAGTTATGACTACCAGTTCAAAGTGATAAGTAACGCAAGCATGGTCGCTGGAGACGATTTGGTGAATTTACCATTTCGTGAAATGGGAATCGACAAATCGGAAGTTCGCCCGTTGTTAATCTCACAGATTATCCAATGGGGTACAACAGCCAGTAAGACTGTTGACTGGATTGAGCGCACTACTAAAACTGATGCCGCCGCCGCAAGGGCAGAGGGTGCATCAATGGCAGAGGGCGACCTTGGTTATACTGAGGTATCAACAGCCGCAAAAATAGTATCTGAGTTAATGAAAGTTACTCAGGAAGCGCTGAAAGATACTGCATTCTTAGCATCTGAAATCAACACTGAGTTGATAAGCGATGTTATGTTAGAACTAGATGACCAATTACTTTCGGGTGATGGAACCAGTAATACCTTAATTGGTATAGAAACAGTTGCTAAAGCGTTTGCAGCCGGAACATTGGCTAATACCGTTTATAGAGCAAATAACTTCGATGTTATCCGTGCAGCTTCCAACCAGATATTCGTAGCTGGAAAAGGAAAATATGTGCCTAATTTCGTTCTAATGCATCCAACCGATGTAACCGGAATGGATATGTTAAAAGACCCTGATACTGGAATGTATATACTTCCACCATTTAAATCAGCTGACGGCACAGTGATTGCAGGTGTAAGAGTAATACAAAATACTGGTATTACTTTGGGTGACTACTTAATTGGAGACTTTAACAGAGCTAAGGGTTATTTACGTGACCCACTAGAGATCAAAATCTGGGATCAAAATAGCACTGACGCTGAAAAGAATCAAGCTACAATTACCGGAAATATGCGTGTAGCATTGAGGATTAGAAATCAAGAGAAATTCGCTTTTGTAACTGGTACTTTCGCCGATGATATTGATGACTTGGTAAAGGTTTAATCTAAAAAACTACGAAAGATGAAAAATATATTGATTGTAATACTCGTATTTTTAGCAACTAGCCTAATTAGTCAAAATTTTGGCAAAAAAGTTGCATGGGTGGCGGACACAACCACCGACTCTGAAACCGAACACCTTGTAGTAGCAACAGCAGATATAAAATCAATAAGTGAGGCAGGACGTGTCTTGCTTACTGTTTGGGGAACAAATGCAAGTGGGACAGCTACTGTTACAGCAACACCACAAGGTTCGGATGATAACTCTAAATGGTACAACTTATCCGCTGCAATGAATTTTAATGTTGCAGGAACTGTTACCGATACTTCGTACACTAATGAATTTTCATATTTTCTATATTATAGATGGAAGTTAGTTAGTACTGGCACCGGGGTTACTTATCTCGGTGGTGGAATAACGATTAAACGACCACGAAACTAATGTGGTTTAATTAAACTTTGGAACGGTCAGGGCTTAGGCTCTGGCCAATCCTTAAACTTATGAATTATGAAAGTTATATTATTAAATGATTATCTGGATTACAAAAAAGGCGAAGTTATTGAAATGCCAGATCCAAGAGCAAAGCGTCTTATTAACAATGATAAGGTTAAACAATATGAACCGAAAACAGTTAAAAAGCCAGAGAATCCAAAGCTGAAAACAAAAGAAGTAATCGGAACCAGGAACGCAGGTAAAAACAAGGGAAAATGATTTCAATTACCGAATCAATAACGGGTAGTGAACCGTTATCGTTGTCACTTGCTAAAGCATGGTGTCGGGTTACATATACGGATGAAGATATGTTGATTACCAGTCTTATTACACAGGCACGCGATGTAATCGAACAATATCTTAATGTATCGATGATCGACAAAACATTGACTTTGGATATGACAAAACGTTCGTCTATTCAATTACCGTTTGGACCAGTCCAAGCGATAACAAGTATTAAGGATTCGGATGGTGAAGGTATTGATTATGATGTTAAAAATGAGTTTCTTCAATTCAATCAGATTGTTGATTATGCTAGAATCATTTATACTGTTGGTTATGATACTGTTCCAAGTGGGTTAATTCTAGGTTTGAAACAAGTAATATTGAGGTATTTTGAAAACAGGGGTGATGCACAAAACAGCGTTGGATTACTGACCGACGAAATAACAACCATAATGGCATACAGCCGCAAGCAGTGGATATGATTGAAAAGTTTAGAAATAATGTTGAGTTCTTTGAAATTACAGGAGTAAGTGATGGAATGGGCGGTATTACGGGCAATACCCAAACAAGCAAGGGTACAGCATGGGCCAGAGTAGAACGCATGAAAGGAAACGAGGCATTAACTATGGAACAGCTATTAAATGCTATACCTTATAAAATGACTATTCGATCATTTGATTTACCGAGTGCGTTTGATATTGGTACATATCGGGTGAATGTTGACAGCACTTTATTTAGTATTCATTCGAAGGCGGTTGACGAATATAGTAGGTTTACGACTTTAATTTGTTGGAGTAGCGCAGAACAGATATCATGATAAAAGTCGATGTAAATAGTGCAAACAAGGACTTTGATAGTTTTGATAAAAAGGTACAAAAAAAGCTAATAAAAATACTTGATACGACTGTTTTAATTGTAGAAAGCAGGGCAAAGGTTAAATTAAAAACTGACAAACACTGGATAACTGGTAATCTGGCAAGCTCAGTTCATGTAATAAAAAAAGGTGACGAAATACCAGTAAAATTAAAAAAGATGGAAAGAGCAGTGGGAACAAATACGGTGTATGCTGCAAAGATTGAATTTGAGCATGATAGTTACTTACATTATGCGAATATGAAAGAGCGTGCTAATTTTCAAAGACAGGTAAGTAAAGCGATAAAATGAAAGATATTGGATTGAAATTATATCAGGCAATTTTTGACCTTATTAACGGTATTGCAGATACTCACAATGTAATCCCGGCTAATAAGTCATTTCCATATATTTATCTTGGAGAGATTATCGCTGAAGAACCTGATAGCGCAAAGGATAGATTTTTCACATTTGGAACAGTAGATGTATCAATTTATACAGCTACGTTAACAGCGCAAGGGAGTAAATCAGAATTATTAACATTAACAAACAGCGTAAAATTAGCATTAAAAGCAACTAAAACAAGCGTATTGACATTAGCAGATTTTAACATGACTATTTGGAAACTAAGCAATCAATCACAAAGACACGAATCGACTAGAGACAAAAATATATTTATAAACACATTACAATACTATTTTGAAATAGAACAATTATAAACTTTTAAATTTTAATATTATGGCAGTTATTAACGGAACAGCGTTATACGTAAAACTAAGCGGGGTATTAGTTGCCGCTGCAACTGGTTACACGCTGACAATCAATCAAAACGTGATTGATTCAACAACAAAAGATTCAAGCAAGTGGGCTGAAAATCTAAACGGAACAAGAAGCTGGAGTATTTCAGTTGATTTTCTTTATGACCCAGCAGGTACCTTGAACTTTGTTGAATTGATTGACTTCTTAATCGCAGATGTAGCTAATCTTGCAGTTATTGCCGGTGATGATGTGACAGTTGGAGAAGTTAATTATACCGGAACAGCAAGGATTGAAGCTATTTCAATAACACCAAACGACAACGATGCTTCAGGAGGTTCAGTAAATTTGGTAGGTAATGGACCATTAGTTAAAGCAACAGTATCAGCGTAATGAAGATAGGTGGAAAAGATAGACCGATTAGATTCGGTATAAATCAATCCATTATTTTTTGTAGGCTTCGCGGCATTACAATTAACCAGATGGATGCTGATATAAAGAAGATTATCAAGAATGAGGTTGATGGTTCGGAAATCCGCGATTTGTTATTTTCAGCATTGAAAGATGGTGCGAGAAAAGAAAAGCAACAGTTTGATTTTGAACCTGAAAATGTTGGTGATTGGATGGAAGAGATTGAAACAAAAGATTTGGAGCAGTTCTTTGTTGGATTGGTTGATGGTATGCCTAAGTCAAAGAGAAAACAACCGTCAAAAAAAAAGTAATTATTACCTGGCAATCACTGATTGATTATATTAGTGAAATGGGTTTTACTTACGAACAGATGGTTGATATGACTTGGATTGAGTTTGATTATTACTCAGCAGGCTATCAGCGAAGGGTTGAACATGGATTGAATGGCACTAGATTGATAATAAGTTCGATGGTTAACTTATGGAGTAAGAAACGGGTAACACCAAGAGATATAATACCGCTTACGATGGATAGTGTAAATTATGAAATTAAAAAGGAAACTGTTGCAGAAATAGAAGCAAAACTGAAACGATGGGGATTATAAGTAATATAGTTGCGAAGTTAACGCTAGATAACAAGAAGTTTGACCGAGGACTTACTGAGTCTAAAAATAAAACAAGTCAATTTGGTGTTGCTATTATTAAGATTGGTGGAGCTATTGGCATCGCTTTTGCAGCAAAAAAAATACTTAGCTTTAGTGATGAAATGGCATCATTAGCAGTAAAGGTAAATGGCGTTACTAAAGCGTTTGAACAATTAAAAGGAATTACCCTCGATGAATTACGTCGATCAACTGGTGGAATGGTTGATGATTTACAGCTAATGCAAAAAGCTGTCCAGGCTAAAAACTTAGGATTGCCTGTTCAACAATTAGGAACGTTCTTTAAATTTGCAGCATTACGAGCGGCTGAAACGGGCGAAAATGTTGATTTCTTAGTTAATAGTATTGTAACTGGTATCGGCCGTAAGTCCGTTATGATAATGGATAACTTAGGTATCAGCGCACTAAGATTAAGAGAGGAAACTGAAAAGGTTGGAGATTTCGCACTTGCAGCCGCTAATATTATTAATCAAGAGTTGGCCGCTTCAGCTATAACCATTGATGACATTACTGATGGAACAATACAAATGACATCTGAATGGAAGAACTTCTCAAGTGCAGTTGCTACAAGTGGTATTGGTGATTTCTTTAATGACTTAGCAAAAGATGCCGCTTTAGCAATGAAAAATATCACGTTCTTATTGAGGTTTGATGCAGCAACGGAAGGTGAAAAAAGAGTAATGTCACTTTTTAAATTGTTTGCTAAAACAAGGGAGGAAGCTGGAGCCGCGTTTGGTGATGTTAAACACGCATTAATTGCGAGACTATCAGAACTTGAGAAGCAAGGTAAAAAGACTGGTGTGGTACTTGATGAAGCTATGTCATTTGTTCCTTCATTACGTGAACTTGAATTGGATCAAGTTACTGGAGCTTTAGATTTCATGCAAAATTTAAAAGAGCCAAAAGCATTCAGCGCATTTTTAGACAAGCTATTTACGGTTATACAAGGCGGGGGGGGAGCAAAAGAACGTATTGAAAGCAGTATAAAACCAATATTTGGTAAAGATATATCAGGTGAAACTAAAGAACCAGTAAGTACAGCAACAGATGACACAAAGCTATTATCAAAACTTGCAAACGAAGCAACGGAATCTTTTACAATACTCGGTAGAACAATGGGTGAAGTCCCTGATATGCCAGCACCATCGGATGAAGATATTGAGGCATGGAAAAATATGAATGTAGCTGTATTGGATTTATCTAATGCCTTACAAAATACACTAGCACAGGCACTAATGGCAGTTGGAGAAGCATTAGGAACTATAATTGCCGGTGGTGGGATTGAAAATGCCTTACAGTTGTTTATACAAACAATCGGTGGATTAATGAAACAATTTGGTGCATTATTAATATCATGGGGTATTGCTCAGATAGCATTGAAAGCAAGTATTTCAAATCCTTATGCTGCAATTGCCGCTGGTATCGCTCTTGTTGCGATAGGTGCTGCAATAAGCAAATCACAAAGACAAGTCACAGGTTCTAGTGGAGGTGGGTTCGGTGGTTCGGTGGGTGGTGGACAAGGATTTTCAGGAACTGGGTTTTATTCAGGGCCTGGATTTAATGGACAGGGGGGAAATACAATTATATTAAAGGCGCAAGGTGCTGACTTAGTTGCAGTAATAGACGAACAAACTTTAAGAAACATCACAAATGGCTGATAATTTATATACAAGTGAATGGAAAGACACGTTTGGAACTGATACATCTGTAAATTGGTTTCCAAAAGGATTGACTGGAGCAGCTTCACAATATAAATTCACTGCTGCTGGCGTTCCGTTAGTTACAAAACTTAATGGGAAAACGATACATGACATTATTAAAGGTTCGGATATTACTTTTAATATAATGATACAAGATGCAACAGATGAAACACATTTGTTAAAATTATTGGATGAAACATATTACGTAAACGTTGCAAAAGGTGGAACAGACCGTTGGTATGGACAATTGTTTCCACGCTTTTTTAATCAGGTTTATAATACATTTCCTTATCAAGTGTCCTTAACTGCAAATGATAGGATAGGAGGACTTAAAGAAGAAGATAATTATATGATTGATTATCCTGAACCTGGAAATTATCGAATGATTGATATAATTACTATTATATTGGCTTCTTTTGATGATGGTACATTTTATGCTCATGCACCAAGTGAGGTGAGAATTTGTACACCTTTATATTATATTTCTGTCGATAGAATATTTGAATCGGTTTATCTTGATCCACGAACATTTATGAGTGAAGATGATCAATATATAAACAAATATGAGTTATTAGAAAACTTATTAAAGCCTTTTGGTATGTATATATTACAACGAAAAGGTATATGGTATATCATCGATCCAGAGGCGTACACAGTTGATGGAACTACATTAAGATATACATACTATACATTTCCATCTGGATTAGGTGTATTTGGAGGAATAAGTAGTGAGAATATTTTAGTTGATTTGTTTGCAAACAAAACAGATAACAAATTAGTGAACTCAACTGCCTTTAAAAGTTATACTAAACCAGTATCGAAACTAAGAATTAACAAAAGTTATCAGCCCAGATTAATGGTATTAGATGTTAATGCTAATAGATCAGGAAATTTCTATGACGGAGAAGGTGGTATTGAATTAGAGTTTGATTCAGATGGAGATTTAAGACATTGGGACAATTTAGGTTCTTTTCCTTTGCCATTTACTTATGTTGAAAATAGTGGATGGTTGAAAGTACCAATCAGTTTATCAGATGCAGCTAACTGGAAATCAAAACTAAAAATACTTAATGTAGATAGTGATGAATTTGATAGAATAAGATTTCATGGTATATTTTATCAATCTATAACTGATTTGAATCTTCCACTTTATCGGTTTCCATTTACATTGAAATGGGTGAGTACGGGGCCAACAACAAATTACACATATTATTTATCTGGTAATAATATTGACGATAATTATGAATGGCAGGTAGGTTCAACACATTTCAGATATAATGCACCGTTGGGTGAATCTTCTTTGGATTTTGATATACTATTACCAGAACTATCAGAAACACAAACAACTATTACGCTAACTTTAGATATTCACCCCTTTAGAATACCGTTATTTTTAATCACCGGAGTACCTATTTTAATAAAAGAGTTAAGAGTACAAGTAATTAATAATAATATGGATGCAATTAATTATAAAAAATCAGTAGAATACGTAGTTGGTGAAGATAACGTACTTAAAAATATATTTAACATTGATTTACGCTGGGGAATAGGGAAAGATGGATGGAGTATAACCGGTGAGGTATATCACTCGGATTTAATATTGAGTAGAGTGTTGGATGTTTCGGGTATTCCTTCATCAGAATTTACAGACGGTACATCAAGTGGTAATTTAGTTGATTATTGGTTAAAAAATAAGTTCATAAGATATAACAAAGAACCGACTCCAATCCTGAACGGGGATATAAGAAGCGATGATACACTGAGTTTTATATCTATGATTCAGGATTACGAAAACTTGAAATATATAATGTTAGAAGCCTCTTACGAGGATAAAAAGGGTGTATTTACAGGCAGATGGAGAAAGTTAATCGACCCTGCTGGTGATTATTTTGAACCGGATTATAATGATGATTATTTATTTGATTAGTTATGGCAGTAAAAACAGATGCACAATTACAGGCTTATGCTGACACCAACATAAATACGAATGGTGCTAATGCAATTACCGGAGCATTACATAATACTATGCTTACAGATTTAATTGATAGTAAGGTTAACGTAGCGGATATAATTCCAGGATCCAATCATGAAGCGTTGGCAGCGACAGGAGCAGGTACATTTTCAATTGCACAATATCACAACGGCAAACAGATAATTGCGGAATTTGTAAGCGGAACACCTACTTTGAAAATAGGAACAACTGTTGGGGGTGATGAAATTATGAAATTAGAAACGATTACAGCGGTAGATTTAATTGATAATAATTTATTTATCGGTTCTTTATCGGCTGCATGGACGTTATATTTTACAATAGCTGGAGGAACAATTAATTTATGGGTACAAACAGCAAACTTTAAATCATGAGAAAATATATAACAATATTATTAATGTTGATTTCGCTGGCTGGATTTAGTCAACGAAGCGTAACGGGTGATACTCTTAAAATATCGGGAGGTGGTTCGTTTGGGGGTGGTGTTAAACTAGTCAATTCACCAGTAGTTGATTCGATTTTAGAAACCATAATTAATTCATCAGGATCAATTCCAACTACAAAGGCTGTATTTGACTTTGGTGGTGATGCAATTACAAATATTGACGCATCTAATAATTCAATGGTAAAATTAACACGATTAGACGGTACATTTTTTTATATAACATTTGGTCATAATCATATAGAAAATCTACTAACAACGCAGCTTTCAGATATTGCCTATAATGCAACTACATGGAACGGAAACCTAGATGCTGCAACAAAGAACGCTATCCGTGATAAAATAGAAACATTAGGAGTTGGGAGTGTAACAAGTGTTTCTGCTGGCAATGGAATGGACTTTACTACAATAACTGGGTCGGGAGCAGTTATAATGGGTACGCCGACAACACTAACTGCCGCAACTACAAACGCAGTACAAACAACATCACATACTCATGACGTAACAGGATTTGCAGAACTACAAACAATGACCGATAATGCAATATTAAGAGCAAACGGAACAAGTGGAGAATATCAAAATTCTGGTGTAATAATAGATGATAATGACAACATAACGGGAGTTAATATATTAACAGCAGATTCAGTTCATGCCGTTTGGTTTGGTGGTTTGTCAGATTTTGAACTTGGAGAAGTCGACAGTAAAATTACAGTTGATGCAGATTCAATGGTATTATCAACAAGTCCAGAAGTGCAAGTTGGATCAAATGCTGCTGTTAGTGGTGATGAAGTTGTTAATTATATCACAGCACAATCAATCACTAATCCTTTAATATTTACACAAACAGCAACAGTAACAATAACCAATAATGCAAGTGAATTAACACTAATCGGGTCTGGAAATGGAAGCCAGATAATTCTTGCTAATACTCTAGCCGTTGGTGATGTTATAAGAATAAGACAATTTGGGGTTATGACAAATGCAAACGGGTCAGGAACAGATGATCTTACTTGGAAAATTAAGGCAAATGCCACAATTCTTGCATCGGGAACAGAGCGAGTAACAGTATTATCAACAGACTGGCAATATGCTATTGATGTTTTAATAGTAGTAAGGAGTATAGGTGCTGGAGCAACAATTCTACTAACTGGTACAATACAAGTTGAAATAAGGAGCGGAGGGGAAATTACAATTATCCCTCTCACAGTAAAAACGGTCGGTAGTGTAAACACGACAATAAATCAAACGATTGATATAACTGGCCAGTGGAGTGGTGCTGACCCAGATTTATCAGTAAGTTCATTGAATACTACAATTGAATTTTTACAATCACCATGAGATGTTTAATTTTTTTATACCTTTGTTTTTTAACAAAACTTAATAAAATGAAATACTTAATAATCATACCGCTATTTATTTTGTTTTCTTGTCAAAAACAGGATTATAAACAAGTAATATATTCTTTAGAACATTCGGGATATGGCATATTAAAATATAAATTTGATGGACAATTAGAATTTAAAGAACTTAAAGATGATACGTTTGATACTGCTTTCATTGTTCCTAATGTTGATTATGCGTACCAATTCAAAATACATATAAGTCATTATAACGAAACATTTTCATACATAAGAGCATACATAATAATAGATGGAAAAATTAAAGATTCATTAGTTAGGTCTTTTAATTCATGCTATACTATAACTAGAACATTATCATATTATGAATGATTAAATTAAAAAATTTGTAACTTTGTAAAAAAATATAATTATGAAAAAACTAGCAGTAATTATTTTAATGGTGTTTGCGATATCAAGCTACTCGCAACAAGTGAAATACGACTATGATGAGTATGAGGTAAAATTACTTACATATACGGTCGATGGTGATACTTCGTACACGTTTGAAATGTCGAGGCCGTATTTTTGGGATATGCAGTTTGCATGGACATCGCTGGATCAAACAGATGGCAGTATTAAAATATTAACAACTCAGTATGAGGATTCAACTAATTTTCTGCCATACGCAAATACTGACACCTTATTAATGAATACAGCGACCGGATCAGGAAAGATACGAGATACGTATAAAGGAACCGCTGATATATTGTTTCGTATTAATATTGATTCCGGTACGTGTTCGGGCGGTACGTTAACTATAAGTGGAAACTTTACAAGGAAAAGATAATGAAAAAACTATTAATTTTATTGCCATTCATATTCTTTGCTACCTTTATAATGGCGCAACAGGGGGATGGCTCAGTTATTGAACCACGTATTGATGCACAAACGCTTAATGGATTTGATGAGTCTTATTTTCTTGACACAACAGATTTTGCAGTTACAAAAGTATGGTATGTTGATGTTAACTATTCAGGAGATCAACTTAGTAACGGTACTCTCTTTGCACCATTTACGGCAATACAACAAGCGTTCGATTCTTGTTCAGTTGGTGATATTGTTTTGGTATATCCAGGTACTTATCCGGCAGAACATTTACATCCGATTATTGATTCGATTAAGTTACTTTCTCTTAGTGGTCCTTCTCAAACTTTTGTAGCATTAACAGCAAGTGGAGGTACTGGTTTTGATGTGGACAACGAGGGGATGACAATAGAGGGAATTACTTTTACAGGTGATGCAGGTTTTTTAATACAACTTGAGGGTGGTGAAGATGCTTTTACGTTAAGGTATTGTGAACTAGATACTGAGGGTACACCGTCAATAGGATTAAACATTGGAGCATCGGGCTGTTCAAATATGATAGTTGAGAATAATAAATTTATATCTGAAACTGGCGATGGGGCAATTTGGATGGAGAAAAATGTTACAAATCCTTTAATAAGAAACAACTGGTTTGTTGGATCCGATTCGACTTCAAGTTATGCGATACAGACTACCGGGTCTACAGGAGGTAGGTATATTAACAACCTTATTGAAGGTTATGCAAGTGGTATATTTTTACATACTGTTACAGCCGGTTCAGGCGGTACGGCTAATGAAGAAATCACGGGTAATATAATTCGTAATTGTAGTAAGGCCATACGTCTCGGTCATACCAGCCAAACAGTTGATATGGATTCAATATTTATATTCCAAAATCTTTGCTATCATAACTCGTTCGGGATAGAAATAGCGAATGACGGTGACGTTCTCTCAGGCACATTCTTAGAAATTGGGAATATCTATACAGATAATACAGTTAATCGAAGGAACGCAGGAACAGAACCAGCTTATTTGAATAATCATATAAATGGTGGAACAACAATGAATGGAGAACTTGATGCTACAACCATAACAGTAAATTCAGATTATACATTTCCGGCAGCAGATGGAAACGCCAACTTTATAATGGAAACGGATGGAGCAGGAACATTAAGTTTTATAGCAAATGCAGGCTTTGCTGGTGTATTAGGATTTGACTTTTCAAATCCGAGCATGGTTAGGGTTTTCAGGGTTGGTGATACTTTGATTTATTCGACAGGTCACGGACATAATGAACTTCGATTACAAACTGACAGGGATTTCGTCGGCGACGTTGATATAACAGGCGACTTGGTAGTTTCTGGTGACATTACGCACAATCATTCGTCAGGACTAATGTTTATTTCAACACCTGGGACGTTTGCGATTACAACCGGCGGCACATTTGAGAAACTAATAGGCGGAGCGATAGATTACTCTTCCGATCATTTAGAAGATTTTAACGAAACAACCAACGGACGGCTTACATACACAGGAACGCTGACTAAACATTTTACAGTGGCCGTTTATTCGAGTATTGAATCAGGAGAAAATACGCAGGAAATCGAAATAAGAATAGCAGAAGGAGGGTCACCTATTTTCGGCAGCGAGCAAGAACAAACTTACTCAGTAATAAATAACCATAATACGATTCCGACTGGTTACATTGTAGAATTAGCAACTAATGAATATATTGAGGTATTTATAACCTCAGATACAAACGGCGATAATGTCATCGCTCACAGTTGCGTCGTAGTAATAACAGAATATTAAACATAAAAACAATGAAAAAATCAATTTTAATTTTAATAGTATTCCTTATAGGAATAACAACATTCGGACAAACATTAGGCAGTTTCCCCGTTTCGTCAGGATTTGGCGGCGGCGTTGAAGGCGCAAATCGTCAGCGTGTAATTGATGCAAGTGGAACATACGTAAGAAACATCGCCCCCCACGAAATCGACTACCTACAATCTCACGGACTTTGGAACTCACGTTTTGCAATAGTTTCACCAAGCGGTTATGCGGCAACGGTAATCTATTCGCAAGTACCAACAGACGGTACAGCCGACCTAGTAGTCGCAAGAGCCTCAGTTAAAACAACCGTAAATGAGGATTTATTATTGGAAGAAATAGCGGCAACCGTACCGAGTATAGACTTTACGGATGGCACGCCTGTTATTTTAGCAGAGCCACAGCGAACAAATGAATTAGAAGATGCGAAATCGGTATATTCAGATTATTGGACTTGTTCAGGTGCTACAATAGCCTCAGATCCCGAAACAAAAGGGGCAGACCAAAATGTTAGTTCAACAGCTAATGGAGATTATACAACTTTTGGAAGCGCAAGTGCAACAGGATTTTCGGCAACTTCAAACGGTGGTGCTACTCATGAAGCTGGAACGGCAGATGAAATTGTAGTAACAGCAACTAATATAATTCGGGTTAGTTTTACTTTAGTTTTAAACTCAGGAACAGCCCCGACAGTAGCTTTAAAAGATGCTTTAGCTGGTGCTAATATAGGTAATGCTAAAACACAGGTCGCAACGGCAGGTTCAAATGATATGTATTTTTATGGTTCGAGTGCCACTACTGGAGTGGTTGAATTTTCCAATACAAGCACAGCAACGGACTTTGTAATTTCTGTATTATCAGTTTCAGAGGTTACGGGATATAGTGCTCCACACGCTACATTAACAACATCGGCTTTTAAGTTGGTGGAAAGCGATCAAAACGAAGTACATCGTGTCTTTTCGGGTACTGTATTGGTTACCCCAACAGAGGAACAAGTATCTTCTGTATTTGCAAAACAAGGTGAACGGAATTGGTTTTCTATTCACGTAACAGATGCAGTAGCAGGGATAGATGTTTGGTTTGACTTAGATAATGGAGTGGTTGGAACAGAGGACGCTGGTATTACAGGCACAATTACACCAATGGCAGACGGATGGTATAGATGTAGTGTGGATTGGACTGAAACGGTTGCAAGCAATAGGTCATTTATATACTTAGCTGATGCCGATAATTCAAGTACTTATGCAGGGGATGGTTCGAGTGGGATATTTATAGCATTTACACAATATGAACAAGATGCAAGTTATTTAACCTCTTGGATTTATGACGGTACGGAGGGAAGCACGACAACACGCCAAGCAGATGAAATAAACAACGCTGGGGTTGCTGGTACGTTTAATTCCGAAGCTGGTTATCTTTATATGGAAAGTGCAGCTTTATTTGATGACCTTACAGATAGATATATTTCAATTTCTGATGGTTCTGTTGCAAACGCAGTTCAGTTATATTATTCAAGTACTACTAATCAAATAGTAGGTAAGATAATTGTAGGTAGTGCAACACAGGCAACGCTAACCTATACATTAAGTGATGAAACCGTATTTTCTAAAGCCTTAGTAAGTTGGGCAACAGATGATTTTACACTTGTAGTAAATGGCGTAGAGAGAGCAACGGATGTTTCGGGGAGTGTTCCTGCTGCTGGAACGTTTGATGAATTTTCACTTGATGACGGCAACGCTGGAAATGACTTTTATGGTAAGATTAAAGCTGTTATTCACGGTGATGCAATAAGCGCAGCAAAACGAGTTTCAATAACAACACAATGAAACACATACTAACAATTATACTTCTTAGCATAACGCTTTCAGGTATATCGCAAGAAAAGTTTGAGGCATATCGCTTCACAGATGAAGCCGATTTAAGACAATCAGCGGAAAGTGTATGGCTTGTTATTCCAGACCCATTAACACAGGAAATGCAATTTAAGCACGACAACGGTGAAGTAATCGCAGTAAGTTATATGGGTAAGATAGTAACCAACTACCCGAAAACGGATAGCACGTGGGTTGCTGAAATGTCAGATGATATTTATTTAATTGCATACCGAAAAGGAAACGTGAAATTGCCGAGTAATAAAAAAGTGTACACACCACAGCGAAGATACATTTGGAAACATATTAGACATTGGGCTGGTGAGCCACAACCTGAATAATTATGGATAATAAAAAAATAACAAGCAAAGACATATTACACTCTGTTTATTATGTAATTATACTGTTTTTAATAAGTTTTATTGCATGGATAGGTAAAGAAACTTATGCTAATGCTAAAGAAGATCAAAAAGAAAGTAAGATAGAGCGTAAAGAATTTAGGGTATTAATTCATAGCGGAGAATTAAAAGATGTTGAACAAGATGGAAGATTAAAGGTTCTTGAAACAGATACAGAAGTAATTAAGAAAAATCAAATGGGAGGAAATTAATATGGCACTAACAGAACAAGATTATATAGATATTGAAAATCAGATTGATGGATTAGATTTTGAACAAATAACAGCGTGTGAGGAATACGATGAAAACACATCTGATTCAGCAGGAGAGAAAATGAAATGGTTTATAAGGAAATTAAGAGGCTGGTACGAATCTTAATAATATTTTGGATTTTATGCGGCGGTTATTTTTATGAGTTTTTTGATTGTCGTAATCTATTTGAATATATTACCTATTTATTGGTTGGAATATATATTTGTTTAGATGTAAAAACTAAGTGGAAATATTTATTACTTATTGTACTAATTCAAAATGTAGTTGAGGAAAGTATTATGATATTGGGTGATGAAGATATTAATATATTAAATAATATCTGGATTAGTGGTATTGTAATATTACTTTCAGCAATGATTATCGGATTAATCAAAGAAAAGAAAACACAACCACAGTGAAAAAGGTATTCCAATTACTGTTAAAACGTTTCAAATCTAAATCACCTAAGAAATTTAAGTACTTGGCTTGGGGTGCGGGAATTATTGGTGTAGCGGCTTTAATTGCCCCGATGCTACCTATCACCATACCGGCTATGATAGTGTCTGTATTGCCGTTAATTGAAACCGTATCGGGCATAATTGTAACTACTAGCGTATTAACTACCAGTGATGAAAAACTTATTCAAGAGACTAAAGAAATCATTCAAGATAAAATTCAGCGTAAATAGTACGCATTTAAGAATCAGTCAAGGTCAGGATGCTATAAAAGAATCTATTATGAAACGTTTGAATAGAAAATAATATTATATTTGTACAATAAAACCCTATTGAGCAAGGGTAAATTTGCTCTTATATATAAATACATAAATATATGTTTGTTTTAAGAAGAATTACAAAAGTAGGCAATGAAATGAATACTTGTCTAGGTGATAATTATCACATTGTTTTAAAAGAAATTAACGGAGATGAGTACAAAAAATCATTATCAGCATTAAAATGGGAAGATGAAGAAATCCTATATGGTTTTGTTATCTATACGTTTCAAGAAAAACTGATACACTATCCACTGTATAAATTTTCATCATATTTTGTTATGATGAGTGATGGTAAAACATTTGCTAATATTACATTTAAATAATTATATTTGTACTTTATTAACTAAACTAAATACAATGGAACAACTTAAAAAAGCATTAAAATCTATTATTAAGGTAGTTGAGAAAACAGATAAGGCTTATGAAGATAAGCATATTAGTTTCGGCGAATGGGGTGGTATTGCTTATAGCTCATTAGGATTAATAAGGGTCGTTAAGAATATCGGTGGACTTGTTAAAGAATACCAAGACTTGACTGATAAAGGACGTGCAGAATTAACCGAATGGTTTATCCAGGAGTTTGATATTAGAAACGACAAAGCGGAAGAAATTGTTGAAATGGTTTTTGCAGCGTTGATGAATCTAGGTGAAGTATTTGATTTACTGAAAAAGTGAAACGTAAGAATAGTACTATCAGTATAACAAGCCTTGTTCCTGAAATGAGGAAAGTTCTTGTTTTTGTTGATAGTGTTTGGAAACAATATGGTCAGGAAGCCATAATAACTGCAGGGACAGAGGCTTTTGATGGTAATGATCTTATTCATAGTTGTGGATCGTTGCACCCGTTTGGACGAGCTTTAGACTTTAGAACTCGGTATTTTAAGAAATCAGATAGTAATGAAATTGATATGTTTATTGTGAATAAAATAGCGATTAAATTACGAGAACAATTAGGTAATGATTATGATGTTATAGTTCACAAATCTCATATCCATATAGAATACGATCCTAAATAAATTCTAAATATAATGGCAACAATAATCGCTTACAAAATCTCAAACGGGGTTAGAAGCAAAAGGAAACTCTATTTAAGAACTATATTTACACAATCCGAAATTGACAATCATAGAGACAAGCGTTTTAAAGTACACCGAATAAGCCCAGATGATTACGAGATTGAAATGGAATTACGATTCAGTCCTTTGGAAGTATCACAAAATTTACATCGAACATTACAGGGAGTTAATTAAAATTTTAGTATATTTGCTTTTTTAGGATTAATGAATTGAAAGCTCTTTTGTCGCCTGACATTAGGGCTTTCTTTATTTAAAATCATTATAAACTAGCCTAAATTATAAAAATAATCACAATAATATTTGACTTGTGTATATATTGTTTATATATTTGCTCTTTAATTAATCACTAAAAATAAAACAATGAAAATAGAAATTGAAATAAGAGAATGTACAAAAGAATTGTATATGCATCAAGGAGGATTTAGTTTAAGCGATAACGGCAAAGAAGTTATTATGTTTGCAAAAACAGTCCCAGGGGGTCTACCTTATATTTTTATTAAAGACGGAAAAAATAAAGGAAAACAATTTATTATTGATGCTAAAGAAATGCAACGAGTATGTGCGTTATTAATTGATATTGATATTACAAAATAAATCCACCACAATGAAAAAAAGAAAAATCGGTGCGCCCAAAAAATACAAAGCACCAACCAAGATTATACACCAATTAGAAATTGAAACTCTAGCAAAGTTAGATAGTAAAGCAGATTATTCCAAGACCAGAACTGACATTATCAATGAGGCTATTAACGACTGGCTTGATAAACATTAATTATTTATTTAAAGACTAAAACAATGGGACACACTAAAGGAGAATGTAAAATAAGTAAATCTGGTCATCCTAATTTTGATTTATGCGTAGTTGCTGAGGATGGTGGGTCGATTTGTCATATTTCTAATTGGCCAGAAAAGAAAGCTAATGCTGAATTAATCAAAGAAGCATTCAATGTAACTAATAAATGCGGATATACACCACGTCAATTATTAGAGCAAAGGGATGAATTATTAGAGGCTTGTAAATTAGCAATGAAATCTGAGATAGACGGTTCTTACATATCGGCTAGTAATTGGTGGGATATAATGAAATCAGCAATCCAAAAAGCAACCCAATGAGATACAAAACAATAATAAAGATACTAAACTGGACTGTTACAATTTTCCTAATAGGAATTATTGTATTAGCAAGTATAATGATTTATAATAAATGGTCGAAACCAAAAGAAACGCTTGGACCTATATTTGAAAACAATATTCTTATTGATTCAGATACTACTATATGTGAAACAATAGATACATTACCATCCTATTTGGTAACTCCAATAACAAGAAAAGATTATTATACTTGCAGTGTAGACGGTGGTTTTAATTTTAGGATAGGTGGTGAGAATACATTTATGCAAATGGGGGATAGGGTAATTTATAGCAATAATATGAACCCTGATTGTGTTTATTGGATTCAATATACATTATTACCCGACACAACCATTCAAAGAATAATAATAACAAGAACAATAAACTATAAAAACCCACACTAAAATAAAAATCATGAAAAAATTAAAATTTAACTTATCTGTAAATCAAATGGAGTATATGGTATATTGCATTATCATAAATTCATTAAACCCCGAGTTTATTGAAAAAATATGTCAGGAAAATGACATGACAGAAGGGGAGTTGATCAATGCTTTAGAAGAATCTCTTGAGATTTGTAAATAATAGTTAAAACTATACTAAAATGAAACTAAAAAATAAAATTGAAGAAGCACAAAAACAACACCACTTAAAACTTGACTTCATTATAGATGAAATCAAGAAACTTCAAGAAATAATGCACGTTGGATTTATGGACAATCCAACAGAACAGCATTACGGTACACTTACCGAAAACCTACATAATAATATTGTTGAAATTAGCGACTTTATTAATCGCCATGAAATGAACGCTGAACAATCGGCAAAGAGGTTATTTGACATTATGCTTAGCCGTGACTTTTTTAACTCTTTGAAACCATGAAAACATTGAAAATTATTGGAGCGGTATTGCTTGTAATATTGATGTTTATAATAATGTTATTACTCATTATTTATGAATCGTTGGAATTATTTTTTGCAAGAATAATAAGTAAAAGAAAATATATTAGAGTTAAATATAAACAAGAATTATTTTGGAAAGGATTGTAATGGAAACATACGACGACTTTTTAAAATGGCAGGAATCAGATGAACTGGAAGATACAAAACCGGACCCATCGACTTTGGCTAAAGCGATTATAGAGAATAATAACTAATCTTAAATAAAATCATGAAATTTAAAGACTTTAAAACAGAAATTATTGACAGGTGCAAAAATCAAAGCGCTTGTCAATCAGAATTCAAAAGAGTTTTGGATTCAAAAAATTACAAAGAGTTAATTCCTGTGTTAACAGATAATTTTTGGTGGAGTTGTAATCATAAAATTATTGATGTTGAATTACTAAAAAAAGTAGGTAATGAAACACTAAACAAATTTGATTTAGCTGTAAATATCTCGGTTACTAAAGGATTTTTATTAGCAGGGGGCAACTCAACTGTGAAAGCATGGGACAACTCAACTGTGGAAGCATGGGGCAACTCAACTGTGGAAGCATGGGACAACTCAACTGTGAAAGCAGGGGGCAACTCAACTGTGAAAGCATGGGACAACTCAACTGTGAAAGCAGGGGGCAACTCAACTGTGAAAGCATGGGGCAACTCAACTGTGGAAGCATGGGGCAACTCAACTGTGGAAGCATGGGGCAACTCAACTGTGGAAGCATGGGGCAACTCAACTGTGGAAGCAGGGGACAACTCTTATATTAATTCGCTAAATACCATTGAACACAAACTATCTGATAAAGCAATTTGTAGATATTATCACGAGAATAAAATAGTACTAAGCAAGAGTTCTGAAATTAAGAAATACTAACCTAATCAATATTGATTCTTAATAGATTAACTCGTATATTTGAATTTAATTAAATCCTAAATAAAATGGACATACTACACAAACCTATTTTACCAGATGAGATTGAATGGAAAATCCAGGCAATCACAAAGAAAGGAACACCAGATGCCAAAACAATTATTGTACCTTACATAACCGCAAGGTGCGTAATGGAACGATTCGATGCTCAATTTGAAACAATGGGATGGCAAACAGAATTTAGAGAGCTGAGCGATGGTTTTATTTGTAAGCTATCAGTATTGGTTAAAGATATTTGGATTAGCAAAGAAGATGGTGCCAGCAAAACCAAAATAGAACCCATTAAAGGTGGTATATCAGATAGCCTAAAACGTGCAGCACATCAATTTGGATTAGGTCGATGCCTTTATGACTATCCTAGAATTATGATAAAAGGCGAACAAAAGTATATTTCAGATGAAATTATGAAACGACTTGATGAAATGGTTGTACAGATAAACACCGGACAATTCACAAGAAAAGTAGCAGTATTATAAAAACTAAAAAAATGGACGCACTAAATCAATTAAAAAGACTGCCTGAAAATAAGGCACAAATCGAAACATTTGTAAACGCTGCAATAGGAGAAATCCTATCAGGCGAAATAAGCCCCTTAGAAGTCGAAATAAGGTTAAAGGTACTAGCAGACACAATCGCATTAATACGCAAGGACGTGCGAGTTAAGCGTGTTGTAATGGAAGAAGCCGAGCAATACAATAACCAGAGCTTTTTTAATACGGATATAAAAGTAATTGTCCGTAAAACAGCCGATTATTCAGCAGATACAATTCATACAACTCTAAAGGCACAGATGAAAGCCCGTGAAACTTTACTAAAAGAATGTAAAGGGTGTGATCCTGATACCGGCGAAGTGGTTGTAACTTATAAAGAATCAGAAGTATTAACTCTAAAGTTGAAATAAACAATGGGTAAAAAAAGCAAATTAAGAATCGACATTGAGGCTAAGATAGTCGAAAAAGAAAAGTATTTAGTCCAAGCAAATCAAGAATTGGATGACGCCAAATTGAGAATTACTAAATTAAGTGACGATATCGGAATGTTGCAAGAACTATTAAATATTGATTGAAAAAGTAATTAATCATATAAATAATGGAAGAGTATAAACTAACTGTTTCGGATATTCAGCAGATCATTGAATGGTTTACTGATAAGAAAATCTCAGCACCTAGAATCAAAGGATATTTTAGTACTAAAAAAGGTAAACTAACAGGGGAATGAACCATACAGTAATGAATGTCGCCAATGCGATTGACCATAAAATCCAGCAACTCGAGCAAATGAGGGGTGAGATTAAAGGCCGTGCAACCAATAAGGCTAAAGCAATTTCAGAATACGACAAGGCCCTGGCAAAACAGATCCTTATACAAAAGGAACAATTAGGATACCCGGTTACATTAGCTGAAAAGCTGGCAAAGGGAAAATGTTATTCAGAGCGTTATGACATGGAACTTGCAGACGGTTTATATAAATCACTTATTTCTAATATGAATTGCGTACAGGCAGAATTGAACGGGTTACAATCAATTAATAGACATCTATCTGAATTATGACAAAAGAAGAAAAGCGAAAAGAGGTAAATAAACTAACTATCGAGATATTAGATTTATGTGTTAAGGCTGCCAAAGTTGCAACCAAACCGAGATCGAAATATAAGAAAACAAATGACAGGCGAATGGGTAAAATTATTTTAATTACCGTACAAATTGCTATGTTAAGAGATCAGTTATTAGTAGTTAGAGCACAACCTAGGTTTGCAGTGGGCGGCATTATTCCAAAAGGAAAGGAAATGATAATGTGTAAGGATGGGAAAATAATAGAATTAAATGAAGAAAAAGAAAGTTAACTATAAAAAAGAATACTGCGATTACTTTGGGGTTCACAGCTTTATATTTGACGAATACGAATTTATCGTAAACCATCGAAAAGTTAGGGCCACAAAGATTCATCATATATTGTTCGGTGCAAATAAGATCGAACACATTACAAACTGGATGGCCCTGTCTTTAGAAAACCACGATAAGGCCCACGATGAAAAGCTGAATAGATACGATTTAGAGAAAATACATTTAGAATTTATGGAAAATTCACCCTACTAATTTAGAATCAATCTAAACTTATTATACTTTATATTTGTAAATTAATTAATCCTTAAAGAAATGAAAACTATTTGGAAATTCGAATTAGAAACAACCGATCAACAGACCTTGAAAATGCCTAATGGTGCTGAAATCTTAACAGTACAGATACAACATGGGGTCCCGTGCTTATGGGCTATGATTTATTCTGATGAACCATTAGAGGATAGAATAATTGAAATTAACGGAACTGGCAACCCAGTAAGAGACCCATGTCAAATGAGAAAATACATTGGCACATATCAATTACAAGGTGGTGCATTTATAGGACATGTATTCGAAAGACTATCAAAATGACACGTCAACTAGACATATTCGAAAGCCAAAAACAAAGAGACATCGGAATAGCCAAATCCGAAGACAACGCCAATAATCAAATCGAGAATTGGAGCGACCATGCTTATTGGTTTTTACTGCAATACATAAGAACTCACAACGAATTTATGGCAGAAGAAGTAAGGGTTGCATCTAGTGGAATAGTACCACAGCCACCAAATAATAGATCGTGGGGACCAGTATTTGTCAGGGCTAAAATATCAGGTAAAATAAAACACAAAGATTATAAACCAGTATCAAATCCAAAAGCACATTGTACACCGGCAACGCTTTGGGAAGTAATAAATTAAAAATGGAGATATGACACCAGAAAAGAAGAAAGCAATGGAGCTATTTATGTTTCATTTATCGTTAATATCAATAGCTACAAAATATCCTGATTGTAAGAAACTGCACAAAGAACATAGGGGAGTAAGACGACAACAAGCTAAAGACCATACAATAAAAACAGTTGATGAGATAATAAAGGAACAGGACAGAATTTCAAAAGCATTATCAAAACTATTTGATGCAGAAATGCCAAGCCCAACTAACCAATACTGGCAACAAGTAAAAACCGAAATAGAAAAGTTATGAAAACAATAATTAAAACACTATGTGGGATCACTATTTTACTAACTGTAATCTGGTTTGGTTGGTTTCATATAAGTGTAACAAAAGGTTATGATGGTCGCTGGTACACAGTGAATAGTTACATTGGTACTGATCTGATTAATTCACATAATTTCGGGTACTATCCAAACGACAAAGATGTTGCAGAAGCAAAAGACGAGGTTTATAAATATGCCAAAACCAAGAGGAAATTTAAGTATGGATTCTAAAACCAAAATAACCCGTATACAACCAGAAATACTAATAGTAAACGGCAAGAAAATAACCGTTGAGGGGGGCGCAGTTGTGAATAGTTATGATCTTGCTGATAAGGAATTTCAGGACACCGTTGAATACATGAAAACAAACAGATATTTTGTTATGATTGAAGCTGCAAGAATAGAAAATGAATTAAATAAATTATAAACTTAAAATTTAGAAATTATGAGTAATTATTCAATGATTTACTGGTTAACCAGATTAGATGCTATAAGAGACTTATGTATGATTATGGCTGTTTTTTTAACAATATACCTTGTAATAATAGGTATTATTAAATTTGTTGATAACGAAGATAATGTGTTTAATATTGGAAAGATAAAAACAAAACTATGGATAGTTGTTGTTGTTATTTTGTTTGCTTTTTATACTTTTATTCCTAGCAAAAATGAAATGATACTAATAATTGCAGGGGGAGAAACATTAGATTTTATCCAAGACGATAAAAATATACAGAAAATTCCAGAGCAGACAACAGAAATAATCGCTACTTTTTTAGATCAAAAGTTAAAAGAATTGAACGAGCCTGATAAATGAAAAAACTACTTACAATTATATTGCTTGGAATAACGATAGCAGGAATGGGGCAGAAAGAAAATCAGTTTACAAATGAATTTAAAGAAGCTGAAGCTGCGTTTAAAGAATTTTACTTTGAGGGATTAGGACTTTCCAATAAGAAATTCATCACAAAAGATGATATATTTCAATACAAAAAGGAGTGTTGGAATGATACTATTGAAATGATAAAAAGCCATGAGAACTCAATATATTATATTGATAACAAAGGCTATGTTCATACTGAAGAGTCTTTAAAAGAAAGGGAATATAAATACTCACATGCCACAGTTTTAAATTATGAATTAAATTTAGATTGCGACAAATGGGATATTAGATATTACTTTGTAAAAGAACCCACGTTTAAGGGGTTTGCTGAATGGTTAGAAGATAGACAAATTAAAAGAATAGTTACGAATTACATAATATTAATAAAAACAAAAAACATGAAAAAAGTAAAAGTTGACAAAGTAGAAATTGAGGGGATAATTTATGTTCCCGAAAACAGCATTCCTAATGTAGCAGAAAAACGTGAAGGAATGCCTTATGTAATGGTTCGCACTTATTCTGCTGGTGTACATTGCGGATGGCTTAAAAGCAAAAAAGCAAAAGAAGTTGAATTACTTGAATCCATCCGAATATGGAAATGGGAAGGTGCTGCATCATTATCGCAGCTTGCTATGGAAGGAACTAACAACCCTAATAATTGTAAATTTGGGATGCCTATTACAACTTCATTAATCTTAACAGAATCTATTGAGGTTATTGAAATGACAGAAACGGCGAAAAATTCAATACAAAACGTAGAATCATGGAAGCAATAGACAGTATTAAAATTGGCTATGGCTATGGCTCTGGCTATGGCGATGGCTCTGGCGATGGATCTGGCTCTGGCGATGGCTATGGAGATGGCTCTGGCTATGGCTATGGCTCTGGCTATGGCGATGGCTCTGGCTCTGGCTCTGGCGATGGCTAAATAAATTCACAAAAAACAGTTGATAATTAAAAAAGATTTAGTATATTAGCCGTTCATTCTACAATTTAATTCAATGGTAAGAACGATAATTTTTAATGGCCCTGATTGTGTGAATCATTCCTTTATTGGATTAGGTTGTAGAACGCACATGAGGGGCTTTATTTATTAGTTATGGCTAAAAGATTTACTGATACAGACAAATATAAAAAACCTTTTATTAGAGGCTTACAAGGGGCTTATAAATTACTGTGGGATTACATATATCACGACTGTAATCATGCCGGTATTTGGATAGTTGATTTTGAGGTTGCTCAAATTTACGTAGGAAGTGATATGCCAATTAACAAAAAAGATGCTTTTAAATATTTCAATGAAAATGAAACGAAAATACTTGAAATAAATAATGGAAGTAAATGGTTTATTATCCCATTTATTGACTTTCAATATGGTAATCTTTCTGAAAATAATAGAGCTCATTTATCTGTTATACGTATATTGAATAAATATAAATTACTAAAAGACAATAAGCCCATTACAAGACCCTTACATAGGGCTAAAGATAAAGATAAAGATAAATCTATGGATAAGGATAAAGATAAAAGAGTAGTTAAAATTCCTTTTACATCGAAAATTTTTTATGATACTTGGAATTTATGGAAGGAATATAAAATTGAACAGTTTAATTTCATATATAAAACAATAGGTGAACAGTCTGCTTTAAATAAATTAGTTAAGTTGGCTAATGGTTTTGAAACAAATGCAATTGATATTATTAATTACTCAATGGCACAAGGTTACAGAGGTTTATTTAAAGAGGATAAAAGAAATAGCAATGGGCAACAAGATAATCAAACACAAAGGATCGCAGACAAATTTAGCGGTAAGAGTTAAGACAGAATTAGGATTATCAAAGTCTTTGAATGATTTGATATATTGTGATACTGAGCCATCTTTTGCTTTGCTAAGGAGGGATTATGGCGAAACAGATGTGCGTTTAATGTTATTGGCTAAGATACAATTAATGTTAAAACGTGTTGGAGGATCATTAAATGATGAGCAAATCGAATATTTTATTAATGATGTAATATTAAAAGAGTTTTATCATTATAATATTAGTGATATTAACTTGATTGAAAGACGTATTTCAGGTTTAAAAATATATGGTAGTGTTAAAATCCAGGATATTATAAGTCAGTTTGAATTATATGATTTGGAGCGCACAGAAATGGCAATGGCAAGAAGTAAGAATAAAGACCAAGAAACAGAATTAAAAACTAGAGCAGTAATTCCAGTGGAAGTGATGGATAATTTACATAGTATGTTAGATAGTAAAATTAAAAAGGATAAAGTAGATAAAATAGAGAATCCTCCACCATTATCTAAAAAGGCAAAGAAAGAACTGGCTAAAAAGATTGAAGAGTTGAAATTAATGTATCCAGATATGAATAAAAAATAATAAAATATGTTTTTAGACGAAGAATTATTGTTAATGTGTATGTGTTCAGAAGCAGATACACCCGAAAAGATACAACAGCTAAATATTGATGTTTGTGTAAAATGCGAGGGATATTATAAAAGCAAATTGCACGCTACTTCGTCACAAACTGAAATAAAAGTTGTATTGGATAGAACATTTAATTTATTTGATTCGTTTGTTAGAATGGCTAAAAAGGATGCTGATGTTAAATTAAATATATTAGGTAAAATGTTTGAGAAATATACTTACAAATCACAGTTCTTATCGAATGAGAAAATGAATAATATTTATAATAAACTATAATCGGAGTTAAAGGTAAATCACTAAGGAAATAACGGACAGTAAATAGTAATAATTAAATATTTTAGAAATGAGACGTAGAAAAAAAGCAATATTAACAGAAGCTCAAATTCAAGAGATTAGGCGAAAAGATAAAAATTATAAAAAGAGAGAAAAGTATAGTCTAAAACAGAGGGAATTATTTTTTACTGAATATGAAAAAATTTGTAAAAAATATGGGTGCTATATTCGTTCTTTTTACGATGCTCATCTATACAAACAAAACCAAGATGAAAAAATATATACAATAAAAAGTCATCTTGTATCAATAAAATATGGATTAAAAAAATGTTTAATTTATCGGATTAGAGGGTAAATCATTTAGGAAATAATTATAAACTTAAAAATTAGAAAAATGGAAACTTACGTATTAAAAGGTACAACATGGAAAGAGATGTCAATTTTAACAGCCAGTAAAATAAAAGGCAATAGTTATGAAATTACAGGCATTTCAAAAAAAGAACTAAATCCGAATGATAGAATTTTTATAGACAAAGTTAGATATTATTCAATAGTAGAAGAAACCGAAAGAAGAAATGCACGAGGTAAATGGGCAGATGGCGAAAATAATAATAACTGGTTTAAAGCATTAGCGGAATTTAAAACGGTTGTATGATAACCTCCCTAACACACCCAGCACTAAATAAATTCAACATAACAGAAACACCCGTTGTTGAGTTTGATAAATGCAAGGATAATTATATCGAAATACCAATACCTCGCAAATTGCGATATCAAATGACAAAATACAGACTAGAAAACGGGATGCGAGATACACCGGAAATAAACGCACTATCTTTAACAACCGGGAATATCAGGTTATTCACTAATCCTACTTCATTTCATGGAGGATATGAATACACACATATAGATTCAGAACGGATAATAAAATTGAGACTAATAAATTAAAATTATAAACATGAAAACTATTTTCTTTTTAGTAGTAAATGAAAACGGGTCAGTAAGGACTTGTAAAAACCAGCCAAACCTTAGATTTGATGAGGTGTCTATATCTTTATCAATAGAATTGCCAGATAGTTTATTTAAAAAACCAATGTTATCAGGTGTAATTCATGTGCCAGACGACAAAGTGCAACCAACAGTAATAACTCCTGAGATAAAACAAGATATACAGGATGCAATAAAAAGTCATTCTGGTGTAGAGGTGAAACTTGAAATAACAGAGCCAAGGGAGTGTGATAAATAATTTGGAGGGTTCATTATAATTGTGCAGATTTACCGTAATGTTAAAATTAAGTATGGTTGTAAATATGAACATTGAAATAATCGGAAACATTTATCAAAATCCTGAACTATCAAAATAATGCAATACACCAAATCCCAAAATAAAGCCGATTACGATCTATGCGAGCCTCATTTTAGAAAGTTCGTTCAAGAGGGAGGTATGGGATGTCCTGAGATCGCACGAAAAGTAGGGCTTAAATATCCCAGAGTAAGTACTTTATTCAGTATCTTTATCCGGGAATATTCGATTGAGAAAAAGAAGAAAAGTGATTGGGAGGATTCTGATTTATGAAAATATTAAACTTATATGCCGGTATTGGTGGGAACCGTAAACTTTGGGGTGATGATCACGAAATTACAGCTGTTGAAAATAACCAGGAGATAGCTGATATTTATACGGGATTTTTTCCAAATGATATAATGATTGTAACAGACGCACATGAATATTTGATAGAACATTACAGGGAATTCGATTTTATTTGGAGTAGCCCCCCTTGCCCAACACATAGCAGAATGGCAATAAGTGGAAAGAATAGAAGAAAAACAAAATATCCTTCTATGAAATTATATGAAGAAATATTAATGCTTGACCAGTTCTTTAATGGTAAATATGTAATAGAAAACGTGATACCGTATTACGATCCATTAATAAAACCACAAATAACAGACAGGCATTGTTTTTGGGCAAATTTCAGGATAGGTAAACATGATGTGCCTAAAAGAGGCGACTTATTAGCATCAAGCAAAGAGGCATTATGTGAGTGGTTTGGGTTTAAAAATTTCCCAAATATATATTTAGATGGTAATCATTGCGAAAGACAGGTATTAAGAAATTGCGTACATCCTGAAACCGGCCAATACATATTAGATTGTGCAATGAACATAATAAGAAAATCAAACACTAAACAAATAGAACTATTCTAATCAATATCCATTCTAAATAATACATAACGAAACTATGGTTATATTTGTAAATAATTAATCTTAACAAAATGATAATAAACGACCATTTTCAAAATTATAAAAGCTATGGAATACCAAAGGCCCAACTAATAATTGCTGACATTCCGTATAACGTAGGAAAAAATGCTTATGGATCAAATCCAAGCTGGTATATTGGTGGTGATAATAGAAAAGGAGAAAGTGACAAAGCAAATAAAGAGTTTTTTGATACCGATAAAGATTTTAGACCTGCTGAATTTATGCACTTCTGTAGTAAAATGTTGAAAAAAGAACCAAAAGCAAAAGGTCAAGCACCTGCAATGATTATTTTTTGTGCATTTGACCAGCAAATGTATTTGATAGAACTTGCAAAAAGACATGGTCTAAATAATTATATCAATTTGGTATTTCGTAAAAACTTTTCAGCACAAGTTTTAAAAGCGAATATGAGAATTGTAGGTAATGCTGAATACGGATTGGTATTATATCGTGATAAATTACCAAAGTTCAATAATAATGGGAAAATGATATTTAATATTATTGATTGGGAAAAAGACAAAGATGATGAATTATACAAAAAAATCCACCCCACTCAAAAACCTATTAAAGTATTAGAAAAATTAATAAAGATATTTACAGACGAAGGAGACGTTGTTATAGATCCGGTTGCAGGAAGCGGAAGCACATTAGTAGCGGCTGATAACATAAATAGAAAATCATATGGATTTGAAATTAAAAAGGATTTTTATAAACAAGCAAAAGAATGGACTGAAACAAATGCACAAATAAATAAGGATATAAAAGAATTTGGTTTTGCTAAAACGCTTTTGAATAAAAGAGGATCAACATTATTCGGATAATTAAATTAGTTATTTAAACAGCATAAATCACAACTAAAACTATTTTAAATTAAATCAATAAAACCCTTGCGTTCTTAAAAGGGTGAACTATAAAATAAAGAGATATGGAACATTTAAGAAATGAAGAGAAAAGGTTAAAACCAATACCTCACATAAAAGAAGATAGGCTTAATTATGCTCATACAAAGATGTTTAATAGTCACGAATTAAATGATTTTGTTAACTGGTATTTAAAGGTTTGCAAAATAGATGAACGTCACGAACTAGAGAATTTGGAATTAATTGCTAGTTTTTTAGATGGAGATAAACCGGAATTATGGCATCGTAAATAAATAATTGTATGAATATAAACTAATAAAGATGAAACAGAGAATCAGATATATTAATTTTGATCACGAATCAAATGAAATTACAATTAAATTATATAAGAAAATGCCATCAACAGGATATGGAGCATTGAAAATAATAAAACTCATTGTTCATTGGTTTAAATCACCTTAAAATGACCCGTACTCAAGACATACAACAAAGAATGGTAGAAATGTTACTACCAGGACAGTTAATTATTGATATGGATATTTTTAATAAGGCCGTCATAGATCACGACAAACAGTACAGTAAAAAGCACAGTTATACAATTGATCCGACTTATTGTTCAAATAAAATAAAACCATGATACAATTGATTTTACATGCAATAGGTGACTATCTAATCCAAAATGATTGGATGGCACTAAACAAAAAGAAATTCACATGGAAAGGTGAGCTTGCTTGTCAGGTTCATTGCATAACGTATTCTCTTCCTTTTCTATTTATTGGGAGTTGGCAGGCTGTATTATTGATTTATATAAACCATTACTTACTTGATAGAACAAATACAGTAGCTTGGTTTTTAGCTATTAGGAACGGAGTGTTTAATGTGAGGAATTTTGGTTTTAGTAAAGAGCGACCATTCGAAATCACTATTTGGCTTTATATAATTACTGATAATACTTTTCATATTGTATTTAATTATTTGGCATTGTTATTCTTTTAATTGAAAAACCATGAAACAACACGAAGAAAAGGTGAGGGAACTTGTAGAGAAGTTTAAAAGACTTGAGACAGATTATGAAGATGGTGATACAGCAGGTATGACAGACATCGGATTAGCAACAGCCAAACAATGCGCACTTATAGTGGCTAATGATAGACTTGAAGAAATAGAAATCAGTCTTGATATGGATACATTTGTAAAGAACACTTCATTAT
>SDBU01001180.1_pt1 | contig 38071 bp, 80 predicted proteins | sample 2277071 | NCBI WGS metagenome assembly SDBU01 (sample SAMN10397929, study PRJNA504765) | marine sediment metagenome | isolation source: marine sediment core GS08_GC12, 126 cmbsf | place: Arctic Ocean: Gakkel Ridge, Loki's castle | collected 2008 | reverse complement strand
GTATCGTTGAATGTGTCGCCGCCAGAACCGTCTGCCCACATGCCAGATTCACCGGCCAGGATTCGATCGCCGGCGGCGTCGCTGTCCGTGACTTCCGACACGCCGTCGATCCACGCCTCTAAATCGACTTGTGCGCCGTTGGTGGTCGCCGTGATTTTAACCGTGTGGTCGATTGTGTGATCGTAAGCCAGACCAATCGCCTGCGTCATGAAAACGCCATCCCGTTGCAACCTTAATTGCGTCCAGACGCCACCCGCCGGACTGTCAAGCCGCGCCGCATACCCCCGGTCCAATGCTCCAGACGCCAGCCGCACGGCCACTCGGCGGTTGTCGTCCGGCGCCGCAAGCCCTTTGAAAACAATCTGGCTAAAATCGCCGTCGGCGCCGTTGTAGTATGCTCCGCCACCAACGCCGGCGCCGACGCCGTGAAGGATGCCATCGGCGTTGGTTAGGAACCCGTCCGCCCTCCATCCTACGGCAGCAATGTTGAGCCACGACGCATTGTATGCGTCCAAGGCTCTCGGGGCAGCGCCATCGGTAAAACTATCAGACGCCATTGACGGCCTCCGATTTGCTTATCTGTTCGCCCGGCAGTAGCGGCTTGATTCGCGTCAGATCCTTTTCGTCGCTGTCATCTTCGGCAACACCAGCAAGAGCCGCGACGGCCTCGAATCCTGCCGAGTCATCTCTCTGGCATTTTACGAGCCAATAGCCATCCATTGGAACGGCCGAACAGTCGCCCAACTCGTCCAGGTGCATCGGGCACTGGTCGAATCCGCGTGATTTCGGGTTCGGGTGATCGGGCACCCGGAAGTATCTGATTAGTTTTCCAGCCACGATGGGTCTCCGTGCATCTTGTCCTCAATCCGCAACATCCCTGCCTCTATCCGATTGATGCTACGTTGCATTGCTTCCATCGTGGCCTCGGAACCTGCCTTATGCATCTCGACAGAACGCTCGGCACGCCCCGACTGTACGTTGGCGTACACGCCTAGTGCCATGCACACGCACACGAGCACGGTTAGGATGATCTTGAAGAGTGCTGCGTTTCCGTTTCTGCTGCTGGCCATGCTTGCCCCTTGTGGTTAGTTGACGACGTGATGCGCTGCCTGCCAGAGACGATGTGCCTCCAGCTTCGCAACAGTCGGGAATTTGCCGTGGCTGGATTTCAGCACACGCCTGTCTTTCTTCGCCGGCAGTAGGGATTGACTTTTGGCAATCCTCGCTTGCTTGCGGGCGTTCCCTGGCTTTCTTCCCATGATTGCTCCTAGTCGCCGATGTGGCGTGTGTTGTTGGTGTCGATGTAGCCCCAGTCGACGTGCCGGAGCGGGGCCTTGTTTCGTTTTTCCATGAGGTCAGTCGGCTTGCGTCGACAGATCTCGAATTGTCGCCTGTCGAGGATGCGTCGCAAGTATCGGCGGACGACTGGCAAATATCGGGTAATCGCCCAACCGAAAATACAGCCGGCAATTGCTGCGGCGTACACGCTCATTCGCCCGCCTCCGGCTTGCCCTTGCCCCGTGTGAGAAACCCGATGGCAGACGCGAGGATGATTGCGAACGGCTTGTCGGCCGACGTCTTCGCCTCATCGTCCCTGGGTATCCTGACGGGTACGCCGGCGATGGTGACGCCGTTGCGGTCGAACCTGTCGAGGATCTCGTAGACCTTGGCCATCACCAATTCAGCCTTGTCGGCCGTCTCGGCAGCTTCTAGGCCTGCTTGCTGGATTGCTTGTCGCCATCTTGCCATCGTTCAGTCCTCCACATTGATTTCCGGCGGTCGATAGCCGCCTTGCTTGATGGTCACCGTGACTTGTTCGGATCGTCTCGGGGGAACGTCAAGGGCCGGTTCGTCGTACCATGCCTGGGGTGCCGGGTGTCTGTCGGCCAACTCGAGTAGCTCGGAGTTGGGCGGGGTGATCTCGCGGAGTTCGTCGACGATGGTTGGTCCGATGCTCATTCGTCCTCCCTCACGGCGATGTGCCTCTCGATCATGCCTACCGGACAACGACCGCTGTACGGCCCCCATGGCACCGGTTGATGGTCGTCCCGATAGGACTCCAAGACACCACCAAGGGCTTCTGTAATGTTCGCGAGGGCTTCCTCTTCGGTCTCGCCTTGACTGGCAGCACCCGGCAAGGATGGCACGTGGACAGAAAACCCGCCGGCGTCCTCCCGTTCGAGCCAAACACGAATCCAACGAAATCCTTTCGGTGGAGAGATCCAGGTCCCCGAGGCAATGATCGTTTGCGTGTTGCTGGATGTTCTGCTCATCGAATCCTCTTGAAGAAAAACAAGGGGCCCTACGAAACGACAAAGGCCACGCATGGCCGATGGCTTCTGGGCACCACCCAGCCCGTCGGAAGGGTAGCTTGCCCCCGATTGTGGGTGTTAGCTGGTTTAGTCGGGTGGTCGGCTGGGCATGGCTGGGCTCCTATTTTCGTACCGGTAGGGCTCGATATCGGCGAAACTCCTCTTAGCCTGCATTCTTAGCGATTCAGTGGGGGGTTGTCAAGGGCAGGTCAGGGGCCACTTCGGTTCCCCTTCACTCGTATCAGATGAATATTACTTCACCTCCGTTACTTCCCCGCTTTGTAAGCCCTGAACATTAACGCAACTGTACGATCGGTATAGTCGCCATCCTTGTCCTTGTTTCTATCCATGCGACAAAGATTACTCCAGCCCCTCAACCACCCCTCGAACTCCTCTTTTCGTTCTTCATTCTTGTCGTATGCTTCTTTCGCGTGCTTCATCCGAGACGCATTTAAGCCAGGTTGGTGACATGGTTTTTTCCCACACTTGCTTCCCATTACTTCACCACTCGCATCAAATGAACGTATCGCCCCGTATTGTCACACCAACTCTTGATCCACTGCTTCGTGGATTTCCGCTTGACGATCTTCTTGCAGTGCTTGCAGCGGTAGCGTGCCATCGTCTACTTCCTCTCTCGCCCCTCAGTGCTTTGATTGAAAACAGGCACGGCGGGCCGGGTGCCCCCGAAAAGCCTACGCCCCATTCGAGCGACCATTTTGAGTGGCCCCCGAAGCATTGCTCCGGCACCCTCAGGACTTGGCTTTGCGTGTTGCCACTCCGCCGCCGTGCCTTACGCTCCGTCTACGCCCGACGGCCACGTTGACCGCCGGGCTCATAGTGACTCCAGGGCACGTTCGCACGCAAACCGCAAGCAACGCCACACACGCTCGTCTAGCGTCGCTTCTATTCCGCCGCGATTACCACCGAGCACCACATCCAAGATCGGCTCGGGTGGCTTGCCGCCGAGTACATCGGTAATGGCAGCGTAAGCCGCCTTGACTGCCTCTTGGACCTCGTGGGCGTTCTCGCTTGTTCCGAATTCAGCGTCAAAGGAATCTGACGTTGGACCTGGCATCGTTTCTCCTCCGTCTACGCCCGACGGCCACGTTGACCGCCGGGCTCGCTGGCGTTATTCCACCAAGTGAGATTTCTTCTCGGCGTACTCATTCGTCGACGCACTGTAGTTGCGATTCTGCACAAGCCACAACCCCAGCCAATCCCATTCGTCCATGACGAAATTGCGGAACTCATCCGAAGTCAGGGTGATCGTATTCTCTGTCGACCACTCCGCCATCTGAATCGCCGTGTTGTATTCGGCCGTGTGGTCCTCGGGCGGCTCAAGACGAATCGAGAGCTTCGTGAGGTTGCCGGACTCGATAGCCTTGATACGATCGGCGAATACCCTTTTCGCCTCGGCTGCAAAGCCAGCACGAGCCTCCGCACACATACCGGCGTGATTGTCACGATTCTTCCGTAGAGCATTCAGCAACTTACTGCGGTCAACCGTGGTCGTAAAGTTTCGTTCTCTCACAGTGTTCAATCTCCTTGTTCTGATTGTTACGCCCCGTCATCTTCCCATAATGGCCCCTCGCCGGCGTTAGCTAACACCGCCGGTCATCACCGTCGACCGGATGTCAACCAGGACGGAATGAACACCAGCTGGTTCCCGCTTGGCTACTCTGCCGATGGCAAAATGCGGGACATCTTTCGACACTTGGTCCACACCTTGATTCTTCAAGCCTCGATCGTACCACGCACCCATCAAGTCTCCCAACTCAAACTTACTGCCGGGACAATCGAACTCGAAGATGCCAGTCGTCGCCACGCGGATCGGAGCCGTGTCGCCGCTTCGGCTTCGCTGCATGGCCACGCCGAGGAAGAGTCTCGCAAAGCCCGCCTGAGCCACCTCGGGCTGGGTGTTGCTCATTCCAACGTGGGACGCAGGTTTTGCGTCGTCCTTGTCTTGCCAGACCAAGTCGCCGATCTCAATCACCGTATCGGCCTCGACGGCCGCCACAACGGGGTTCGCGTCCCCGTATTTCCAACGCATATTGTCACTCACGATAGATCTCCTTGTTTTGATTGTTTTGCCGGACTCGCCGGCGGTTCAGGCGTCAAGTCTTTCGTGCAGCCGCTTCAATCTGGCGTGCGCGGTCATCGCCCTCTCGAATTGCTCTATGATCTTTTCGGCAAGTTCGCATCGCCCGATTGCCGGTGGAGGAGAAGTCTCTCCGGGAGCGCTTGCCGGTGGAGAGTCGGGTAGCAGTATGCCGCCCATTTCACCTTCAAGATCGCCGATGACATCCAGCACTTCGCCAAGTGCTCGCTGCAAATTCATCACTGCGGCCGGCAACTGCTTGTCTCTACACGGTCCGTCTGTCATATCATTTCCTTTCGTGTTACGCCCCGTCCTCAGGTAAAGCCCCGCGCTCACCTCCACCTCCCGCCCGCCGATTGTCCAAGTGATATCGGCGAGCGGGCGCAGGCTACCATCCGACTTCCGCTGTAGCTTGTGGCGGAAGGCCAGGTGATCGCGTACGTCTTCTAGGCGGATGGTGATCGGCATCGGTCAGCTTGCGTTCGCCGTAGGCGCAACAGCACCAATACGAGCATGCCTGGCAGCAACGGCTCTAGCCGCAGCAGCACAAGCGTCGGCAGAACCAGCACTACCGCCGGCGGCGCGATCGAGCATCGTGGCAATCTCGGAACCTTCCATGTCCTCAAGACACTGGAACGTCTCCGCTGCGGCTTCCTTCAGGTCCCTGCCGCTCAGCTTCGCGTGCCTCCGCAGGTTCCACTTGATGCGAACACGCATGATGAAACCGGGGTTGCCGAGTGCGGCCTCGACCTCTTCACGATCGTCGTCCTTCTGCCAGTTTTCCATGCACGCCATGATCATCGGCATAATCAGGATAAACCACTCGATGACACACCTCTACTTTCTTTGCTTTGTGCGGCATTGCCGCGTTACACGCTACAGTCGCAAGATGTAGCGCAGATATGTGCAGTCGCACTACGCGACTTGCGTCCAGTGTTTTCGTCTCACGATAAAGCTAACGTTAGATGGTGCTATTCCAAACTGCGTAGCAAGAGATCTGTGTAACCTGCCCGTAGCGTACAGCAAGCGAATCGCCCAAACCTTGTCGTCGGTCAATTTTGCCTGGCTATTTCTTTCTCCGCAATACGTTTTCCCGTGCAATGATCTGTCGCTAGCGTTTTCTGTTTTGGTATCCCATCGCAAGTTCTCGATCTGATTATTTCCTGCGTTGCCGTCGTTATGGCAACACTCCATTCCGTCAGGACATGGTCCACGAAATGCCTCAAGGATAAGTCGGTGCAGCATCCGCTTCACGAACTTACCGTCCGCGTTTCTGGGCGAACACTGCACCCTGCCGCCAGTCAGATTAGGTAAAGCCGCTCTTTGCTGCCACGCACCCATTTTCCGCTTTCGCTTACCATTCCACCGTGACCACCACGAGCCATCGTTTCCAAAGCGATACCCAGGATACCTCGGCAATGTACGGTACTCAACCCCAGTATCCATCGTCTCGTCCTCCTCACTCAGGTTATGGTTGTGCGGCTATTGCCGCGGGATACGCTAGATACTACGCCGCCTCCGTCACTACCAGCGGAGTGAATGCACCGAAGTTCGGCATCGTCCGACACTGCCTACGTGACAGGTCGTAGAACCCGAGCGGCAGGTCCGGGTTCGTGCCCTTCCATTTCTTCCCCCAACTGTTCGGCCCGCCAAGGTGCCAGCCGTCGCGTTCCTTGATTAGCTCGGTTACGGCAACACTGTGCCCGCCACCGCGTCTACCAGGCCACTCCACGCCGATGATCGGCACGAGGTAGCGTTGCAGGGCCGTAGCCACGGCCTCGAATAGTCCGTCGAGGTCGGCCACTTCAATGAACCGATTTTGTAGAGCCTCTTTCGCGTGAGCACTGTTGTACTGCCGCTTGTTCATTGACTGCGGAATCGTGCTGCGGAAAGGCACGCCATGCGAGAGCATGTATTCCGTGTTCTCGATAAGCGAGCTGCCCGTGCCGTCTCGGCTGTGAAGGCGGTAGAGGTATTCAGGTGCGAGTATGCGGTGGCGACGCCCGCACATCACGCGGTTTATCATCGCCGCCTGACAGAATGCGTTGGACGTGCAGTGCCCGTCGATCTGTCCGAAGATATGCCGCACGAACCTCGATAGGCTAATCGGCTGCCAGAGCTTTTCGGGTATCAATTGGAATCGGTCGGAGTAGCACGGGAATGTACCGTCGCCGAATTCTGTTCGGGTTCTAGGGAGAGCACCGAAGTCGACGCCGGCAGGAATGGCCGCCGTGTCGATGGTTAGGTTACGTCTGTTACGTCTCATGGGTCGATCTCCTGGTTTGGTTTGGCTATACATATCAACAGACTCGCCAATGCCGCCGCACCAGCAGCCGACGTAGTGAAGATTTGCACGACGCCGCCAGCATGGTCGTCAGCGGCGCCGCCGGTAATGTCTGCACCAGTCAAGCCCACTGCAAGTCGGGCTCGCTCGGATTCGATTTGGGCCGTCAACTGCCCCTGCCTCTGCCGCTCGTCTACGCGTTCCTCTTCGGATAGACGGAGCTTTTCCTTGAGTTGATATATTACGCGATCCAACTCCTTGACTTCGCCGGCACGTTTTTTGTCTTGGTCGACGTAGTCTTGGCACAACCTATCAATCTTCTGCCGTAGCCCTGCGGTCTCCGATTCGGCTAGTTCGATGCCGAGCTTGGCGTCGGCGAGCCTGCCTTTCGTCTCCACGTATCTCGCCCGTGCGGCTCTCATCTGCTCATCGTGGCTGGCTATCTCGGCTTTGGCGTCGGCGAGTTCGGTGCGGAGTCGCTCCACTTCGCACCATGGGCACGTAGCCCCTGGACCGCCGATCCATTCACGATTGCATGACTTGCAGCTATGCGTCATCATCCACCGCCTTTCTCTGCCGTCACTATTTCGTCTCCACAGAACGGACAATACTCAACGCACTCGCCGGCGTACTGCCGCTGCCACACCAGGGAGAACTGTTTTCTGCACCGACTACACCTGACAAAGTCGGGCTCGTCGTCGACGTCAATGAGAACAGCCATTACCCACCTCCCTTCCGCACCACGTCCAACACCCCAGCCACGCTATCAGGAAACGCCTCCGCGCTCACTACCTCAACGCCGCCATCGGAAGATTCCACGCCGACGCACAGCACGGGGTACGTCAGCTTGTCCGCCTTCACTCGTGCTACGAACGGCGCCAGGAACGTCGAGAGCACGTCGTCCCCCGTCGTTAGGTCCGGGTCCTCCTTGCGGTACGTGTGGCCCTTGTCGGTCATGTACTGGTCTATCTCCGTCGCGTTCATTAGCGCCGCTTGTGCTGCCGTGCGTTGTTTCGCCTGGTAGAGTACCACCACGATTCTCTCGCCAAGCGGTGGCGGAGGGGGGGGAGGTGGGCCGCCTTCGCCCACTTGAATCGACACCATCGCAATCAAGTCGAGGCCGGGCTGGGGCACCTGGACGACAACCGTACACAGTCCTTCGCTCTCGGCTCGAAAGTAAAGCCACTCACCTCCGAGCGGACCGTGCGCATAGACAGCCTTGGCTTCCGGCATGTTCGTCTGGATTACGGCCGCGTCGCATTGGGCCGTTGTGAGTCCGTCGATGCGTAGAGCGATCGACTTGCCGGCTGATACGGGTTCGGCCGGCGGGATGATGATCGGCTGGGCTTGGGCTACCGTTGCGAATAGCAGCAGCAACGGGAGTAGGTTACGGGGTCTCATGTTTTGTCTCCCATGGATAGTAGTTCGGAATCGTAAATAGTCAACGCGACAACACGGCCGGTCTTTTCGCTAAAATGCGGGACACATCGCATCTGTTCGTGAGTATGTGTATAGCTCCTGTCGTCCGCAAGACATACACTCCAACACTCGCCATCATCGTTGTGCCGTACGTAAGGTCGGAACTTCCGTTGCCACAAACAACGCTGTCTCATTGTAACAAACGCGTCAACGTCAGTAGGGAAACGACGAAACACATACACGACGTTCCAAAACAGCCAGCGGATGAGCTTCACTTCAACCTCCTCGGCTTGCTCGTTTCACCCCATACCGCGTCAATGGCTGCGGCAATTTCGTTTGTACGACGAACGCTTTCTCGCGAGTGCCACGATATCATCCATCGCCCCAGGAAAATGGTAATGCCGAAGTCATCCGAGCATTCAATGCCAAAGTCCGTATCTGGCCACCGCACGATGGATAGGCGTCCGATTCTCATGCGCGTCCTTCCGGTGGCTCCCACGCCACAAGCTCCTCTTCCTCGAGCAAGACCATGCCGTTGGTTAGCTCACGGCCGTAGAATGCTGCTTGATGAATATCCTCACCGTCACGATTCCCGGCGGCCAGTCGACGGCAATGGTACCGGATGGCCGATGGGCTCCCGTTCATGCTGTCGTTGATTTGCAACCATTGCACAACCAGGATTTGCGGTGGGCCTTGCGTGTACGCGACCTCGACCATTGCCGCGAGGGTTACCTTGTCGCCGCGGTTGAATCTGGTTTCTACTTCGAGTTTCATTTCAGTCTCTGTGGTTTGGATGTTACGCCCCGCTTGACCAACGCTCGGCAAAGGTTGTTTGGGTTCCACTTCTCCGTGTCGAGTGTGCGGAACTGCCCGCAAGACAGGAGCATGTTCGCGACAAACTCAGAGCAAAAGAGGGCTTGCTTGTTCGGACCCGACAACTTGCGTTCGAGCCAACCGAATGGTGTCGACCGGCAACGGAATGCTCCGATGTAGTCGTAGGAGCGGCCGAGATATCCTTGGCACAACAATCCGAGCCCGTGGTCGTTTGCCTCACCCAAACGATTGCGTAACGGATACACCCACACCTTTCCGTTGTACTTCGCCACCCGCCGCTGAATCTTGTGGGCCTGCAATCCAACGACTTGGTTGCCCCGAATCACGCACGGCTGCCCGCAAAGCGACGTGGACTCGAACAGCAGCAACTCGCCTTGCCAACGTGCCACAATCCCCACGTGCGACAATCCCCAGAACGGAACCCCGAACGTCGCGAGGTTGACCACGGCTCCCGAACACGAGCATGATGAGAACCCGAGTACGTCGCCGGGCTTAAGGGTGGATAGGTCAGGCATTGTTGGGTTCCTTGGTTTGTTCAGGGTACAGGGTTGGGGGTTGGGGTGTCAAGAGGAGCCGCGAGTTCGGGTGTGCGGGTTGGAAATTCTCGATTCAGGTATTCGTGCAGTCGCTCGCATTCGTCCCGCGTCAAATATATCTCCGGGCCAGGAATCCGCTCCAACATCAGTATGTGTGGAGTATGGTCGGGACCAAATTGTACTACCGTGCGCCGGCATACGAGCGTATCGCTGAGCATGTCCGCCATCAGATCAACCTCCAAAGTCTCAATCGAAAGTAAAACCAAGGACGGGGCCACACACAGCCCCGCCCCAATACTTCTTGTGGTGCTAACCGTAGCCGCTCGCTAGTTGCTTCGGCCGCGGCTTTCCACAGCCGCACGGGGGTATCTCGACGGTGCTATGGAATTCTGTCACCAACCCGAGTTGGTCGATGTACGGTCGTTGGATCATTCTTCCTTCCCGGCTTTTTTGTCCAAGTGCCGCAAGACTGCCGACGACAGGAACCGCACGAGTTGTCCTCGCTCTGGCGTACCGCTGAGCACATAGCCTCGTGGGCCCCGCCTGCCGCACAGTCGCCTTGTCTCTCCCTGGCCGTTTGGCGGCGGCAGCTTCAGGACCACGTACTTGCCGCTACACGCCTCCCGCAACTTGTCGTGCGTCATTACTCTTCCTTCCCGGCTTCGCGTGCCGCGAGGGCGGCTCGGGCTCGAAGGGCCTCCTCTTGATCCTCTTTGTGGTAATCGCGGTCGATACGCAACGGGACCTCGGCGTGCTTCAGCAGCCATGCCACATCGGTGTGGGCTTGCTTCATGGTCTTCCGCAACTCGTCACGCTCGCGGCGTAATCGATTCGCCTTCAATGCCTCTTTGCGATCTGATTGCAAGTCGGATACCGCGTCGGTGAGCATCTCCACGAATGTCGGGTCACCATCACCTTCGTACCACCCCAAGACTGGGGCAAAGGCTTTCCGCAACTCGTCATGCTCGCTGCGGATGCGGGTGAGGTCGGCTGCCAGACAGGTAGCACACCACTTTTCCCCATTCACCTCCCCCCAAATAAAACCCTCAAGGGAGAATACTTTGTGGCACTGAAAACACTCCCACTTAGTCCAATCCATCACGATTCCTCCTTCGCTTTTACCACCGCAAGGATCGCCTCGCAGATGGCTATGGGGCCAAGACGCATCACCTTAGGAAAACCATAATAGAATGTCTCGCAACCTATTTCTTTCGAGAGCCAAGAGGATACTTCCAGTTGCACTTGATATGATAATTTGCCAAACGCTTCCCACGCGTCGCGGATGTCGGTGGTGGGCGAGAATAGTATTAGCTTTCCTGTATGTTCCCCACGGACGCGGGTGAAATCTTTGACGTTGCCTCTAAAAGTACACAACGCACAGACGCCACCAACCATCTCCGTAATAGCAGCATCTATCCCCGCAACCTTCGCCACGGCGAGGTCTGTTTGGGCGTTGGGTTCAATCATTGGCTTCAGTCCCTCCGGTAGTTCGTTGTGTTCGTCAGCATCCAGCCCTACTGCGTACCTTGCTTGCCGCAGCATGCACTCGTCACCACAAAGCACGTTAGCTTTGGCCTTGCAGGCAGGGCACTCCATAGTGCTCCTGTATGGCACCAAGTCGAGCACGCACCGGAGAAGCTCGCGTAATCTATTCTCTACCTCGCTCACGATTCACCTTCCTCTCTTGCCGCTTCCGCGGCTTCGGACTCCAGGTAGACGATCATCTTCCTCTTCGACTTGGCGTAGGCGATTTCCGCAGCCGTTGACTTGCCGATGTATCCGTCCACGTTCAGCACCATCACCCAATCAGAGAGATCGATCTTGCGGAGGTGAAGCTCGTCGATCTGGCCATCGTTCTGGTAGACGCCGGCGTGCTCCATCGCGTCAAGCAAACCCTTGCCGTAATTGTCGATGTCGTACTCGCGTAGATCGTACCGGCAACAGCGGACGTGGACGTCGAGCCGGCCGCGTAGGCCGATGACGCCGTGCTTCTGGAGGATCTCCGCCTGCACGTCGATGCGGTACCTCTCGGCGGCGCCGGATAGTTGCGCCATAATGCCGCGATACATCTTGCCGGTCTTCTGGTCCTTGCGCTTGACGACTATGTGCTTCCAGTAGTGATTCACCGAGGGCGGGAACGGCAGCGTCAGGACGATCGGCTTGAAGTGAACCGATGGCGAGTACGAGACCTTGGGCAGCTCGAAGGTCGGGTGGAATGGGCAGCCGGTCGTGTGGCCCCTGGGATGCTCGGCAGCACAGATCGGGCAGCTCCCATCACGTCCGCCGTATTCGCCGCGGTGGAGTCGGTCGAGTTCGGAGAGGCTCATGGGGGAGTGCCTTTCGCAGTCGCCAGTATCGCCTCGCAGATTGCGATGGGACCGGCCTTAATGAGATGCTCAAACAGCGACTTCCATTGTCTTGCTGCTGCCCAATCCGTTAAATTGCGAGCCGATCTATCGGTAGCTATTTCAAGCAGTTTATCAAGGAATATAGAGACCACAGGCGAGGGATTGTTGCGGAAAAACGACAACGCCGCTTCCATCGCGTGGTTCCAGTTACGGGTAGGGGAGAAACGAGTAAATGAAGTCTGCCCCCGATCTACATAGCAGCTTTCCTCCGAGCCAGGACTTTTCCGTACTACTGGCCGAGGCATCCCGCACGCCTTCGCTATCAGCAGGTCTGTTGCGGCGTTCGCTTTGATCGTCATCGTGTCACTCCTTTCGCCGGCTCCACCCGAAGGTTCTCGGCCGGCTCTCGTGGGAACAACCGCGCCAACGCCAGCTCGGCGCTCTCCCGGTCCTCGTATCGGAACGGCGGCGCGTTGACCGTCGGGCCAAGCTGCGGGCGCTGTGACTCCCAGTTGGCGCCGGTCCAGAGTTGGATTTCGAGTTCGGTCATTGGATCTCCTCGACTGTCACGCCGACCTTGACGACGCGGCCGGCCCAGGGGTTGGCCCAGCTACGCAACTCCCAACGTGCGAGATCGCGTGTAGCGAATAGCACCGGGGTCTTCTGGCCCAGCGTAACTCGCCAGCTCATACAGAAGGCCGGCGGCTCGGTCTTCAGCATGATCGCCCAACGGATGGAGTGGTGTTCGGTTGGCTTGGTCATTCGCTCGGCTCCTCGGTTGGCGGGAGCTTTGGTCCCCCGCAAGGCCAACACGTCATCACGCCATGCGCCCATAGGTTGCGGGGTTGTTTTTCCAGAATGGGTTTCCCGCAAGCCTCGCAAAATCCCTCAACGTCACGGCCATTGACCCGTGTGATGACGGCTCCCTTTGGAACTTGCTTGTAGGCGTTGCACGTTCCGTGGTGGGTATACTCAATCATTCGCTCGTCTCCTTGGTTGGTGCCCCAACAGTTCCACCGGTGCCGTGCCTTGCGGTCGAGGTAGTGCCACGATGCCCTCGCGGTGCGGAGGTAGTTCGCCAAGGTCTTCGTTCAGGAAGAACCCGGGCTTCAGGTTGCGTGTCCGTGCCATCGGATCACCACTTATGGGTGTAGAAAAAGCCCCCTCCCAAGGTATGAACCATCTCAGCGGAGTTGCCGCTTAGAACTTATGGGAGGGGGCCGCAGTTGGTTTGTTTTATGGTTCATATCCGAAATCTACTCTTTCGCCCCGGGGCTGTCAAGGGCAGTCTTTTGCTCCAGCTCTTTCAACGCGCCCCGGAAACCTCCCAGGGCCTCGCACAGGCGATCGATGTCGTCGCCGAGCATTTTGGGCAGCGTCTCGCGGACCTTCTGCTCAACTCGCCACTCGGGGGCGTAGTGTTCGTCGACGCCGAGCCTTTCGAGGCACTCACGGACGTCGGCGAAACTCTCGTTCTGTGCTTTCAGCCGCTTGTTCTCCTTCTCGACCTTGGCGATCTTCTGTTCGATGACCTGGTGAAGCGCTTTGGAAACCTTCCACCCGAGCTCGCGGTTGAGTTCCTTTTCCCTCAGCCACTTCGCCCACCACTCGCGTGGCGTCGTCGCGACGGTGTCGGCGGAGACGATGCGCGTCCGCCACATCAGCAGATAGCGGTACAGGTCCTCGGGAAGATCGACGTCGCGGCGGGCCGCCTTCTTTTTGGCGTATAGCCGCGTCAGGTTCTTGCTGGCGACCAACAGCCCGGCCTCCGGCGGCAGTTCGTCGGGCGAAATCAGCCCGTGCGGCGCGACAAAATAGAAGTCCGAGCAATACGGAAGATACCCTTGCCACTTTTCGTCTCGCAAAAAATCCGATCTCGCCACCTTGATCTCGTAACAGAACGACGCCGGCCGGGCCCACGATTTCTTCATCGCCCAGGCGTCCATCCGCAGCATGGTCCCCGGCCGGCCCGACGACGCCCCCGTCTTGCACTCCGGCACGAACACGTCGCCCGCGTGCCGTGTGGCCAACAGTTTCAGCAGCTTCCCGGCCGTGGGTTTCAGGTCATCCTTCATCACTCACCTTTCGCGTGGGTGTCAAGGGCGGCAATCCTCTCCCCAATCCACCGCATCACCGGCACGGCCATCGAATTGCCCAGGGCTCGGTATCGCGGCCCGTCTGCGCACTTGTCGGCCGGCTTGTTGCGGTAGGGAATGAGGGTGTAGTCAGACTCAAAATCCAGAACGATTTTAGCAGAACTCCTTGGTGGCGTTGTTTTTGGAATGCACATGCCGATGGCATCTAAGACAAAGCAGAGCCAAGTTGTTTCGGTCGAGTCTGAGTTCGGGGTAGTGAGCCCAGGACTTGATGTGGTGGACTTCGTGGCCGTTCTTCGCGTGCTGGTTGCATCGCTGACAGTGTCCGCGTTCCCTTGCCCAAACATCGCGGCAAGCCAGCTTCCATTCACGGGAAGAGTAAAAGGCAGCGTGCTTTGGTGTAACGCCACCTTTCCAGTTGTGGTTGTTTTCACCAGTTCTTGCTTGGCTGCTACAATACCGCGAGCAAAATCGTCTAGCTGCATAAGTGGGTGATACCATCTTGGTGCCACCGCACCGCTCACACACAAAAGGCACTTTCCGAGACTGCGTATTGCTACTACCTTTGGCTCGTGTCCTATCCGCACATGCACGGCTGCAATGGCTTCGCGGCTTTCCTGGTCGTTCCATAAAGTCGCATCCACACACGCAACAGGTTCGTTTCTCTCGTCTCCGTCGGCAGACAAGGCACTGCTTGGCAACCTGCGACATCTGAGCCCCACACGCACAGCGTTGTTTTGATGGTCTGAGCATACCTCAATTATAACACGTTCCCGTGTTGTTGGGAATCCCTGGAGGCGCTCGCACTCGCGTGGGGTGAGGCGACGGACGGCCATGCTCTGCTCGAGAAACGGCACGCCCCCCGTCTCGTTCTGATTTCCGCTGCGGAGCGTGCCCATCTCGCCGACGTTGGATCCCTGGCACTGGTAGGCGACGATGTTCTGCGTCGGGTCCGTGCCGCAATTCAGGGCCGCCGTCTTGTCGCCTTGTTCCATGACACCCGAGTTGCCGGAGGTTCGGTAGGCGATTGCGTGTTGGTGGTCGCTTTGCAGCGTGAACATCGGCTCGCCATCTTGTCCGATCCCAAGCCCATCCCGCGATCCTTCCCTGTGTCCTTGCCTGGCTCCAGCCTCCAGGATCGGGATTACATGCCCCGCGTCAACGGCCTGGTTACACGCAAAGTTTCCAGCATCATGCCCACGTGGTCCAGTGTTGCAGGCCAGTGGACCGGTCACGTAGGTTTGTTGGCTTTCGTCGTAGTGGTCAACCGTGGAACCATGGGCGAGTGGGCGTGCCACTAGGTGTTCATCGTGCCCTTCGCTGTTGACACCACCGCGGTCAATGCGTCTCGTAACGCTTCTGGCAACGTGCGCCCCCGCTTCTCGGCTCGGCGGAGGATACCGGCACAGGCTTTCGCGCTCAAAAAGTACCGCTGCGGCACGTCGCCAGTCTCCAAGATATCCGACAACGAACACACGCCGGCGCCGCTGGGGAACTCCGAAATACTGAGCGTCCAGGATTCGGTAGGACCACCCATACCCGAGTTTTGCCAGCGCCCCGAGGAAGGTTCCAAAGTCCCGTCCTCCGCCACTCGACAGGACTCCAGGGACGTTTTCCCACAACACCCAGCGGGCCCGTGTTGCACGAGCAAGTTGAAGAAATCGGAGGGCCAGGTTACCACGTGGGTCTGCCAATCCCTTTCGGAGTCCTGCCACGGAGAAGGACTGACAAGGTGTTCCTCCGACAAGAAGGTCAATTGGTGTTTGTCGCTCAAGGTCGGCCTCCGTGATTTTCGTTATGTCACCCAGGTTCGGCGTGTCGTAGTAGTGATCGAGCAGAGCACAGCAGAACGGATCAACTTCGGCGTACCACGAGAACCGCATCCCGAGCGGCTCCCATGCAACCGTTGCGGCCTCGATGCCAGAGCATACACTGCCAACGTTCATCTTACTCACCTCCCTCTATCGCGTCGGGGCTCGGGGCTGCCGCCAGCATATCCCGCAAATCCCACATCCGACTACACCCAGAGCATGGCTTATAGTCTGGCTGGATACGCGGGTCAGAGTGTATCGTTATGTGGGCGTCGCACGAATGAGTTTGCAGCCGAAATAGTTCGTATTCGATTGCCTTGGCGTCCATTAGTCCTTCACTTGCATCCGCCACTCAATGTCCTCGCAGATGACTATGATGTCCTTCGGGACGCGCACAGACAAGACGTTCTGGTCCTGCTCTTCTCGCGAGGCGTGGTCGACGTTGGCAATGCGGCCGGGGTGATAACCCGCACGAGCGCCACGAGCATCTTCGGCGAGCACCTTGCGAATATCGTCGGCCATCATATTGCGGACGACGTCATTCATCTCCTTGTCGCTGTCAAGCAGCTTCGCAGCGGCCGTCAACGATCTCTGTGTGTCATCGTGCATCATCTTCTCCTGTTAGGGTTTGTCGGCCTCGGCCCGTGCGGCTTCGGCTTCCTTGCGAGTAGGCCACCACGTCTGTTGGGTGTCACCCAGAAAGTCGGCGTAGTCAAATACCTCATCCATGATCTCGCCATTGCCGTTGTCGAAGTGGTAGGTTTGGCCAACCACCATCGGCTTTCCTGTTGCATCCTTCGGTAGCGTGGCGACGATGGCTTGGAGTCGGGCGAGTTCGTCGAGTACACTCCGAATGTCCTTTGCCTCCGGGGACTGCGGGTGCCGTTCCGCATGTTTTGTCAGCATGTGAATTGCCGTGTGTAACCTGGCCATCACGATTCCTCCCGTGTGTCGGCGGTTACTTGTTCGATCATTACGGTCATCTTGTGCCGTTCACCCCAACGCTTCCATAATGCTTCGTCGCAAATCTGTGCATCATCTTTCCAGATAACTCCAGTCAGCGCGTCTTCTATCGCTCGCGTTAGCTTGAGAACATCGGGTGTTTGCGAGTGAAGAACTGGTGCAGACGGCTTGAGCTTGCCGGCGTTTCGTCCCGTGCCGTAGTGCCCTTTCGGTCGCTCGATTACAAACCAAATTGTCAGACGTATGGGGCCCGTTATCAGTGGCCCGTCGTACACTTGACTTGCGTTGTAGGCGACCACCGCTTGCCAAGGTTTCGTCTTTGTGTTCGCATCCACGATTGAGACGTGGAGCTTTTCGCCTTTCCCCTTAACCGGGAAGCCCTTCTTGCTGCCGGCCGTCTGGGCTTTGCCGAGTACGGTGAATTGTATCGTATCAATCATAGCCTCCTCCTTGTGTCTTAAAGCGGCCGCCGGACAGATGGAACCGACGGCCGCGGGATACGCTTACATGTTCTCCGTCCTGTCCTTGTAGGCAGCCCATTCTCGGCACACCTCAGCCAACAGCCTGCCATCCAAGGGTCCATCGCTTTCCCGCAACGGCATACTGTGTCCGTTCTTTGGCCATCGCATTTTCTCACGCCTATTAAGCGCCGCTTTTATCGCGTCGTAGTCGCGGTCGTCGACTTGGAAGGTGATTTGTTTCACGAGAACAGCTCCCCCTGACCCTGCGTTGGTTTTGTCTCATCAGGGAACGGCAACTCCCAATTCGCGATGACCTCCAGCCAGTCGATTTCGTCCGGCTTTGCGTCGCTCTTGCCGACGGCCATCAGTTGTGCGAACGTCTTCTGAATATGCTCAAGCCGAAGTATATCGTCGATACCAGGAAAGTCGGGTTCGCTGCACGCGCACCCTCTTCGCCCGTAGCTCTCACGGTGCTTATCGCACTTTCGGCACCGCTGATTAGCGATCACTTCACCGACGTTCTCCTTGAGCCATTGGGTCGCTCCGCAATTGACGCAAAGTCCGTGCGGTTCCGTTGCGTGGCGCAGTAGACGAGCTTCCGCGTTGCTGGTATCAGCCACTCGACAACGGACGCCGCATCGGTAGCAGTTGGATGGTTGGTTCATTGGCCTGATTCCTCCACGGCATCCTGTAAAGCGCGGTACGCCAGCCGAACCTTTGCATGGGTGACTCCGACCAATGCGGTAGCCTTGCCGTGGGCCTCGACCGCCCGCCTGCTTTCGGCGACTGCCGCGTCCCATGCTTCGCGTGCTTCTTTGACGGAGTCTTTCATTGCTTCCTCGCTTCCCTTTGCGTCCACGTGAGCACCGCAAGCAGATTCGTAAATAACTGCCACCATCGACGTACTTTAATCGGCACGCGGTCATCGCCCTTCCAGTGCTCGAATGCTTTGCGGCGCATTCGCTGTTTGGCGGCAGTGGCTCGTTTAGCGATGGTTGTCATGCGCCTAGTCAGTCGCTTCATGCACGGCTCGCAGACTTCCATTGCATCGAACTCGTCTATTAGCTTGTCGAGTTCTTTGGTTTCGCAGCCGCATCTATCACAGATTTTCATGGCTTCCTCATCCTCACATATTTCTGCGGTATGTAGCGACGTGTCCGCGTTTCGGGGTTGAACACCATCGCGCATCGCTTGTGGCAGTGGACTGTCCAGGATATGAAGGTTCCCCAGCGGTCAGGGTATAGCTTGTGGTGGAGGGGTTGGCCGGGTTTGATGGTTTTCATTAGGTTAGTCCTGGATGTTCGTGTGGGTATTATCGGCTTCCATCGTTCCCAAGTTCGTGGCATATCAATTACAAGCCGCCATCTGATTTCGCGTCCATTGATCTGCCATGTTCAGCATCACGGCGATACCAATCACCCGCAACTTCGTTTGCCGTATCCGCAGCCTCCACCCCGAGTAGTCAGCAAGTGAATCGAAGTCGTCGGCGGTTCTGGCAAGAGCGTGTTGCCGTAGTGCCTCACCTGTCACGTAGTACGTTGCAATCAGCATGGGCGAGTAGATCACCTGCCATATTACTAAGCTCTCGACGCGAGGTAGTAGCCACTCGAATCGGCGAAGGGTGGAGCGGGCTTGGTTTTCTAGGGTTTGCATTAGGTGGCCTCTGGATCTTCGGCTTCGCAGTCAGTCTTACGCTCCGAGTTTCTTCATCGCGTCCAATTCCCTATACTCATTCACGATCACTGGGACCACCCGGTAGTCGTGCTTCTGAAACACGGCGGCACAAGCCGCGAGTAGCTTGCGCGTCGTGCTGGCTCGCCGCTTGTCCTTGACAGTCCACCGGTTGACCGTATAGTCGCTGAGCGTAAACCGCCACGTCGCAAGCGTTTGCGCTTCACGTCGTGCCGTAGTTTCGAGGCGTTGGGCTACCCAACCGCACGCAATACTAAAGCTGTACCCAGTGATTTGATGCAGCGGTTCGCCAGCCTTTCCATGGTAGAACGTAGACCAGCAACACGAATCGACCTGTAACTTGCCGCGGTGCGCCACGGCCAAACACCGGGACTGACGACACGTAGACATAACGCACCGGCTGGCGACAATGCCTTTTTCAGCAAGCGAGCGTTCGCACTTCGACAAGCCGGCCAGGGGCAGCAAGTCGTAGCCAATCAGCAAGCTACGCTTCGTTCGCTCGGGAGTCCCCCATCGCACGCGGTCCTTGAACATGCACCACGCTCTGGCGGTTGACTCCGGCGGGTCCAGGCAAAACGCCGGGCGAGCTTCGGGTGGTATCGATCGCTCATACATTGCGGCTCGTCTCCTATGGTAGTTCGGTTCTCGCGGCCTTCGGTTTCTTCATCGCGTCCAATTCGTCACGCATCTCTCGAAACTTCACCGCTGCCTGTTGTAAGCTGGCCCGTAGGCTCTTCGCGTCATCTTCCAGGGACTCGACTCGTTTCTCCCGGTCGGCTTGCCACTGCCGGAAGCGGTCCCTCATCTCAGTTTCAATGTCCCTGACCCTGCGGGCAAGGAACGCCACTGAGATGAGGCGGTTGCTTTCGAGCAAGGCGCTCACGTCTTCGATGCAGGCGTGAATTTCCTGCGTCACTTTGGCATCGGTCATTGGTTAGGCTCCTAACTGCTTACCTCTTCGCGCAAATTCCCCATAGCCCACCGGTTATTTTCCGACGCCGGCACGATCGCCCATACCCAACGTCGCCCGGCCCGTGTGCGTTTGCCGGGAATTCACCGCATGACTCGGGGTATTATCCCCAGGCCGAGGCCGTAGCCCCGCCACCAGCCCGTAGTTTGTTACGCCCGGTATTCTGGTTCATGGCCGTCATGCGATTGGCTAACTTTCTGGCGTTGCTGTACCTGCTGGCCTTGGCTCCGGCCGCCGAGTTTCGCCGATACTCTTTGCCGCTTCACCTACGTGGGTGGAATGTGAGCACACGAATTTTGACGCTACCGCCACCACCCAGTCGCCTTCTATGAACAGCACGGAGGTCGAGGTCCGTTTGATAGTGTTCGCTATTAGAAGTTCCCTTCTGGTGGTGTGTTTCTTCCATTGGCCGCCGCGTCTTGGTCGCACTATCACGGGCGTTCCGACCGGCAGCCAGTCGCATTCCGGTTCGCCTACTGGCGCAGGTGGTCGGCATATCCCTTGCGGGCGTCGTTGTGCTGCCGAACCTGTCCAGTCTAGTGCGTTCATGGGTCAAGCTGTGAAAAGCCCACCCCCCGGTTGAACACTACTGGCAGAGCGAACTGCCGAGAAGTCCGGGGAGTGGGGGTGTTTCGATGGTTTGTAGTGTTCATTCCAGGAATCCTACCACAATTCGCTATTTGGTGTCAAGGGGAATTAGCCGCACGAAAGCATCAGGTGCGTGGTTGCCTTGACCCCGTGCTTGTTGGCAAACGATTGGAGGGCTACCGACTGAGCCAAGGCAAATATGGCGTGGTCGGCCCCGCAGTCACCAACGATCGCACGCTGTTCACCCAGGACCTTTGTTCCGGATTCATACCCAGACTCGAAGATTTCGAGTCCCTCGATCTTTTCTCCTGTGCAAAACATATCGGCGTCGTGTTCGCTTGAGGCGATTTCCGCCCCGGCGGCGATGGCTACCTCGTGCGAGAACTCGGTGGTTTCGTAGGGCTCTCCCGAATCTTGATTGTACTTTTTGCGTTTTGTCGTCACCTTGCGGAAAGTCAACTCGAAACCGACGACTACTTGGGCTGTGTAGGAAATACCCACGTCATTCTCCTTGTGTTACGGTTGTGTTCTATGCCGCTGGCGAGGTGTGCGGCGTTAATGTGCATTCCCGCCCTTCCTGCGTTCGGCCGGCGGGTAACACTCGCCGAACTTGCGCGGCTTAGCCGGGTTGTGATAGTAGCAATATCCACGTCCCGTATGGGGATCAATAATAATCGCGCGTTGCAGGCACTGTCCGCCACCGCGACGCTTGCATACCGTTCCCTGGCATAGGTATCTCAAAACGCACTCCCCGCGTGTTCGGGTTCATCAATGCAAGTCTGCATTGGTCACGTCCCGTATCTTGTCGTGCCAGTCGTTTGGCTCGACGGGCATCAATGGCAAATCACGAGGTGGATAGTATGCCTTCCACCACGCTGGCCGCTCGCGGCTGCCTTGCTCCACGGCGGTTTTGTAGCCGAATTGCTGGTACAATTGATTGAATGTTAGCTCGCCCTTCTTCTTTCGCATCGCGTTATGGTAGAGCCCTGCCCACGTCCTCTCGTTTTCAGGCTTCACCTTGATCTTCCATCGCTTGATTGGCTCTCCGTTCACCTCGGTGAGCGTCCCGTCTGTCTGGATGATCGTGCGAGATGGTTTGCCCAGCGAGAGTTCGTGCCCGCAGTATTGGCAGTAGAGAAATCGCCCCTTGGATTTGTGGACCATCCCGCACTTCGGACATGCTTGCCCGACGGAGTCGCCGGTTTCGCGAAGCTGGGCGATGCGGTTCTTCGACAGCACATCGGGGTCGCTGCACTCGAATACGCTTTCCCAGTCCACGTTTATGTTGACGCTGCCGTGGCGCCACCAGGAATTGCCCATCACGCATACCTTGCCGTGCCGTCGGCAGATAAGCGTCCCATTGGCGGTTTGGACGCACCATACTCGCTCGCCCAGCGTTATGTAGCCGCTGCCGAGAGTGCCCGGCATAATGTGAGCGTGCTGCGTGTCGCGGATATGTAACAAGTGGATTTGCGATGGCTTGCGACGGGCGTCACCTTCCTGTCGTTGGATGGCAATGTTGCACCGATAGCCCCGCCGAACAGCAAGAGATTGGATGTTGTCCGCTGCGTCTTTGCGCGCGACGGCCAGGGTAACCGTCTGTTGGTTGTAGCCCGCGTGCTTGCAGCCGTCCCCTAAGTTCATGGCATGGAGCAAGACCCCGAATTGACGGCGATCGAGCATGTCAAAGGCGTCCAGCGAAAACGACTTGTCAAGCCATCGAGTTAGCCGCTTGTATCCACCTTTGCTCTTCTTTCCGCTGCTGACACCATAAGACACTTCGCGTGTTTCGCCGCCAAAGCGAGTAGGGCGGGTTCGCTTGCGGACGGAATATCGGAAACCACACCCTTCAAGGCACGCAACAATGCTGTCGTGATGTTTCTGTGGTGCAGTTTCGGCTTGGTAGATGCGGATTCTGTCGGAGTCCATGCCACCATCCGTAAAATACCACCCAATGAACGTGAGTTCGCTATCAGTGAGTTCGCATGGCGGAACATCTTCGATTAGGGAAACCGGTACTTGACACACGCTCTGTCTGGCCGCAAGATCGCTGGCATCCTGCTTTCGCCACTTGCAGTGTCGGTTGTCAGGCGTCATCACCATCTGGTGGTAGTCGGTTACCCGTAAGTCTAAATGCGGCGTGCCTGGTTTCGTTTCGATCATCCCCCGTGTGTGTTGCTTGTGGAGCGTTCCTTCGTTGGCGCACCACTGAAACTCGCTCGTATCAAGGTTCATGGTGCCGATAATGTCGTCGTCTGTGACCTCATCTATCCCTAGCCAGCCGCGGCGCGTCAGTATTTCGCTTTGGTCGTCAAGACATCCCCCGTGGTCCTGAACCGTGATGGTCCTTGGGGTCAGTTCCGAAACACGCAGCGCCCTTCCGACCATCTGGAGAAACGAGCGATACGAGCCGATGGGGGTGGCGAGAATGATATGCCGCATCAGCGGCTCGTCGATGCCCTCACGCATCACAAACCGATTCCAGATGATCGGGATGGCCCCGTCTCTCCACTCTTGCATAAGATTCTGGAAGGTGTTGTCGTGGCGCTTTCGGTCGTATACTTGGCCGTCACACCAAAAGTCTTTGCCGTCAATGTGCAAGGCCCGGATGCCACGAGAGAAACAGAGCTGGGCGGCCCACACGCTCTCCTTCACGCCTGGGGCGAATGCGAGCGTATGCGTCAAGTCGGGGTGTATTCGCTTGTAATGGTCGAGGATGCTGCCGACGATGCGAGTGCGGATTGTGTTGTCGCCCCCCCACGTGCGCCGCGCCTGGTTTTCCGTCAGCGACAAATCCACTTTGCCTTTGACTAACTTGCGAGTGTCCAATTCGCTGGGGGCAAACCAGTAGGCCGAACAGAGGATGCCCGCCTCTTGAAGGTCTCGTGTTCCGGCCGCGACAGTCAGTTTGTCGCAGACGTTCGATACGCCGAGTGGCGTGGCGGTCACTCCGCACACCTTCGCCCCGCGATCTTTGTACTCCTGCAACAAGGCCGCAGACTCGCCTGTGCTTTGCTGATGAATTTCGTCAACCAGCACGAGATCGGCATCCACCCAGTATGATGCGTCCGCCCGCCGCCGGCTGAGGATGGTTTGCATCGTGGCAATTTGTACTGGTCCTTCCTCGTACTCAAACTGTTTCAGTGACGCGGAGATTACACCTGCCAAGACGCCTTCTCCATGGAACACCCGCCGTGTCTGCTCGGTCAGCAGAATTCGATTCGTAAACACGAGCACCTTCCAGCCTTTTTCGGTCGCCCACTGAGTCAAGGCAATCATGCAGGCCGTTTTGCCCGATCCCGTTGGGCTGGTGAGACACAGCGAATCCGTCCCGTTCTCCATGGTGCGGATTACGTCTCCCACGCCTTGGAGCTGGTGGGGCCAGGGAGAATCGAGTGCGAATAGGTGGTCAACAGTCACTTCTTCACTCCCATCCACTTCATCACCGCCTTGGTGGCGTCGTTCAGATGCTTCTTCACCGCCTTGTGGTCCTGCCCGTTCTTTTCTCCCACCCCATCCGCGATCGTGCTCACCAGCCGCACAAGCGGCCCGATGTTCTGGTCCCACTGCTTGTAATAGGCTGGCTTGTCCAGCTTCTTCGGTGGCTTGGGTGGTCGTTTCGGCGGGTCCACGTCGCCAGCCGGTTCCCCCCAATACTGGCCGCACTTCGAGCACACTACCCCATCATGGGTATCGGTCCATTTGGTTCCGGCACAGGCCGGGCACTTCCCGTAATCAGCCGGCTCTGTCCCCTGTGCGTCCGTCTGTGGCGTTTCCGGCTCCGAATCGGGTTCTGCTTCGTCTTCTGGCTCGGGGGCGTCATCGGGCGAATCTGGCGGCGGTTTCGGCTTGCTCTCGGCAACCAGTTTTTTTGCTACAGATTGCGTGACAGTGACCCCTTTCTCGGCTAGCTTGAGGGCCTTCTTTTTAGCGGGGGGTGAGGTGCTAAGTGTATACATAGCCCCAAGTTCTATCTTTCCAACTGTTGGAAAATCGCCAAAGTGCTCGAAGGCGGAAATGTAGTTGTAAGCCGTGCTGAGCGAACACCCGCACTCGGCTTCGACCCATTTAGGGAACGGCTTTTCGCCGCACAGTTCGCGGGCCTCGGAGAGCATCCGGCCCATTTCCAGGCCAGCCTTGACGTGGGCGGCTCCCTGCTTGCAAATCTGCCCGGCGTACCAGACCAGCTTTCCCCGCGTGTCCTTGTCGAGCGCGGAATAGTCGAATTTCGTTGCGACGAGCAGAGATTTCTTAGCCATTGCTGGCCTCCGTGAAAAAACCCCCAACCCAGCTATGAACACACCGGGCAGAGTATCTGCCGAGAGTACCGGGTTGGGGGCGTGATTCGTTCTAGTGTGTTCATAATCCGTGAATCTATCCTATCGCTCGAATCCTGTCAAGCCCGCTCATTCTCCAAATACGCCCCGAATTTCTTTCCGATAATTCTCACGTAGTCCTCTTCCTGGACGTATTCTCTGAGCGTCCAGATCACCTCCATGTAATACCATGCGTTGGTGATACCATCGAATTTGTGGTGGTCGCAATTCTCTAGCGTTTTGCGCACCCAGGTGGCCAATTTGTGATGGTGCTCTTCAAGCCACAACGTCCATCCCGTAGCCGTCTGGTGTGGCGAAACATCGGGGTCGAATTGGTGGTGTGTCGCACACAGGGCGATTCCGTTTCGTAACGCGTACCGCGTGGCTTGGTGCTGCCGGGGAATCAGGTGATGAGCCTCGCACTTGCGAGCCCCGCACACCGCGCAACGGTGGGCCCAATCTCCCCGGACGGCCAGCGACCACAGCTTGTCGCAATGATCGCGGAGTACGCCCTTGGCGGGCACGTTTTTGTTTGTCCGTTTGCGCCGTTTCATTGGCTCCGTCCTTTCTGTTGTATCAAAAGAGCCGCCCCGGAAAGGGTCGCTTCATGCGCCGGGGCGGCCCCGTACTGAATCAAAAGCCCAATGGCGGCACTCGCGTTTGTGCAATCACAATTCAGGATTATCGATTTCGCTCCCGAGGAACACCACCCGCAATTCCCCATCGTCGACCTGGGCACCGAAGAGAAACAAGCTCTTCTCCACGGCCAAGTCATGCAGCCGCTTGCGGTCTGATGGCTGGAGGTCTTGCCAAACTCTCTGAGGAACTGCCAGAAGCCCTGGTGATTCGATATGCGGCAGCAGTTCCCGGAGCGTGAAGTCGACTCGCTCGCCGTCTGACAATCCATTGACTGCGTCGAACGCACACCGCCCCCGTTTCGGGTGCTGCACGAACAGCCTGGGGTTGCCGTCCACGCTCTGGATTTCCAGGTGTTTCGTGTTCAGCGATTGCGCCAGAATGTCGAATACCTCGCCGGCCTTGTTACGAGCCGCGGCGGCCTCTTTCTCGGCCTCGTTCGCGGCGCCCCGGTGCGCCTTGGCCCGGATCTGGTTCTGCTTCACGTCGCGGATGCGGATGCCCTGGTTGTAGGCTTCGGTGGCGGCATCGACGTCCTTCTCTGCGTTCGCGATCCCCTCTTCGTCAGGGAATTCGAGCTTGCCGGCGTCGATGGTATCTTGCCAAGCGGCCATGGTGTTTTGGTGTCGTTCCGCGTGGAGCTGGTTCTGCTTCGCCAGTTCGAGCTTTGCCCCGATCTCCCGCTCACGCTCCTTTGCGGCTTCCCATGCCCGGAAGGCTTGCTGCACCTCGTCTTCTGCCGCTCGATGCTCTTCCTCTGCGGTGTCCTTTGCGGCCTGGGCTTCACCGAGGGTCATCCCCTGATAGTCCTTCAGCGCCCTCTCCGCCGCCTCTTGTGCCTCAGCCGCCTTCCTCTCGGCGTCCTGCCCGTTCTCCCGATCGGTCCTCATCCTCTGCAACTCGTCGCGTACTGTATCCCTCGCGTTGCCCAGTGCTTCCAAGGCCGACTCTGCGCCCATGTCCAGGTCGTCGGGAACGTGTTCCAGGGGCGCCGCGTGCTTGGCTTCGGCGTCGGCCGTGCGTTGTGCCTGGGTCGCCGCCTTGTCGAATGCGGCTTTGATTCGGGTGGCAAGCACAACGGGATCATCGGTGGGCGCAAGACCCATGTCGCGGCACTTGCTCGGCCCGCCGCATAGGTCGTAGTAGAGCGTCGGGTCTGCCTTCGTGTCGGATAGCGAAGCAATCGCCTTGATTCGGGTTGCGTCTCGCACCTCGGGCGTCTTCCCTTGCGGGGCCAAAATGTCCGTTAGGCTGAATTTCTCGGAGTCGATCGTGTCCAGCTCCATCTCGCCCTTGCGGCGCTTCCGGCCGCCGATGGGGGCGACAACCCCGAACCCCTCGACTTTGCCGGAGATGGCCCCGTCGTGCAACGTGATGTCCACCTTGTGGCCCGCCAGCAAGTCGAGCGAGGCGATGCAGGTGCTCTTCCCTGATCCGCGTGCGCCGCGGAATTCGTAAGCTCCGTAGCCGTGGCTCAGGTCAATAGTGAACGTGCCCTCGATGGGGCCGCCTTCGATTACTTTGATCTCACTCATTAGAAACTCCTTCGGTTGGTTTGGTTTGCTGTGTGTCTGTATCTTTCAGTTGTTCCTGCCGCTCCGCATAAATCGGTCTCAGTGCGTCCTGAATTGCAGGTTTCTTACCGCGTAGTATTTCGCCGTACCCACGGAGTTCCTTGGCGGTACGTGCCTCTGCCAGTTCCAGGGTCGCCGTGGCGATGAACTGCCGGTCATCGGCTGACAAGGTCGCGATCGGATGAATGGTCACCTCCGCTCGTTTCCCGCGAGTCTTGGTCAGCATAAAGGTTCGCGCCTCGCTCAGTCCCGAGAGATGGCTAATGCGGATACCGCCGACCTTGACGCCCCCCCACATCACCTCGGGATCGCAGTAGAGCGTCATTTGTTGACCGACCCAAGCCTTGCCGTCGTCGCCCCACGTGGCGATCATCACCCGGCGCATGGTCTTGCAGGGGCGATAGCTCTTTCCCGTGTAGCCCACAAGATCAATGTGAATCGGCTGATCGCGGTCTCCTTTACGCACCTTCTCAATCGTGACGGTGATTGGACCGGTAAGAAGATCGTCCGCGTTGAGTTGGTCGGACTTCGGCACGATTGACGCACGCACTTCCTCGGGGGTGGGATTACTCATCACACGACAACTCCGATTTCATGGTTTCAATTGACACAAGCTCATGCCGCATTCGTTGCACCTTGCCTTTGAGGTGTTTGATTTCCTTGAGAAGCTGCAATAGTCCTGCCGCTTGTTTCTCTTGGTATTTCAGGTCTGGCTTGACTCTCAACAGGAACGGAGTCAACTCGGGATGGAAGACGAAGAAATCCAGCCACGCTCTGCCAGAAATCAGAAGCAGCGCCTGCACTTGTGGCTTGTACTGAACGGGAAACACACCATCGGCGTGATACGATATTAACGTCTCGGGAGCCGGGCACTTGATCTCCAGCAAACCGTCATCTCCTACGAGTCCGTCCGGGCTGCCGCCGTAGGCGTCGGTTCCGTCGGGCAGGATGAATCCCACCTCGGTGACCTCACGCCCCGTCTGTTGCGTGTAGGCGTGTCTCGCGTTGGGCTCCTGCTCAGTGCCCCACTCCATCCAAAACGACGGAGGGGGCTCTGTGTATACGCCCAACTGCTTTGCAACAATCTTCGCGGCATACGCAGTCGCTTGTGAAGAGTAGTCACCGCGAGCCGGGGTGCAAAACTTGCCGAACTCACTGGCGGTGGGCCGATTCCGCAATCGGTCCCAGGCTTCTGTCTGCTGTCTACAGTCAATGACTCTCACCGTCCCGCCCTCCCCTCTCTAAGCTCTTCCATGCACTGGCCCAACTTGCCAGCGACCGATGCCATGGTACGCTTGGCGTTCTCGACAAAATCTTTGTCCCGTGTCTCTGCGGTCTTGCCGCCGACGATGTACTTGTGGGCTTTGGCGGTGGCTATGGCTATGTCGCGTGCCGACTGTCTGTTCTCGGCAAGGTCCATCTTGTCCTGGGTCTCTGTGATTGTACCGCTCTCAACGGCTTGTGCGGCCCGTGCGAGTCCAGAGACAAGGTCGAGGGCGGGCTGGTCGTCTTCGGTGAATCCCATCCGAAGCATTCCCTCGCGAATCGTTTCGCGTTGCGTGGCCCGCTTCGCATCAATCCAGACCTTGACGTTCTCGACTCGCGTTCGCGCTTTCCCAAGGCAAGCAATTACATGCAAGTTGCCCTCTCGATGTGCCTTGTCTAACATCAAGGCCATGTCATCTAATGCGAGACTCAGCTCAAGTATCGGGTTGAACTCGCCCGTCGTCTCCCGTGCGTGTGCGTCGGTTTCGCCTGCCGGTTTGTCTTTGCCTTCGGGTGGGGTGGCCATGTAGCACATCCGTTTGTATGGGTGGCAGGTCATTGGTTTAGTCCTTCCGTTTCCAGTCGCGCTTGCAATCGTCGCACTCGTATTCGCCGAGACGGAATTCTCCGGTGGCCAGCACAACTTGCAGGGCAGTCTCTAGCTGGCGGTGCAATGCGCCCATTCGCTCCGTAGTTCCTGGCGGCCAGTGCGTTTCCTCGTCGTCTGTTGGTACGGGTTCAACGCCGAGCATCTTGGCCATATCTCCGACAACGTCGCCATTGCCGTATGGTCGCTTCGGGTCAATGCGCGGGGCACCGAATCCGCAATCCGGCCAAGAGACGGACGAATGCCGCAAGAGGATTAGGTGCTCGGCTTTCATCGTGAAGTGTTGCATTGGTTCAGTCCATGTCGAGTTCGGCGAGTAGGGCATCGGCGGTCACAACAGACCAGAGTACCATCTGGTCGTTATTCAATGCACACGCGGGATTAGCCGCATTGCCCGCCAGGAGTTGCCCTGCCAGCTTCATCCGATTCGCCTCCCGGATCATCTTGTCGAGCCACTCCTCTCCGCTTTTGGGTACGCCGAGCGCGATAGCGGCGTGCTCCTGGGCGGTGAGGCCAGAGTAGTCAATGTCTTCAACGCACATCGGACGTGCTGAGTCGGTTTGTTTAGTCATGGCTTCTTTCCCTTGGCTTTGGCGAGTAGGGCCTTGGCGTCTTTCGTAATGTGCATGCCATCGTGCTTGAACTGCTTCTCGATTAGCCATACAAGATGGCCAATTGAAGCCAACGCCTCCCCCAGCAAGTCGCCCTCGCTGACTTTGGGCACTTCTATCGCCTGCTCAAGCCTACGGATACACAACTCGTATACCAGGCCGCCCCTACGGTATTGGCGTGTGGCTTCCCGGGCTGCTGTTTCAATCTTATCTGATCGTTGTTGCTTATCCATCTGATTCTCCCGCAGCCTTCGCCGCATCCCTGAGTTTGGATTCCCGAATCTTCTCCCGGTCGACCGGCACGTCCGCGGGCGCCTCGATGCCGAGCTTAACCCGATCGCCTCGACGCTCGACGTACATGACTCGGATATTGCCGACGTAGATCGACTCACCAGGCAGCACAGTAAGGGCTAGCATCTTTTCTCCTTAAAAACCGCCCCGGCCGCGTCATGCCGCGCGGGGCTGGGCCATTGTTCCGGCGTCCGCCGGCTCCGTCATCACCGGCTCCGAGCCAGTGGTCCGTCCGTGATTTCCCTCGTTGCGTCATTCCACCTCTTCAGACAAAATGGTGTAGGGTGGGATGCTCTGGGGGAGGTTGATAATCACAGCATGATAGAATGCCTTCGGGTCTTTCACCCACCGGAATCCAAAGAAGAATCTCCAAAAGAGCCGGGCGAGCCAGCAGGGTCTTGAGCAGGCAAGAGCCACCCAAGGCGTCACGAATACGTAGTAGTTCATGGCTTTCCCTTTCGGTTGGTTGAGTAAAATGCGGCCCGCGATATAGGGCAATTGCTGTAGTTGGGAGGTATCGCCACACCGCACGAGGCGGAGTTTCGTCGCGGGCCGCGTGGGTCAGTGGGGTTTCTCTGCCGCAAAGCACATGTTGCCATCGGGCTTGACCATACGCACCATGAGCGTGTTGTCGTCCACGATAACGGCGACGGTGAAGTTTGCGGGGCCGGATTCGTATTCGTCATAGCTACATCCCCAGTGGACGAACTGGCCTCTAGTCCACGGCGCGTCTTTGTTCTCTCTGTACCAACATGCCTTGCCGTCGTTCATGGCTTCCTCCGATTGGTTGTAGTAAAAAGCTACTGCCGGGGGTCGAACCCGGTGTCCGCGATGTGTTCCCTAAGCAGCCGGACCGGCCTACCCAATTGACCGCAGCACTTCTCGGTCGTGTTTTACCCACACCACTGGGCACGCCCGAACTCGGCTGACATCATAATCACCTCCCTTCCGGTAGAGTGCTCGCTCTCTCGTTGTGCATCCTAGCGTCCTCAAGTGACTCCGGCAGGACTCGAACCTGCAAGCTACCCGGGTGGGCCAAACGACCGGGTACGTCATTTGACCTCAAGGTCCAGCACGCTACGACTGGCTTACGTTGTGCTTTCGCACCTATCGGCGTCTACCTGGCTCGGTCGAGCCGTTTCCGCCACGGAGTCAAAGTGCCGGTCTCGATATCGCTAATGTATTCCTGAGTCATTGCTGCTTTCTTCGCAACATCACCCTGGGACATATTCTTTTGCTTGCGAAAACGCTTAATTCGTTCACCTAATCGCGTTGGATTCGGCGTTCGTTTTTTTCGCTTGCCGCCATTATTCGTCTTCTGGTCGTGAGCATTTTCCAGCGGAGTTCCCCATCGAAGATTTTCGATGTGATTGTTTTGCTTGTTGTGGTCGAGGTGTCGGCATACCATCTTGCCGCCCCGCGGACCCGCGAATGCCTCTAACCAGCCTGTGAATCGAACGTGTTTTTCCGTTCGGTCCATCCGAGAGATACACCTGAACATAACCCCTGTTGCCGGTCACTTTGAGTCGATGCCAGTTCGGCGTCAAGCGGCGTTTTCCACCTTCGATTACGTACCGCGTCAGCACTGTGCCGTCGTTGCCGACCTTGTAGTGCTGGTATCCTTCGACGGTGCGGTATTCTACAGGCGGATTCATTCCGTATCCTTTGCTGGCCGACCAGCTGGCCGATCCTCTTTGGCGAAGTCCTCGACGATCTTTCGCTCGAACAGCCAATCGCGGCCGTGCTTGCGGCCATCGAGTCGCTCGACCAATTCATAGACACGGCCGAGCGATAGCCCGAGGATCTCTGCTGTCTGCTCGGCCGTTAAGGTGTCAACACTCATAAAATCCCTTTCGTGTAAATCTGTTATGTGCAAGTGTATTCCACGTCACGGGGTTGAGTCAACCCCCAGTTGCCCAATCTTGAGCCTTTTTTCCAGATTACGTGATATTGATAGTGGGTGGTGATTTTGCGCAGGTGGGTTGACTTTCCTCCGATACCGGCTTTATAATGTCGTGCTCAATGGATGGCTGCCGAGGGAGCGTGGAGCGATTGAGTAGGGGGATAGCGGGAAACCGTCGTGCGTCTCCTCGAAGCGAATACCCTAACGGAGCCATCCCCTTTCGTGTTCCGCTTCGGCGGCTTGTGAAACTGCACTCCGCAGTAGGCCCTGGTAGCTCGGGGCCTTTTCTATGCGCATGAAAAAAGCCCGCGCTGGCGGGCTGTGCGTGGGGTGGTATCCTGCTATCGCTTTGGCTTGTGGCAGATTTCGCAACGTCCAGTGCTGTCCGCTTGGCCGTTGCAGATACATTCGTAATGCTCATCTTGGAGTGACTTCCACGTCGGACAAGGTGTCGCGTCTTCCTTTGGTTGGTTGCCGGCTTTGGCGAGGACGGCTTTGGCCTTGTTTTGCATCGTACAGATACTACAACCGCAGTCCTCTTTGTTGTGAAAATTCTCGTCTACAATCTTGCACACCTCCAACGCCTCCCCCAGCAGATCACCCTCCGCATCCTGACGGGTCACATATCCGCAAGAGTGACACGTATAGGATGTGTGATCTGGCTCTAAAGTGACGTGCCATATAATGCTCCCACACACGCAACAAGGTCCCATCATGGCTTCTCTCCCTTGGCTTTAGCTAGGACGGCTTCTCCGAATCTCTGTGCAGCTCGCGTTATCACATTGGGAACTACGACTCCCATCGCTTCCACCATGGCTTCACAAGCATCCAGAGCCTCCCCCAGCAAGTCGCCAGCGTCACTCCCGCCAGTCGCCTCAGCGATTGCATCCCGCAGTAACTTGTTGACGTGTTCTGCGGTAACTCCAGTATGAGTACCCTCGTTGAACGAAAGAGCGGCTTCACAAGCAGCTTGTAGTTTATACGAACCTTGTCTGATTCGTCGTTCCAGGTCTCGGCTACCATCGCACCACGGGCACGAGATAGATCGATCGCAAGATGGGCAGTTCATGGCTCCTCCTGATTGGCTATGGTTTCGAGGTATCGTTCGCACGCCTTACAGTGCTCCTTAATCAGATACGCCAACTGCGATCGTCGCTTGTCTCCGCCGTTGTGGGCGTAGACGAGGGTGCCTGTATCGCCGAGTTCGTAATAGCCCATGTGATCGCGACGGAATCCACGGGCTTTACATGCCGCATCGAACTGGACTTGCGTTAGGTCGCGTCGATTGGTCATCGTTTCATTCTCCTTGTGTGAAACCCCCGGCAGGACCGAGCGAAGAGGTGAGGCGACGCTCGGTCCATACCGATCCCCATCGGCGCCGGGGTTTGAGTTAGTTGAATGTACCAGCTTCTACGCGACGGTTGACCTCGAAAGCCGCGGCGTGTTGGATGCTCCGCAAAGACCACGGTTCGCCGCTGCCCTCCTTGACTAGCTTAGCGGCAACCGCATCTTCGTGGGCCATATTGGCTGGAGGGCAATTCCCGTAGAGTTGAATGGCGTTATTGAAAGCGGCCAGCTTGATGTTATCGAACCTTTTCAGTGCCATGGCCTCGACGGCCGCCAGTCGTTGATCGTTCTCGTGCTCTTCTGTCAGCATCGTTTCGTTCTCCAGTAAGGCCCCCGGCGAGATTGCCGGGGGCGGGTTTGAGTTAGTTTGTCTGGGATAGTGGCTTGTCGCTCGTCACGTAGCCACGCTTGTGGCCATGCTTGAAGAACCGCTCCAGGCCCCGCCGGTCGTCGTCAGCCTCGGCACGGGTGTCGTAACTCCCGCAATCAGGATCTCCGTCGGGTAGGTTGGTGATCCAATACGAGTGCTTGCCGCGTTGCTCTATTTCTAGTGGCATGGTTCTACCTCCCTTGGCGGTATCGAGTTCCGAACGGCAATCGTTTCCCAATCGCTGTTTACCATCGGCTCGCCGTTGGTGTCTGCGATTGTGCCATCCGGGCAAAGCGCAACATCATCGTTGGCGAACACAACACCCGTTCCAGGGTCCATGCCGCGTAGACAATACCATTGGCGTTCGTCGGCAGCATCGGGCAGATGGGTTGCTGTTACGGTCACGGTCTCACCTCCACGGTTAGGGGGTTATAGTAGCTTTGTCGATGGCGATAATTGCAGCCTCTCGGCACTCGTTCAATGCCTGCCGCAAAGCGTCTTCGTTGTGTTCGTCTGGCAGTAGTCCGGGCTCTGGTGCCATCGCGAGGTCGTGATAGATAGCCCGCAATGCCTTGAGCATTTCAGGTGCAGCCGCCTCCACCATGGCATCGGCGGATTCTTCGGCGAAGTCGGCCGAGGCTTCCGCAAAGTCCTTGGGATTCTTTTTGTAGAACTGGGTGAGTTTCTCGGCAGCAAACTCGCACACTCCGCTCGTGTCCATTTCTTGAATGACACGGTTCGCTAGTTCTTGCTCGTTCATCTCTTCACCTCCACGGTTAGGGGTTACGGTTGCTGCAACATCACAGCGCTCGACGCTCTCCGGCCACCTGGAGAGCGTCTCGCGGCGTGGTGTCCTATTCGCCGAAGCAGAAGGAGCCGACGTAAGCCATCAGCACATCATCATCCGTCTGTGCGTACTCAGTCCACGGCTTGAACCAATCTTGCACTTCCAACCGGGCCGAGCCTGCTTCGCCGTGTTCGCCGAGATCCCCGACGATACGCACGGCCGGGCCGCCGGTGCCGAGTAGTAGCTCGTAGTTGTCGGCCTCCCATTCGCCGTCACGTTTCTCGCCGAAGATTCGCAGGGAGAGCGGATCTTCCTGGATTCGCTCTCGGGCGTCGTCCTCGCTCTCGCAGTCGCCGGCCGCCTCTTCGAGTTCTTTGAGTTCTTCGGCGTCGTCCTGGTTTTTCTCTGCCCACCGCCGGCGCCCGTAGTCTACCGCCTTCTCGCCTGGCTTCGGGTGCGCGTCGTCTTCCTCGAAGTCGTCGCGCTCTTCCCGCAACTCTTCCAGCCGGTCATAGTCGCATTGCAGCGCAGCAACCATTTCCTCTAGGGCGGCGTAGGAGGGGGCGCCTACGGATTCTACCCAGTCTGTTTTGGTTTCTGTCGTGGTCATCTTTTCACCTTTGGGGGTAATGGGGGAAACTTCACGGTTAGGGGACTATTGACGGGCGTATTCTCGCCGAATCGCTCGCATTTTCTGCGCTAGCTTGCTGCCGTGGTCTATCTTGTCGTTGAGTTGTTTGGCGGTTTGCTTCCAATCCACCAGCATGGCCACGGCCAGAATGAACGCTTTGGCGACCTTGCGTTTGTGGAAGCCAGCGCCAAGGGCCATGCCGCTACCGATGTGCGACACAATCCAGACGGGCCAATTACATGCGCCGGCACGGTGAACAGCAAGGCCCGGCGCTTCACGGTAGGTCGTGCCGGTGACGGTTTTGTCACCTTCGGGCGTGGGGATTGTGTAGGTTGTCTTCACGGTTTCACCTTGGCGGGTTGGGGGAGTTGGCGGTTCAGCCCGGCCAGATACGCCTCTACAAGCTCTCTCGCGCGGCTTGGCGTGGAAAACAGCAAGGCAATGCGGTATAGTTTGGCTATCTCGGCTGGCGTCATCGGGTCACCTTGGGGGGGATTAGTGTAAGTCGAGTTTCCTAGCGGCAGCATGGAAAAGGTTATAAAGCCTACTCGATTCGCGAATGGATTCGGGGTCGTCCCAGTCCACAACGTAGTCGCGGTACGCTTTCGCCTTCTCGTTGCGGTCGCGTTCTAATTCGTCGGATTGCTTCACGGTTTCACCTCTTGTCTAGGGGAACGGGGGGTAAAGCGGCCCGCCGGGGCGCGGTTCCCGGTTACGCTATCGGGCCGGTGGTCTATTCGAGGAAATAGCCAGGGTCATTAGCGCCTCTGCCGTTGGCGCCGTCGAGGTATTCGCGGGCCGCGCTGATAAAGTCGGTGGCGGTCAGTCCACAATCGGGACAGTCCACAGTCCCGTCGGTGTGATTGTGGGTGCAATATCGCCCGGGATGTCCGCATTCTTCGCAAACATACCCACAGCTTGGGTGGACGTGTCCGCATTCTGCGCACCGTTGGATGTGTTCGGTGGACCACCCGAACGTGGAAGCTACGCTAGGGCAATCCCAGTCGGTTTGCACCAGCACGGTTCGCCCGGTTTCGTTGTCGACAATCTCGCCCGGACAACAGGGGGCATTGACGTCGGTATTCCAAGTAATCATAGCTTCACCTCTTCACGGGTTCGGGATAGTTGGGGGTTAGCAGTAAACGATAGCAGTTCCGTCGGTCGCTTTACGGGCTATCTGCGCCCATGAGGTGTGAAAGTCAATCCACGGCTTGGGGCCCGCGGTATGCAGTTTGCCGTCGTAAGGCACGGTCACGGTGGCCTGATTGTTTAGCCGGCCAGATACCCGGGCAGAATACGTCTTGCCGTTTGGCATCGTGACAAGAACAGATGGCAGATCGCGCTTTGCGTCTTGAATGGTCACGGTTTCACCTCATGGGGGATAGGGTAACGGTCGCCAAGTCTGCGCCCGGGCGCAGTAGTGGGGGCCGTCAGTCGGGTGGTGCGTGCTGTTCGCCATCTGAATCTATCCAGATGATATCAGGGCTTCCGCAACCAGGTTGGCGCGGCAGTTCGTGGCGCTCCAGGCCGGTGGCCAGATGCACTATGTAGCCATGACCCAGGCGGCGCAGTCCTCCGATGGCGTGGGCCAGCGTGGCGAATTCCCCGGAAGTATTGCCCCCGGGAATTTCGCCGCCGAGTGCGTCGTGGGTGTATCGCAGTTCGTAGGCAGCTTCATAAGTCGTGACGGTCATGTTTCACCTATGGGGGTTAGGGGACAGTAATCGTGAGGGGGTAGTGCCGAATAGATCGGCGATTGACTCGAGCCGGCCGATCGGCGGATCTGTGTACAGCTCCCACCTCTGCCACGTCCCGAGTCGGCAGCCTATTGCGTCGGCGCATGCCTGTTGGGTCAGGCCGGCAGAGTGGCGTAGACGGGCGATGTTGGCGCGGAGCGTGGTGGTGGGCATTGTGTTGGGTCCTATTGGGCAGGCAGGGAATTGCGAACGGCGACTGTCTCCCAGTCCGATTCTACCAACGGGCAGCCGTCGCCGTTTAGGATGTTTCCGTTTTCGTTGATGGCGAATTCATCATTGTCGAATTCGACGCCGGTTCCGTTGTCTCGGCCGTCGAGACGAAACCATTGGCGTTCGGGGTCGCCAGAATCGGGGAGTGGGGTTACTGTTACTGACATCGTCTCACCTTGGGTAGAAGGGGGATTGTCTGCGATATATACCATCTTACGTCATATCCTCGGCTGATACAAGGGGGATGATTCGGAATTGTCGGAAGTATTTCCGCCATCCTCCGCAACCCCTTGCCAGATAGGCAGTTACGGCGAGGGATATTCCGGGATATTTTCCGGGAATTGGCCCACATTGACGCAGGCAGAGACTTCGGGCATAATACCAGCCATGAGAGCACCAACACAAGTTCCACAGTTTCCCGGCCAGGTGCCGGGCATTTCGGCCATGCCGCCTACCCAGCCGGGCGTTTCCGCTGCCCAGGTGGCCGCGATGAAACAGCAGGCAGCTTCCGCTTTGGCCGCCGAGATATTCGTTCGCGCCGCAGCCGACGCGATCGCCATCGACCCAGATCAGAATCGGTTCCGGGAAATGGCCAGGGCAGCCAAGGCCGCAGCCGAGGCGTATTTCGATGAGGGTGGATGATATGGCCAAAGGTGAAGACGTCACTACCACCAAGGGGGCAGAGCAGGCCGGCGCTAATTCCGGCGCTAAGACAACACAGCAGATAGAGGCACAGCAGGCACAGGCCGAAGCTAGCCAAACTGCCCAGCTTAACACGGACGCAGGAGAGCAGGAGGTAGGGGCCGTCGCTCCGGGCCCTGCCGTCGATGGTCCGTCGGGCGTCGGGGCGTGCGTCGCGCGCGAAGAAACCCGGTCGCAGGCCACTAACCGCTGGATTCTGGAGGGGCGCCGCTGGGACGTGGACCGTCGGCGGAAAGACCTGATCCAGCAAGGGGTTGCGGCCGGTTTGACCCGTTCCGCTGCCGCAGATCACGCCTGGGAGGTGGTTTTAGCCGAATTCCCACCGTCGGGCGTCGATTCGTCCACGCTGGAGACGCCTGAATCAGTCGATCGGCCTCCGCCCCCCGAAGCACCGCCCGAGCCGGCCCCATGTTCCCCGGGAACGCCCGCCCCTTGTTCCCCGGAGAGCGGCGTAAGCGGCCTCGGCGACATCCCGGATGATTGGCCTGTCCTACCTCCGAATGCGTCCTTGGCGGCCGAGATTCAATGGGTGCAGTCGAATCGCCTGTCGGTGGTGTCCGGCACCGGCGAGTCGGCCAGCGTCGACCTCAGCCGAGCGCTGTCCCCAGCGCCTTCCCACGCTGCGATCGGCTGGCTGGAGACCTCGATCAG
>SDBU01001179.1_pt1 | contig 38074 bp, 26 predicted proteins | sample 2277071 | NCBI WGS metagenome assembly SDBU01 (sample SAMN10397929, study PRJNA504765) | marine sediment metagenome | isolation source: marine sediment core GS08_GC12, 126 cmbsf | place: Arctic Ocean: Gakkel Ridge, Loki's castle | collected 2008 | reverse complement strand
TCCTTGTTGATTCATACCCAATGTAACCTGTTACCTATGTCTCCGGTTTAATCTGTTACCTATCTGCCCGGTTCATACCGGTCGGGTGGCCCACAGCTTGCTGTGGGAGGTGAAAGATGGGCACCGATGGCCTTGCTGAGTTAGTGATTACCGCTTTCGTACTACCGATACACAGGGAAACCAGGTTTGACGAGGACAGCCTCGTAGGTCGGAGCCCCCTTGTGGGTTCCGACTCTCAAACTACTCACCAAAGTCTCCGTGCGAGACAATAGCCTCGTTTGAACCCCAATCTGTCGTATACATTCCTTCCTTCACAAAAGCACTGAAAGAAGAGTGTTGCCAATCAATTGGTGATTGCACCAAGCTATGTTTGACTGGATTGTAATGAACATAATCAAGGTGGCACCTCATATCTTCATCGTCACGAATCATGTGATCCCAGAACCTGTTTTGCCAGGTTCGGCCCGATATCCGACCATGGTCCCTCAAGTGATGTTGGGCAAACGATAGTTTGATACACTTCATCAATTTTGATACGTCATTTCGTATTGGATCAACAATAAGATGCCAGTGATCCGGTAGAATCACCCATGCAATAAGTTGAAATGGTTCTCTCTCATTGTATTTGTGGATAGCGTCCCAGAGTAGGTCAGCGTTATCGAGAAGTATCGTTCTGCGTTTACAAGTAACATGTGTAAGGAAGTAGGTGTTACCCTGTGAAAAGTATCTTCGTACGTTTTTCATGTCGTGAATATAATTGAAAAAGATAAGAACGGCAAATCATGAGCAAGAAGTCGGAACCCGCAAGGGGGTTCCGACCTACGAATAAGAAAACTCCCAATTGACCTCCACCGTTTAGCACCCTATATTCCTCTCCTTATCGTAAGGAGATAACATGCCCGCGAAATATCAGCAGCCCCAAGTCACCCCCGAAATGGTCGAAGCCCACGGCCTGACCAAAGAAGAACACGAACGTATCAAAACAATCCTCGGACGCGAGATGACCTACACCGAACTGGGCATCTACTCGGTGATGTGGTCCGAGCACTGTTCTTACAAAAACTCCATCGCGCTATTGAAAACTCTGCCGCGCGAGGGGAAAAACCTTCTGGCCAAGGCGGGCGAAGAAAACGCCGGGGCGGTCGATATCGGCGACGGTCTGGCGGTGGTGTTCAAGATCGAATCCCACAACCACCCCTCCGCGGTTGAACCATACCAGGGCGCGGCCACCGGTGTCGGCGGGATTCTGCGCGACATTTTCACGATGGGCGCACGTCCGATTGCGGCGCTGAATTCGCTGCGATTCGGATCACCGGACAACCCGCGCGTGCGGTATCTGGTCGACGGCGTGGTGCGCGGGATCGGTGACTACGGCAACTCGTTCGGGGTACCGACGGTGGCCGGCGAGGTCTATTTCGATGAGGCTTACACCGGCAACCCACTCATCAACGCAATGGCGGTTGGGATCGTCAAGGCCGACGGTATCGTCTCGGCGGTGGCGAAGGGTGCCGGCAACCCGCTCATGATTGTCGGCTCGAAGACCGGTCGCGACGGTATCCACGGCGCCACCTTCGCCTCGGTGGAGCTTTCTGAAGAATCGGAACAGAAGCGCTCTTCGGTACAGATCGGCGATCCGTTCACTGAGAAGTTGCTGCTTGAGGCAACCCTGGAGATCATCGAAAAGGACCTCATCGTGGGCATTCAGGATATGGGTGCGGCCGGGATCATTTGCAGCTCCTCGGAAATGTCGGCTAAAGGGGAAGCCGGCGCGGAGTTGGACATTGACAAAGTACCGGTGCGCGAACCCGGGATGGTGCCCTACGAGATTTTGCTCTCCGAGTCACAGGAGCGGATGTTAGTCTGCGTCAAGAAAGGCAAAGAGGCCGCGGTGCGCGAAGTGTTCGACAAATGGGGACTGGATTCTACCATTATCGGTAAGGTCACGGACGATGGTTTGCTTACGGTGCGGCTGGACGGCGAGATAGTAGCGCAGGCACCCTCCGAGTCGTTGGTTCTGGGCGGCGGCGCCCCGGTGTACCATCGCGAGACGAAACGACCCGCTTATATGGATGAACTGGCCGAACTCAATCTTGAGGACATACCGCTTGATCGTGACTTCAGCGAAGACTTGCTCGGTCTATTGTCTGCTCCTAACATCTGCCATAAGGGTTGGGTCTTCGAGCAGTACGATTCGATGGTGCGCACCAACACGGCTGTCGGCCCCGGCTCTGACGCCGCTGTGCTGCGGCTCCGTAAAACGAACAAGGCGCTGGCCATGGTCACCGATTGCAACGGTCGCTATTGCTATATCAACCCACGCCTGGGTGCTCAGAGCGCGGTGGCCGAGGCGGCGCGCAATATCGTCTGCTCCGGCGGACAACCGCTGGCGGTGACCAACTGCCTCAATTTCGGTAACCCCTACAAGCCGGAGATCTACTATGGTTTCGTCGAGGCTGTGGCCGGGATGGGCGAGGCCTGTCGTGTTTTCGATACACCGGTGACGGGCGGCAATGTTTCGTTTTACAACGAGGACCCGCAGCGCGCAGTGTTCCCGACGCCTACCATCGGCATGGTCGGTCTGATACCGGATGTGGCGCACATCACAACACAGTGGTTCAAGAGCGAAGGTGACGTGATATTCCTGCTGGGTGAAAACAAGGAGCACCTCGGCGCCTCGGAGTATCTGCACACGTTCTTCGGACTGACGAAGGGTGAGGTGCCACCTCTGGATATGCAGTTTGAAAAGAAAATGCAGGATAGTTTATTGGCGGCGATCACGCGCGGCTGGGTTCGCTCGGCGCATGACTGCTCTGACGGCGGGCTGGCCGTCGCGCTGGCCGAATGTTGCATCTCTAATCGTGAACAACAAGTTGGTGCCGAGGTTTCGCTGGAGGATGATCTGCGAGTTGACGCCCTGTTGTTTGGTGAGACGCAGTCGCGCGTGGTGATAACATGTGCGGCCGACGACGCCGACGCGGTGGCGGACTTTTTCGGAATTCTCAATTGCCCCTGCACGAGAATCGGAACCGTCGGCGGCGGGAACCTGAAGATCAACGATGTCGTGGACCTGCCGCTTCAGAAACTGGATCACGCCTTCTTTGACAGCATGCCGGTGTTTATGGAGAAGGTGGGATGAGGGTGCGCTCTTTTGTAGGTCGAAACCCCTGGTCCACAGGACCGCCGCGAGGCGGGTTTCGACAACTGAAAAGCACGAATCCCACAGCAAGCTGTGGGCCACCCGCCAGAATTGTAGGGCAGGATCCCTGTGATCCTGCCATTTGAGCAAGATCGCGACATAGTTACACAATGGCACTGTACATTTTTTCAGACGCGCATCTTGGGGCCGATACAGATGAGACAGAGGCCCTCAAACAAGATAAGCTCGCGGCGCTGTTCAATCTGGTCAAGATCGACGGCGACAGGCTGGTTATCCTCGGCGATCTATTCGATTTCTGGTTTGAATACAAGCACGCTATCCCCAAAGACCACCACCGCGTCCTGTGCATGCTGGACGGTCTCATCAGGCACGGTGTGCAGATCGACTACGTCAGCGGCAACCACGATTTCTGGATGGGAGATTTTTTCTCGAAGGAGATGGGTATCACTCTACATCGTGACAGTCTCGATCTTGAGTACGATGGCCAACGACTCCACCTGATTCATGGCGATGGGTTAGCTAGGGCTGACCGCGGATATCATTTCCTGAAAAGAATCCTGCGCAACCGCTTCAATATCTGGCTCTACCGCAAGCTGACGCCTGACTGGGCGACACCATTGGCCAAGGCGGTGTCCGGATCATCGCGCAACTACACGTCGCAACGCGACCCGGACTTTGTCGCCGACTACGAGGACTATGCCAGGGGGAAACTTGCGCTCGGCTATGATATTGTCGCCATCGGACATCTTCATATCCCGACCGTCAAGCAGTTCGACACCGGCACCTATATCAACACCGGCGATTTCATAGAGCACTTCACGTATGCGAAGGTGGAGGGTGGGGAGGTAGCGCTGGAGAAACTCCTTTAGGCACCGGACTCAGATCACTGCCTTGCCCCTCTTAAGATATCACCTCCAAAAACTATTTGGCAAAACACCGGACGCGTCTTATTCTAATAGTGAGATGCGATGTTGTCGCCGCTCAATGTCAGCGTAATCGGCGCCGATATAGGTAAGGAGTGCACGGGACGAAATAAACCGTCGGAAGGATCAAGACCATGGGAAAATCAAGAAACAAACCCGGCCGGGAAAAGAAAACGCCCAAGAAAAAGCCGAAAAAAGAACCGGTAACCCCCAAGAAGTAATGGGTCTTGGGACGTCAGGTCCCGCTAAGTTTTCGTCCACAGGTCGGCTCCGGGCCGCCGTTGAACATATAGTCCACCAGGAAGACCAGGTCTGAGATGTCGATGCCGCCCGAGCCGTCGACGTCCGCCATCTCCATATTCGGCGGCGGCGGTCCGCCGGTGAACATATAATCCACCAGGTACACCAAGTCGCTGATATTGATCGGCAATCCGTCGCCGTCTACATCACCGCAAATAAGTTCGAACATGTCAGTGTACGAAAAAACGCCGTCGAACGTACCAATGTAACAGACATTTCGACCCGGCTCACTGACCAGTATTAAATCCAGAGGGTGATTCTCGGCGGAGGATTCGAAAAGTGTGTCCCATTCTGCCCCGCCGTCACGGCTGACATATAGCGTTAATGGAAATCCACCCTGAGCGCCGATCACGTACAGGTTCTCGGGTCGCAGTGAGTCGATCTCTACGCCGTAGAGGTAACGGTTGTTGGTCATCTGGGTGTGCCAGGACTGTCCGCCGTTGGTGGTCCTGCGGACCAACCCTTCCATTGAGACCCACGCGACGTTCGAATTGCCCGGATAAAACGCGATATCATGACAACTGTTATCGCCACCTTGCCAGGTGTCCAGCCACTCCCAGGTTTCGCCCAGGTCCGGCGTGCGTTGCAGCACCGGCGCGAAAATCATGCTCTCACCGTGGTCATAAAGCGTGCGGCCATCGTTGGGATCGATGGTAAGTCCGAACCCGCCACTGAAGTAACGCACCCTTTGCCAACTCTGGCCACCATCGTCAGAGCGTGAAACATCGAGACCGCCGGCGAAGATAGTATCCGACTGACCCGGGAGTTTGGCCAGCCCTCTAACGGGATGATAGCTCTCGGCAAAACCGGTGTCGAGCGCATGCCAGTTTTGACCACCGTCAGTTGTGCGGTACAGCGTCGGCTGCCCCGGCAACGGGGCAGCAAGCAGCGTGTCGGGGGACAAAACCAACAACGACCAGATCTCCTCACTGTGCAATCCCAACGAATCCCACTCTCCCGTTGTTGAATGAAGGTCGAGACGGTAGACACCGTCGAACGTGCCGGCATAAAGCAAGTCACCCTCCAACTCGATAGTTTGCACGCGCGTGCCGGTCAAGCCGAGTTGGTTCCACTGGGCCGTCGCCATCGGTGACAGAGCGGAAGTCAGCACTGCCAAAATGAGGCTGCAGCGGATCAGATTACATATCGGCGAGAGGGACCTCATGGCGAAACCTCGATGGACTCAGGTGTCGGTCGGATTGGATTTGGACGCTACTACCAATATAACCGGATAGCACTATCTGTCAAGCAGTCGACCGTACTGGTCGGGCCGCCTGTCTCCCAGTACATCGTTGCGCGCAGTTACCATCTTGTCGCGCGCCAGTGCAACATTGATATCGACCACTGCAACTTCTTCATCGACGGATGAGGCTTGAGCGATGACTTCCCCCTTCGGATCGGCGATAACCGACAGACCCGTGAATGTCAGGTCGCCTTCGGTGCCGATGCGATTGGCGGTCACCACGTACACGCGGTTCATCAGTGCGTTGATTGGCACGGCCCGCTGACACAGGCCCGGTATTACCAGGTTGGACGGGTGGCAGATGATGTCCGCTCCCTCCAACGCCAGTATCCTCCAAACCTCCGGAAACACCCAGTCAAAACAGATCAGCAGACCGATCTTCCCCCAGCCAAGGTCGAAGACTGGAAGACCGAGATCACCCGGTTGGAAGATATCCTTCTCGTTCATGAAAAGATGCATCTTGCGATACTTGCCGACAACACCATTAGGTCCGACCAGCACGGCGCTGTTGTAGAGCTTGTCGCCATCGCGTTCATTGACACCCGCCACGATATGCATCTTCTTCTCGTGGCACAGCGACACCAGATGCTTCACGAAGGTACCATCATGGATCGGCTCAGACAACTCCCACGCCTGCTCTTTCGATTCGAAGTTGTAACCGGTGGTACACAACTCCGGCAGCACGAGCAGCTCGGCTTGTCCGACCGACCTCACCAGACGATCAATCGTCTGCACGTTGGCGTTGACATCACCCAGTACGGGACGGAACTGCACGAAACCTGTTTTCACTTCAATCTCCTCAGCCTGATTGCAATAGACAAACTCCAACGCCGGCAATATACGGAATAAGTGTTTCTATTGACATGCTGTTTCCGGTCTCGTCAAGACTGACTACAACTGTTCCGACACACCCAAAGCCTCCTCCTCCAACTCCCCTTCAAACGGGTGGCCCATCTGCCAGCCGGTCTTGCCGGTGTCGCGATAGCGTTCGAGGCGGCGGATAGCTATCTCAACAAAGATCGGGTCGATGTCCACCGTTACGCAGCGTCGCCCCAGTCGTTCGCACGCCATAAGCGTCGTGCCGGAATGGGCGAAGAAATCGGCAACGGTGTCCCCTTCATTGGATGATGCGAGCACGATTCGTTCTATGGCCTTCAACGGCTTCTGCGCCGAACAGCCGTTGGCGTTTTCTTCCATGCGATAAAACACCTGCTGCACGTCAACCCAGACATTGCCGGGCCGGATACAATCGGAGCGACTGCGCTCTGCGTTCTCGGTAACAACGCCCTTCACCTCTTTGTAGTAGCCGCGAAGGATCTTTGGGATGTCAGTGTACTGTACGTTGAACGCAGGCTTACCCCGGATGTAACACAACAACTCCTGCCGTACCGCCATCCAGTTTTTCTGGGTGCCATACCCACGCTGGTTGCGCAACGTGATCAGCGACCTGGATTCAAAATCGGTCTCCGCCATCATTGTCATGAACTGCGGCAGCGGTTGAAAGTGTTGTTTCTGATCCGCTCCCATCCAGACATACAACGTCGCGGCGCCGGCCATGACCGACTCGCTGACACATACCCACCGACGACACCAGTCGACATACTCGGCGACCGTACGCCGTACGCCGACGGCGACATTATACGGCGGGTCCTGCACCAGCAAGGCGGCAAGCCGCTCTTTCATCACGGTGTGCACGAATGAGCTATCCGCAGCATCACCACACCCAACGACATGACAGGCTTCCGGGTCCGTCCATACTTCGCCCGCCTGCAGGCGACAGTGCGGGAGCAGGCGTTCGCGAACTTCAGAGTTGTTGAGGTCGATGCCGCTTGGTAAGAGGGCTGACATAGCGCCACGAAACAAGATGCAATTCGCTACCTCAACAAAAACATCCCGTCTGACGGTCACTGCGCCAGATTGATCATCACCATATACATCACCCTTGCCGCTACGATACTTCGCGGGTCGTAGCCTTCCGCCGTAATAAAGTCCCGGTTGTAATGATTCAATAACAACCAATACGTGCCAGGTGTAAGACTAGCCAACTGGTCGCTGGTGAAACTGTAGCTGCCGTCATTCACGGTTGACACCCACACCGCGGAGTCGCCCGCCGGATCGACAAGAATGATCTCCACGGTCCCGCTGCCGCTGCCGCTCCAGATGGTTGCAAACCCACTCTTGGATACCGTCGCGTAGTAAGTCGGGCTGGTGATGTATGGTTCAACGCTGGGGAATGTGATGGTCTGAGTGAGCGAGGGTACTACTCCTCCGCCGGTGACTTCAAAGACATAGCTGTTGTTCAACTCCAGAAAGCCTTCGATATTCTGCTCGGAGTACTTGAAGCTGCCCATATCGTCGTCCCAGTTGAGCATGAAATCATTGCACATCACGCCTGACGGTTGCAGCGGATGCAGGATTGTGCATGGACCGTATCCGCTGTCAAACGACGCTGTGATAATGTCAAAACGGAATGGATCGCCTTCACCCATGTAGCCGACCGTACGCATCAGAATCAGCTTGGCATAGACACCCTCGGCGGTCGATGAAGTATCGAGCATGACGGCGAAATCTGAAAGATGCGTCACCGACGCCGAGACAGTCTTGGTGCCGCGGTCGATCTCAGTAACCAGCGCATCCCAACCGGAGCCGCTGTTGGTGTAGAGGATCAGCGACTCTTCGTCGAAGTTGTCGAAACCGCTGACGTCATAGTTGATCGTTATCGCGGCTGGAACGGCAAACTGAGTGCCGGATGGTCCTAACGTGTAGCATGGCGAAACCATACCACGCGTGCCGCCCGCCGCCGCCGGCGAACTGTTTTGCCCAATCGTGAAATCGACACTACCGGACAGCGCATTCGGTGGTATCTCCAGGGTGACATCGCTGCCGATCGCCAGGGTGCCACCGTCCGTGCCGATGGTTACTACCGTGCCTTGATCGCCATCGCCGCCCGTCGGGTTGTCGTCGTCACTGGAGCAACCGAACGCGAGCGCGAGTACAAGCAGCCCGACCAGGAGTGATAATTTGCGTCTTAGCATCTGCATCTCCTTTATCGCGGTAGTCTGTGGCTACCGTGATAATAATATGGTGTCCGTTTTACATAACTGATGGATAAGATACTCTACACGACCATGCCTGTCAACAGCGGTCGGGTTTGCGCGGCTGAGTAGGTTACCGGAGTGATGTCAATAACCAGGGGTCGGAAGTCGCTGCAATTGCCTTGACAATGGGGGCGGATTTTCTGACTATGGGATTGCGACGGAGGAGTGGCTGAGTGGTCGAAAGCGGCGGTCTTGAAAACCGTTGTACCGCAAGGTACCGTGGGTTCGAATCCTACCTCCTCCGCCATAATTCATTTCGGGGCGTTTCTACGAAGTAATTGAAGGGCTTTCGGTATGTGGGGTAAAGGGTTAGCCCCTTGATTTCACAGTTCGAAAGTAACGTACGCAGGAGGTTTGCCTGTTCTAACGGTTCACGCTGTTTGTATAGCGAATACGCCGATTGCGCGAGTTCTAAGATACTGACGCCATCCTGGTAGTAGTTCCTGTTGGACTCCTCCAGTTTCGCCAACCTCCGGGCGACCCGATTCTGTTGATCAGTCAAGCGATCGTGTGTACTCTGCCAAAAGTGAACATCTATGGTCCCGTCCAACTTGTCTTGGTAGCATTGATCAATCCTGGTCTGCACCTTGTCTCGCTCGCGTCCAAGTTTGCTTGTCTCCTTCGTGCGGAACTTCTTCTCATCATCAAAGCTGTCTTTGAGTGCAATCCTTATCTCGTCGGCTAACTCTTTATCAATTGTGATAGCTTCGATAAGCTGTCCCAGCATAACCGACAGGCGTTTCTCGGGGATGTAGGGCTGTTCACATTTTCCGCGACCGTTTGTACATCGGTAATAGATATACTTGCCTTTCTTGATCTCAGCCGTAATGGAACAGCCGCAGTGGCCGCAACGCAAGAGTCCGCGAAACGCAAACTTCTTATCATTGCACTTTGGTTTGCTTACGTCCGACACAATGGACTGTACTTGCTCAAATGTTTCTTGAGACAGGATAGGCGTGTGAGTCCCCTGGTATACTTTGCCCTTCCATCGGAAAACACCAGTATAGATCGGGTTCTGAAGCATCTTCTCAATCCAGCTTCTACTCACAGGCTTATTGGACCCGCGATACGTAAGTCCGAAGTCTCTGGCGAGAATGCGAAGTGAACTGATCGAGTGTCTTCCTGTGGTATACGCTTCGAAAAGCTGTCTGATTATAGATGCTCGATCCTCGTCAACAACCAACTGCCGAGATTCACGGTCATTCGTGTAACCTAATGGGGCGCGATGTGGCCATTCACCCTGCTCGGCCTTCTCACGCATACCCTTTTTGACTTCTTCGGACAGGTTATCGATGTAGTTCTTGGCCATCAGTAGTTTGATGCCGTGAATGAACTTCGCATGTGACCTACTATCCTTGCTGATCACCTCGCCTTCCTTTACGAGATGAATCTGCAGGTCGAGTTGTTCAAGCAACACGTAGTCGCTGAAATTGCGGTACAGTCGATCCGTCTTTTCCACCAGTACGGTCCGGGTCTCGGTGTTATCCTTGAGAAACTTCACCATCTCGCCAAACTGTGTGCGCCCTGCAGCTTTGGCAGTCTCGACGTCAGTGAATTCACGGACAACTTTCAGGCCGTGCTTAGTGGCATACTCACGAAGCAGTTTCTGCTGGGCGGGAATTGAGAACCCCTCCTTCTCTTGCTCCTTGGATGACACCCTGGCATACAGCACACAGTTCATTTCTTCTTACCCTTTGATGCGAGTAGCTTCTTGATATGGTGGGTTTGGATTCTGTTTGGTTGAGTGTGTCCGTTGAACCAGCGGTTCACCGTTGCGAAAGTTACTCCCAACATCTCAGCGAGTTGTTCCTGCGTTATCTTCCGTTCAAGTCTGAATTCGTCCAATTGTTCAACCAATCTGTTCACATGGCAAATATAACATTTTATATAATTATTGTCAAGCGTCTTTTTTGAACTTTCTGAGAAACGCCTCTAATTCGTGAGCCGGAATATCATTCAAATCGCTGCCCCCCTTCCCAGAGAAGTCAATCCCGCCAATGACATCGACCACCCTGAACTGATCCAGTGTCCCATAAGTCATCAAGGTAGTGCCAACATGCTCATGGCCGAAATTCTGGCTTACAGCCTTGATCTCCTCGGCATTTTGGCACTTTTTCATGGCCAGTGATACCGCAGCATGACGGAATGTGTGTGGGTGGTGGTATTCCAAATCTGCCTTCTCCGACCGTCTCTGCAGGATACTCCTGATCGAGCCAGTTCCCTTCCAGAAGTCACGATCAACCCCTGTGGCCACAAACGTCAGGCCGCCGCGTACTTGTTCCACCTTCGACTTAGGAAACAACGGATCGGTTGGCGAGAACAGCTTGATCCTTTCAAGGTATTCAGCCCAGCCAACAATGCAGCTAACCAGCTTATCACTAAACGGAAAGAGTACGGATACAAATGACTTCCCAAACTTGGTCTGGACACCTTTGGCCGGGTCCTGATCAACTTCCAATGTGCACCGATCAAAGCAACCAAACGGCAGTGTAGCAACAGCTTTGTCCCGCATTCCGCTTAGAAGCAAGAACGCTATTATGGCTTGATCTCTTCGGTCGATTTCGGTTTCGATCTGAATTGATTCGACCAGCTTCTCAACATAATCCAGAGTCGGGAAATCTACCAATCTCCTGGCTGTAGCCTCTCGCACTTTTTTCTTGTCAAGCGTTAGATAGGATACGTTGTCAAGGCTGATTCTTCTTTTATAACCCGGCTGATCTGAGAGCCAAGTAAGGAAGGCTTTTAGGTGACGCAGATACCCATGGACGGTTGAGATCGAAATGGGTTTTCCCTTGTGGGTCTTCTTCAGCAACCCGGTCTTCAGAGCCACCGCCTTGTTCAAATTGAACAGGGCATAGTCTTCGTGGCGGGTGGAATCTTCGTACAGGCATATTGCCTTTTCGACACAAAGGACTGTCGATTCTGCCAGCCCTTCGGCCTCTCTCAGCCGCCTCAGATACTTCCGCTTGATCTTCTCATTCTTGATACTAATCTGTACCACAATCGCCTCCTTCCAAGTCAGTGTTTACGGCAGCCTTGCGGTCTCTGTATAATCTTGCTTTACCCTGCCTTAGCTTCCGAGCCCAAACAGACTTTTCAAGCGTGCGACGTGTAGAGAATCTGGTCAACCGGCACTCGCATTTGGTGCATTTTCCCTTAATCATAATTGAAACATCAGCCTTACCCATCCTCCTGCCGGTGTCTTCCAGGTAAACATCACGTAGGAGAGATGTCTGGGCTGTTCGGCATTTTGGGCAAAAGAACTCGTCTTCCTTGAGTGGGCATTTCCTTGCCTGCTGTCGCTGTGAAAGAAAGCGTTGAACCTCTGAGCCGATGAACAGCAACGGCCTGTCATTCGGGTTGATAGGTGTCATTCCCTGTTTGTGCCAGGACTGCACTGTGCGAACATGAACAAGCAACAACTCTGCGAGTTCGCCCATCGTGTAAGAGCGTCGCTTCCGAATGAACCGTATCCGCGCGATTTGTCGTCTCGTCATGTTCGCTCACTTTCTTCCTTCCACTTCGCGAGCAGAGCGAAGAACTCCCATAGATTCCGGCAGATTTCCCCATATTCCGCCTGAGTTACTCGGCGACCGAGAAAAGACACTAACCCGGTGTCTTTTTTCCCCGGCTCGCGTGGCTCGTCCCCAAGACGCCGTGCCTTCTTGGAAGTATGCGCCAAATCCAGCTCCAAAGCGAAAAAGGTCCGGAAGGCAGATTGGCGTTGAAGGCACCTTCCGGACCTCGACCATAAAGGTCGTGCCGTCTTACTGTCGCCAATCTTTTTGTCCTTCACTTTCCTTTGGCGAAATTTCACTGAGACACGAAAAAAAGTCCGGAGTTGGACGGACTATGCCCTTAGTGTCCTGTATTGCAGGCAGTTAGGGAGGTGATTTTTCTTGAGGGTGGATTGCGAAAATCCGTCGAAATTTCGACGCTTAGTCTTTCACACTGCGGTCGTAGAGGATTTGGAACCTTGTCTTGTAGCCAAGCTCCTTGTCATAGGGAAAGAAAGGGTCGGATAGAAGGCCAAAATATGTCTTAAGCGTATTCCTCAGCCGTTGGTAGTCCTTTGGTGTCCAATCCCTCGAGCGTTCCGGCGAACGCCACTTCAAGGTTCCCCCAGCATCTGTGATATCGAGCAACAAATCCCAAAGCCGGTTGGTCAGCTTTTTCCTGCGGTGTTCGAATCCCATCTCGAACGCCGTGACAACCTGGTACTGATCACCGATAAATATCTTGGCAGCATCAAGACCAACAATCTCTATTGTGATGTCTTCCCATGTTGTACCCTCCGGTACGGAGATGGTCTGATCGCCCTTTGTGACGATAGCTGGTGCCACCGTCCGCTCAGCTATCATACTTAACATCGAGTTTGCCGGAACGTCCCCCCGCGCTATCAGACCTCCGTGAGCCTCAACAACGCTCTGGAGCACCTGGCACACCTGCTGCCCATGGCGCTTGTGTAGGTCCAGAAGCCTATTTGCGGCCTCATCCGATTTCATCGCCAGCGACGTTACCAATTCCATCGCCTGCCCGTAACGGCTGAAGAAACTCACGACGTCGACATTTTCAAAGTCCCTTGCCGCTTTGATAATAAGCTCCACCATCGCCCGCTCCATGTCCTTGGCTATTGGGTCCAGGGGCATTTTGACCCTGTACATTTCCTCAGGATCGTCTGCTTCGGCGGAATTGTACAGAGTCGCCAATCGCCGTCCTACGCACTGAGAGCAGACGCCGCAATGGTTCTCCAGTGGGTTGCCTGATCTGACATGGCTACAACTGCTTGTGTGTCGAATCAAAGCCCTCGCCCCAGCATCCACAATGATTTTGACGATATCGGCCTTGGTCTTCCAGGAAAACGGATTCTCAACAACAAAGTTTTGTTCAAGAACTATTGACAGTAGTTTCCCAAAGCCCCTGAGCGCTTGCGGGTGTGTGGTTCTGCTTGCGCGAGCGCCGAGAACCGACGGCCCAATGGCCAGGTTTGAACTGGTAATCCCATTCTCATAGAAGTACGCCTTTGACAGACCGTGCATGTGTGACAGCGAAGCGGCCAAGGAAGCATAGAGAAACGATCTGGTTCGCTGGTGGGTATCCTTGGTAAGTTTCTCCGTCTTGTTTATCCAGACCGGCACATGCAGCAGACGCTTCTTGCTCCCAGTCAGTTCTGTGAAATCAGCCAGTAGCCCTTTCTGCAAATGATCCGTTTGTGGGGCCGGGCGATGGCTCACAAGGACAATTCGTTGTTCGTCATCCCTTACGCTCTCACATAGACCGGCCAGCGAGTCGAGTCCACCTGAAAAGAGCATAATCTTATCAGCCTCAAACCATGGTCGGCCTTCGTCAAATTCAATGTAGGCTTGAGCATCAACCTCCTTGGTCAACTCTCTAAAACTAAACTCATAGAAATCATCTGACAGGAAGGTCAGTAGATTGACGAGAGCTTCTGTCGTTTCTTCGCTTTGCCACAGGTCAAGACACCGAACCGGAATGTGATACGCAAACTCTCTGCGCCAGTCCTTGCCGTCCCCGCGCAGCGTCTTTCCCCCACGACGGACCGTCTGATCTGCCGCATAGATATAACTGGCGATTTCGAGGAGATCCAAGACAACTGGAGGCAGATTCTTGGCGAGCTTCCTGGTGATGTTCTCAATCTTGAGTTTGACGTTGTTGAATTCGGGGATAGTATTTAGCTGGACTGTGCGCCTTCGATTAAGACCCTTTGGCACTGGATCAGGACCGCACCAGATGTTGACCGGTTCATCCATCAGCCTCTGCACCTCGTTGGAATTCGCTGCGAATCTTCTTGAAGGCTGTGTGGGCAAAGCGCGACACGTCCTGATGCGACAGCCTCTCCTCATATCGAGCCTTGCCAAACCATCCCGGCGTAAATTCGTCGGCTATCCGCACTGTCTGCCTGACATAGAGGTCAAACGCCTTGTTGAACTCCGAATGTCTGTCCACGCTCGAAAACGCCTTACCGGTCCCTACGTGATAAGGCAATTCGCGACCCAGATAGTAATTCAAATACCTTTGGGTGAACGTGGCGAAGAACTCGTGCATAGTCGAGCCGAGCGGCTTCCCCTTGAGGTTGGATCGCAAAGCTTGTCTTGCATCACTTGAATCGACGCCGAAGAAAGTCTGCAACGATGAACCGGCTGAGTTCAGCAAAACCTGCGAAAAACTGTCCCGCGCTATCTCGGCGATGTCTGATCGCGCATGGACCGACGCTGCCGCGTCCTCGGCCCGTGCCTTGAAACTGCCTACGTAGTCGAAAAGTGAAGCGTCTGTCGGTACGACAAAGCCGTTCTGGCGCAGACTGGTTACTGGACTCTTGGATTGGAGAGCGTCAATGAAACCAAAAATGACTGTGAGCGTTTGTGTGAAACCAGCATCATGGGGTACTCGGAACAGGCCGGTTTGAGCAGCGTGATATGTCGCCTGCGCCAGTTCATCTACGGACCTGCCCTGTTCAAGCAGCTCTATAACCTGCTTCCAGCGCCTGGTCCTCGGTAGTCGGGCGAGTCGGATATGTCCCATACTTTTACCTCCTACGTGTGTGGTAGCAAGGTATCCTCCGGCTGGCAATCACAAATCGAGTCGTCAACTTGTATCTCTATGTTGAAGTAGTCGGGTCACGGACTTCGTCGGTGCCTCTGACGCTCAGCTATTCCACAAATGCGAATTCGATTTCACTGCTTCATAGTTGGTATCAAGTGTAGGCTGCAATAAGATGATCGCGGCGATACGGCGGATCATCTCCGTGATGTACTCGACTTCGTCCATCGTCATCGAGCGGCCCAGGAGCGTCTTCTCACGGTAGCTGAGCCATTTCTTGATCACCTGATAGCCGCCTATGTAGTAACCCCAGACGTTCGCCGGTACATTGCGCCAGTAGGCAACCTCGTTCAGATAGATGTCGTGAGTGCTCTTACCGAGGCAAGCCAAAGCCTGTTCGACGCTGAGCCCGAGAGCTTTCGCACTCTTTTCAATTACGGCGGCTTCTTTGTCGGTGTATGGTCTCTGCTCCGCATGGCCTTTGCCGGGCATGGTGATGCCGCCCTTGCCACCGTGGCCCCACCCGGCGGTCAACTCCAACTCACCCGCACCGGGGTCCAGTCCACCGCCACCAACGCGGGACACCACGCCCACGCTTCTCAACTCCTGACGAATCCTGCCCGTGGTTACTTGTGAAACTGATTTTTCAGTATCGAGGAGCGCCGCCACCTGTCGTCCGAGATCAGCCGACGACTTCAGCGCCGACGCCGTGTTTGGCAGGGGGATACGCGGCCAGTCCTGGCGGATGCCGTCGGCGTTCTCGGTGAGGTAAGCGGGAGCGTACCCGATAGCCAGAGCGTGCATCCAGATCATCTCAGCGGTGTGGATGTCCTTATCGGGGTCCTTGAGTTTCAAAGTCTTCAAGTACGCACGGCTTGATTCGGAGAGGTTGGCAGTGACTGTCGGTTCGGTTTGATCCACAACGAACAGATCATCCGTGACGTTACTACAGAGCAGAGTTCCCGTCCGCAGAAGCAGGGGTATGCTTTGCGGATTGCGATTGGAGAATTGCCTATCGTACAAATCCTTGGTCGCAAACATGGGGACGCCTTCAGGAGTCGCCTGTGTGTTCATTCTCGAAATAAGGAAGCGATTGCCATCCCAATAATGGGGCCGCATTGTCGGGATAGGTTCACTCCACAGAGGTCTTGTATAAGAGACATATGCCCAACGAGTGTCAAAAGGATGGTGATTGAATCGTCGTACTCTGTTTTCAGCGAATTTCTCAAGATGCAGCAGTTTGGCTCTTGCATCCTTGGCCACATATCGTGAAGCATTTACCGTCAAGCCAGAATTCGGATACCGCATCTTGTAGGATTCCCAATCCAAGGTCGGATCGAAGTAGTCACGCATAGCGGATACCAGTTGTTGTTTCTCGAACCGAATGAGTGCTTTTTTACGGTCTTCAGCCATCCCTGGAATGGTCACAGACGAAGCAAGGAGGGTGAGTGATGGCCACTGCATGTAAGATTCACTGACAAGTGACGGTCGAAACCGGAGCCTGTTGCTCACCTCCGGCTCGCTCACATCATAAGCTCTGTCAAACCGCTTCGCCCTCAAGCTGTCCAAAAGTTCCTCGCGCTTATTCACTCCCCAGAATTGGCGGAATCGCACCGTCGGCTTCTTGCTCCGGCGTTCCTTGCGAACCATCAGGCTGATCGTTGTCCCCACGCGGATACCAACTGGGGTCTGCTGCGTTGAAAACACACTGGGATCGGGTGTCCCCTCGGGTGTGCGCTTTCCCGTTTCCCGGCTGTCACCGTTCAAACAGTCAAACCACAGTTTGTCAAACTCCTTGAGAAATTGCTGCCGCATCACCACGAACGACGGGTCGCCGAGATACGAGAAGTTCGAGATGTAGCACACGATGCCCTTGCCGCTCTCGACAATCCGCCGTTCAGCGATGCGGAAGAAGCGTATATAGAGATCATCGAGGTTGAACTTCTTGATCCCCCAGCCACCTTGGTCAGCCGGCTTGGTGAGTCCCTCTTTATAGCATTCCACCAGACCCTGCTCCTCTTTGGGGCTGGTGCCGGCGAAGGCGTTGTAAGGCGGATTGCCGAGGATGACGATGATGGGAGTCTCGCGCTTGATCTCACCCGATTTCTCAAGCTCCTCCTGAAGCTCAGGGAAAGCGAGTTGATCTTTCGGTGATGTCGGCGGCTCCCATCCTGTCAGAGCGTTGGTCAGATACACGCCGACCCGCTCGTTCTTGTCATCGGACAGCGGGGCTCCGAGTGATCGCAGCATAAGGCCGAGTTGCAGGTGCGATACCACGAAAGGGGCGGGAAGTATCTCAAACCCGAAGACACGATCCATGGCAGCCTTCTTGAGATGCTGCGCGGTCAGGGCGCTGTCGCTTTTCGCGGCCAGAGTCTCGTGAATCTTGCGCAGCACCTCGACCAGATACGCCCCGGTGCCGCAGCAGGGGTCGAGGACGTAAACCTGCGGATCGGCCAGACCGTCTTCGATGTCCAACTCTTCGCGCAGCACGGTATCGACCCGCGCCACCTGATATTTGACTATCTCCGGCGGCGTATACCAGACGCCGAGCCTCTTGCGCAATTCCGGGTCGTAAGCCTTCAGAAACGGCTCATAGAAATACTGAACGGCCTGCTCCTCTTCGAACTTATCGAAGAAGCTATGGGTGTCGACGCGGTTGAGCACCTCACCCGTCCAGTCCAGGACCTCGTCGATACCGAGCGGCTTTAGCTTGAGGGGCATGGCGATCTGCTCGAACAGGGCGGCGATCATCGGTACGTGAAGTTTCCACTGCGCCGTATGCCAATCGAAGCGGTTGTTGCGAGCACCGCCGTTTTCACGCGCCCATAGGACCCATGACGAAAAGATACCATAGAACAATGTCTGGATCAGGGTGGCGCGGAAGAAGTGCTCGCCGTCCTCACCTTTGAACTTCATTCCAAGCGAGTCTTCAAGAGCTTCACGGAGTGCCGTTAGGCCGGGCAGATCGCTCTTGGCGTCGATTCGTGCTTTGGCTTCACGCGCATACGAGGCCAAAAACCAGGCCAGGTCTTCCGGGTCGGTAAGTGACGCGGTGTGAAGCATGACCCGCTGAAGATATTCGATCAGGCGATCACCGATTTCGTTGGCTGTTTTGCGCGGATGGGCAGTCATCGCCCAGAAGGCTGATTCGGTGTCGGCGATACGGAATGACTCGTGCGTGAACGGTTTGCCCTTTTCGTCCTCAGTAATAAAAACGAAATCCCGATAGTTGGTAACCAGCACCTGAGCGTACCGACCCCAATACTTCGAGACCTGCTCACCTTTGGCTGTGACCCAGGTGTCATTGGCTGGCGCTTTTACCTCGATGACGCCGCGCTCCGGGAGTTGCCCCGGTTCTGGCTCAGCGTTTTTCGCCTTCTGAAATTGATGCGAGGCGTACAGTCCATAATCGGGCGCACCGGCGCCTGCGTCAGCCAACTGCGACACGCATCGCACTCTCGGCTTGAGCTTCTTGCCGACCTCGTTGAGCAACCGCTCCAGCGCGCCGTAGTACGACGTCTCCGGCTGCGCCCCGCCGGTAGACCGAATCTCCCGCAGTTCCGTTAGATATGTTTCGACAGGATTCATCTTGATGAGTATTCTATCAGGAACTCCCTTTCGCCGCAACAAGAACTCGCGCGGTGCCTTTTCACTTGTAATCGCGGCTCCAATATAACCGCAGCCCAGAACGGGAGTCAAGGTAAACATCCTTCTGTTAGGCCACGATGGGTGCGTAATTGCGCCTGTTCCCGATATGCTTCGGTGTACTCTCTCTTAGTCGTGTGTAGAGACCGGACTGTCTTCGGCACCGGAGGCCATCCTACGGTTGACACCCCTCATTCTGCCCTTATATTGCAGATCAATATGAAGGATCGCTCAGACAAAGCTACCGCCAAGATAAGTGGCGCCAGACGGCCGGTAGAGTATCGTGGTGTCGCCAGCCAGATTATGGCCCTGGCCGACAGTGGCATTCCTCGAGCCGAGTTCCTCAAAGAAGTCTCCGAGCTACTGATCCAGTTCAGTGGGTGCGACCTCGTCAAACTGGTATTGATCAAGCGGGGACGCCGGTACCGATGTGAATCAAACCGAAGCAAGGACAAAGCATTCAGGTTTGAAGAGTCCCAGATATCGACTCTCCGCGAGAATGCGCCCATGTGGACCTCTGATGAAAACGGTGCGTTGGAGCATCTTTGTAACGCAATCATCGGCAGACGGTTTGATCCATCTTTGCCGTGGTTCACCGAGAATGGTAGTCTCTGGTCGGGCGACCTGATGAAAACTCCCCTGAGGGAACTCACTTCCGCTGCCGCCGGTGAGACGCTTGGACTCAGCATCGGCAAGGGCTCAAGGTCAGTGGCAATAATCCCGGTGGAATCCAGTTTGGATCGTATCGGTCTGTTGGAATTGGAGAGCAGTGCTGCGAACTTCTTCATCGAGCAACAGATCGAAGCGTTTGAATCAGTGGCTCAGACTCTTGGAACGGCGTTGTCTCATCGACGGCTGCGGGTGGAGTTGCGCGAACGTGTCAAAGAACTAACCTGTCTGTACGGAATCGCAAAGCTGGCAGCCCAGCCGGAAATCTCCTCGGAAGAAGTGCTGCAAAGCACGGTGGAATTGCTCCCGCCGGGTTGGCTCTACCCGGACATATGCTGTGCGCGCATTGAGTTGGATGACCGCATTTACACGACTCCGGGATTCAGAAGGCCGGTACGGAGTCTCAAGGCCAATATCGTAATCGACGGACAGAAGCGCGGCTATGTCGAAGTCGGTTACGTGTGGGAGAAACCCCCAATCGATGAAGGTCCATTCCTGGATGAAGAGCGCAGTCTGATTGATGCGGTTGCCTTGGAGGTGGCCACAATCGTAGAACAGCAGCAAGCCGATGAAGAGAAGTCGAGACTGCAGGAGCAACTGAGACATGCCGATCGTCTTGCTACCATAGGCCAGCTTGGAGCCGGGCTTGCGCACGAGCTCAACGAGCCATTGGCTAACATCCTTGGTTTCGCCCAATTGCTGGCAAAGAACGAGGGACTGCCAGACCAGGCCAAACAAGACATAGATAAGATCGTTTCAGCTTCTTTGCACGCTCGAGAAGTGATCTCAAAACTCCTCGTATTCGCCAGGGAGAAAACTCCCGAAAGAACGCGATTGCATATCAGTGCCTTGGTAGAAGACGGGCTCTATTTCCTCAAGTCGAGGTGTGCCAAGGCCGGTATCAAACTCTCCTGCAAGCTTGAGCCGGACTTGCCGGAGATCACTGCCGATCGATCACAACTTCTACAAGTGCTGACCAATCTGGTCGTCAACTCCATACAGGCTATGCCGCAGGGCGGCCAACTCACGATTACAACAGCATGCGACGACGACCGGATATTGCTGACTGTTGAAGATACGGGAACCGGCATGAGTGAGGATACTATGAGACGGGTGTTCGACCCGTTCTTCACCACTAAAGACGTCGACCAGGGAACAGGATTGGGTTTGTCGGTCGTCCACGGTATCATCGCCTCTCACAAGGGCACAATCGAAGTAGAAAGCGTAATTGGCACGGGAACCAAGTTCCTGATTCGGTTACCAATGGGAACGGTCAAAGGGAGTAGGAACTATTCTAATGACTAAGCCGCAAGGACGACCTCATTTATTAGTGGTGGACGATTCCCTTGAGACGCTCGAGGTACTCCAGCGGAACCTGTCTTCAAAGGGGTATGTTGTTCACACGGCGCCAAGTGTGGAGGCTGCACTGGAGGCTCTGGAAACGGAGTCGATTGATCTGGTTATCACCGATTACAGGATGCCGCGGGTGAGCGGTGTGGAGCTGGTGCGACATGTCCGGGAAAACCTCAAGGACACCGAAGTCATGATGATCACCGGTTACGCTTCGATCGGCGGAGCGGTAGAAGCCGTGAAGTATGGAGCCGAGGACTATCTGGCTAAGCCGTTTACCGATGACGAGCTGTTCAGCGCCGTAGAGCGGGCTTTGGACAAACTACATAAGCGACGCACGACCAGTGCGTTAACCGCCAAGGTGGCCGTTGAATCCTACGGTATCCTGGGGGAGTCAAGGGCCGTGCAGGAGGTTTTCAAAGCTATCGGCAAGGCCTCCGGCACAAAAGCAACCGTCCTCATAACCGGGGAGAGCGGAACCGGCAAAGAACTGGTCGCACGCGCTGTCCATTATGGCAGCGTGCGCGCATCAGCTCCGTTTGTTCCGGTGAATTGCGGCGGCATACCCGAGAGTCTGCTGGAAAGCGAACTGTTCGGTCATGTAAAAGGAGCCTTTACCGGAGCCGTCGACACACGGGCCGGTTTCTTTCAGACGGCTGAAGGCGGCACCATATTTCTCGATGAAATCAGTGAAACCAGCCTTGCCATGCAGGTCAAGCTTCTGCGCGTCCTTCAGGACAAAGAAGTATGCATGGTCGGTGACACGCGTTCACGCAAGGTTGACGTGCACATCGTCGCGGCGACAAACAAAGACCTACATGATCTTGTTGCGAAGGACCTTTTCCGCCAGGATCTCTTCTTCCGTCTCAATGTTATCACGATTACCGTTCCTCCCTTGCGCATGAGGAATAACGATGTCCTCATTCTGGCTCGACACTTCGCTGCCAAGTACACCCTGGAAGCGGGCAGACCGCCTCTGAGTTTTTCAGACGACGCCCTGAACGCCTTGCGACATTATGATTGGCCGGGCAACGTAAGGGAGTTGGAAAACGTGATACAGCGACTTGTCGTCATGACAGACGGCGAAATGGTCGATGCGCCAGACCTGCCTTCGCTGATGCGGTTTTCGGCACCCCGACACATGGGTCCACACCGCACGCTGGTGGAAGTGGAGGGCGAACATATCAGAAACGTCCTGGCCAGCGTGGGTGGCAACAAGACTCGTGCAGCTGAGATACTGGGTATCGACCGCAAGACCCTCCGAGAGAAGCTGAAACAGGCTAAACCCTCTTGACCGCCCACGATTGAATCGGGTAATTTCTCCCCGACGGTTCGTATTTCCCCGTTTATGGCTACCTGTTCCAAGAAAGATTGAGACGCAATCGTCCTGTCCGGTTATTTCCTCCAACTGAACTCCCCATCGCATCGCATTGCAATACAATGAGATAATCTCCAGGGTATCCCATCTCACTCGCTCACATTAGTCGCTCGAACTCGCTGCACTTACATCGGCACACCGATTGCTAATGGTGCCGAGTGTGAGTGCCAGGGTCGACGCATTCGGCGCCACCTGTATGGAGATAGAGACAGGTTGGAATTCTTGAGGATGAGCAGACGTCAACAGCTTCTAAAGAGACTGACAGAGAGAAGCACAGATTACATGTTCTTTGTGTCAGGATTGCGATGAACGAGAGTATCTGCAGCCAAAGGAGGTAGCAAGAATGCTGGGTGCAAGAGTGAGTGAAGCCGGGCCGAAGGAGGAATTCGCAATGTCAAGTTCTCAGATATTTGTTGGACTTTGTGCAACGTGCAACAACGCCGCGGACTGTGTCTACCGGAAACGTCGTGGGACGGATGCGATATACTGCGAGACGTTTGATGGCTATGCGCGTCCAAATGGCGGCAACGGCAAGGGTGTCGCTACCATAGCGACGACACTGGGAACCGCGAAATCCAGTGAATTCAAGGGCCTGTGTGTGAATTGCGAAGACCGTGATACCTGTAAGCTTCCCAGACCGGAAGGTGGTGTCTGGCATTGCGAGGAATACAAATAGCGCATGCGGATGAAAGGGAGAAATGGCATCTGAGGAAATATCGACGATCGTAGAAAAGGTCGGCGCCAGCAAGGGTGGGCTTATCTCTATTCTGGAGGAGATACAGGCCAAGTACAGTTATTTGCCCGAGGATGCTTTGCGAGCCGTTGCGGAAGAAACCGGTCGCTCGCTCATTGACATATACGGTGTGGCGACCTTCTACCGAGCGTTCAGTCTCAAACCCCGAGGAAAGCATCTCATATCAGTTTGTCTGGGGACAGCATGCCACGTTCGGGGTGGACCGGCCATTGCGGAGGAGATCGAACGGCAGTTGGGAATCAAAGCCGGTGAGACATCTTCAGACAATGAGTTCACGCTGGAAACGGTCAACTGTCTGGGAGCCTGTGCCCTTGGCCCAGTAGTTGTTGCCGATGGGCACTACTTCGCCAAAATGAGAACCTCGATGGTCAAGGAAATACTTGATAAAGTACGCATCGGTTTGGATCGGGTTGAAATCGATACGGATCAGCGCGTGTTTCCGCTTGAGGTCAGTTGCGCCCGGTGCAACCACAGCCTGTTGGACCCACGGAACGTGATTGACGGCCACCCGTCCATTCGCATAACGGTGTCTTTCGGTAACAGGCACGGTTGGTTCTGCCTGTCGAGTCTCTATGGCAGCTACGAAGTGTCCTCGGAGTATGATATACCCACCGACACCATCGTTAACGTGTTTTGCCCTCATTGCCACGCTGAACTGATAGGTGGCGCCAAGTGTGGTGAGTGCGGCGCGCCAATGGTGCCGATGATCGTCCGCGGTGGTGGTGTGGTCCAGATTTGCTCTCGTCGTGGCTGTAGGGGCCACTTGTTGGATCTCGGTGGCGCCGCGTCGGAATAACGCTTGGACCCAATCCGTCACGAGGTTTGAGGAGAGATTGATAAATGAGAAAGCTTGCGTCAGTAGAGGGACTCGGCGATTTCCGCCGCCGGGTTCTTGCAGAAAAGGATGTTGTATATGATCGGCCGACGCTGGTGGTATGTGCCGGGACAGGAGGGCAGGCAAGCGGCGCCAACGATGTCATCAGGGTCATCAAACGATATGTTCTTAGCCGGAGCATGCAGGAGAAAGTCGCGCTCAGAATTACTGGTTGCCAGGGTTTCTGTGAGATGGACCCGTTCATCCTGGTTGAACCCGGTCATCATTTATATCCCAAACTCAAGATGGAAGATGTCCCGAGAGTTATCGAAGCCGCTGTGGGCGGTTACGTAGATGAAGGCTTGATTTACAAGGAGCCGCGCACAGAAAAACGTTATCACGATCAATTGGACATCCCGTTTTTCAAAAAGCAAACACGCACTATTCTCGGCTATAACCAGAACCTGGACCCGATTAGAATTCTCAACTACATCGAGCTGGGTGGATATGCAGCGGCGGAGAAAGTCCTGTCGAATCCCGATCCAGAGTGGATCATCCGAGAAGTTCAGAAGGCCGGCATAAGGGGCCGGGGTGGAGCGGGCTTCCCGACCGGCAAGAAATGGGAACTGGCGAGAGCTTCCGGCAACGGCCAGGGACAGAAATATGTTGTCTGCAACGCTGATGAAGGTGACCCGGGCGCTTACATGGATCGCAGTCTCCTTGAGGGTAACCCGCATGCCATCATCGAAGGAATGCTTATTGCCGGTATTGCCATCGGCGCTACCCAGGGCATAGTATACGTACGCAGTGAGTACCCGTTGGCTATCAAGCACACTCTGATCGCCCTGCGTCAGGCGCGCGATGCCGGCCTTCTGGACAAGGACATCCTCGGTACCGGCATCGATTTCGATATCGAGATCTTCCGCGGCGCCGGCGCATTTGTTTGCGGTGAGGAAACGGCGCTGATCAGATCCATAGAAGGATTTATAGGAGAACCCCGTCAGCGACCGCCATACCCTATCGAGAAGGGACTCTGGGGGTGTCCTACCTGCATCAACAACGTGGAAACACTGGCCAACATCCACGTGATCATCGACCACGGCGCCGCAGCATACGCCAAGGTGGGGGTGCCGGGTAATACCGGAACGAAGATCTTCTCTTTGGTAGGGAAGATCAAGAACACCGGTCTTGTCGAAGTCCCGTTGGGTATGAAGCTCAGCGAAGTTGTATACGACATCGGCGGCGGCCCGGTCGGCAATGCAAAGATCAAGGCGGTGCAGACAGGCGGACCATCCGGTGGCTGTATCCCCGCCAACATGTTTGATATCTCCATCGATTACGAAAGCCTTGCCAAGGTTGGATCGATGATGGGCTCCGGCGGCATGATTGTCGTAGACGACAATACCTGCATGGTCGACTTCGCCAAGTATTTCATGTCCTTCCTCAAAGACGAGTCATGCGGCAAGTGTTTCACCTGTCGGAAGGGCACGCAGCGCATGCACGAAATCCTCGACGACATTTGCAAAGGCAAGGCGACCTTTGAGGATCTCGACCTGCTCGAGGAGTTGGCGCATGTCGTGAAAGATACCACCATGTGCGGCCTGGGACAGACGGCATCCAACCCGGTTCTCAGCACCCTGCGGTATTTTCGAGAGGAATACGAGCGACACATCAGGGATAAAAGATGTGATGCCTTCGTCTGCAAGGAATTGGTGGGAGCTCCCTGCCAGTCCGCCTGTCCGCTCGGCACCGAAGCCTGGCGCTACGTGGCCCACATCTCGCGCGGCGAATACGATGAAGCTTACACCGTTATCCGCGACGCCAATCCTTTCCCGTCCGTGTGCGGCCGGGTTTGCCACCATCCCTGCGAAGAAAGGTGTCGCGCCGGTACGAGTGGTGGCGACGCCATAGCTATTCGGTCGCTCAAGCGCTTCATTACCGACCGCGTCGATCCATCGCTATACAAACCGCAAAGAGTGGCGTGGACTGATGGTGAGCCTCCCCAGATTGCGGTAATCGGCTCAGGTCCCGCCGGCATAACCACCGCCCATTATCTCTCCTTGCAGGGTTACAAAGTGACTATCTTTGAGGTCGAACCGGAGCCGGGCGGGATGCTTTACTGCGCGATTCCGACCTATCGTCTGCCGCATGAGATCATCAGGAATGAGATCAATGCCCTATTGGATGAAAACATCACGCTCAAATGCAACACTGCGCTGGGCCGTGATATCACGGTGGACGGGTTGTTTGAGGACGGTTACAGGGCGGTCCTGCTGGCCTTGGGTGCACACAAGAGTAAGCCGCTCAGCCTTGAGAACGAAGATGTGGACGGTGTTTACCCGTCCATCGAATTCCTTAAGGCCTTGAACATGAGAGGTGAGCATCTGGCTCGAGGTCGGGTTGGTGTGATCGGCGGCGGCAACTCCGCCATTGATGCTGCTCGGATGGCGTTGCGCCAGAAAAACGTCGACAGTGTTACAATCCTATACCGTCGGACACGCGAAGAGATGCCTGCCTTTGCCGAAGAGATTGAGGCTGCCGACCAGGAAGGGATCAAAATCGAGACATTGGTTACTCCTACCAAAGTCATCGCCAAAGACGGACATTTGTCCGGTCTCGAATGTGTCCGGAACGAGTTGGGCGATGTCGACTCCAGCGGTCGGCGGCGACCGGTTCCCATAAGTGGCACCGAGCGTGTCATTGAGCTTGATACGCTGGTTGTGGCTATCGGCGAGGACTCGGGGATCGACGCTATTGGTCCTGCCCGTTTGAGCCGTATTGAAACGACCAGGTGGAACACGGTGAAAGCTGATCGAACCACCCTTCTTACCAATCGGCCGGGAGTATTCGCCGCCGGCGATGTCGTCACCGGTCCCAATACGGTGGTTGAAGCAATCGCCGCCGGTAAGCGAGCGGCCGTGATGATCGACCGGTTTATACGCAACGAGGAAATGGTGCAGCCAGCTGAACCATGTTTGCCAAAGGTCTACATCAAGCCGGTCAAGATGGACACAGAAGATGCGCAGCCGGCTGATCGCGTTGAAACCCCCCGCGCGCCGGCGGAATGGCGCACGCGAAACTTTGCCGAAGTGGAGGTGTCACTCTCCATCGATGAGGCAGCCCATGAGGCTTGTCGGTGCCTTCGGTGCGATCTGGAGTTCACTAAACCAAAAGAAGTTGAGACTGAAACCGAGGCCAAGGCTGTCGCGACTGGAGGAAAGTGAGCATGGTCACGCTGTACATAAATGGCTTGAAGGTCTCGGTGGAAAAAGGCACGACGCTTCTGGAAGCAGCTCAGTTCCTTGGATTCCCTATTCCTACTCTGTGCCACATGGAAGGGCTTTCCCCCTATGGGGCCTGCCGCCTCTGTGTGGTTGAGATCGGGGAAGAGTCGAGAGCCAAACTGGTTTCCTCGTGTACCTATCCCGTTGAGGAAGGCTTGAAGGTTCGCACCGCCTCGAATCGTGTTATCAGGGCTCGCAAGATGGTTCTGGAACTCCTGCTGGCGTCATGTCCACAGTCCAAAATCATACAGGACCTTGCTTCTGCGCATAACATTCGGCAGCAGCGGTTCCGGCAGGAATACGAAGACTGCATTCTGTGCGGGCTGTGCGTGCGAATGTGTGAAGAGCAGATGATGGCCAAGGCCATTGGTTTTCGTGGACGCGGGCAGAACCGGAGCCTCGGTACACCGTTCGACATGAACTCTGATGTCTGCCGGCAGTGTGGTGGATGTATGTACGTCTGCCCCGCCTGCTCACTCAGATGCACTTATACCGAACCGGAGAAGGCAATCTGCGGAGGTTGCGCCAACATAAGCCCGCCCTGTGTTGAAAAAGAAGTATTTGATGATATGATGTGTTATATGCAGCCTTGTGTCGCATGTGAGATTAAGAAGAACTGAGGCTGACAATGGAGGAAAGACGATGTCCATAACACTGTCGAGAGTAAACTCATCGGCTGCAACTCTGACCAAGAATCGGACCGAAGGTTCGATTACGCCTGGTTCAGGCATGTGCGTCACCTGTGTGGATGGCTGCATCGGGATGTGCGAAATAGGAAAATCAGCTTATCGCGGACACGAAGTGATTTATCCTCAACCTTTCGGCGTAATAACAACCGCGTCGGAAAAAACCTACCCGGTTGACTATTCCCACTTCAATATCATGGGTACCGCCGTGGGCGCTCATGGTATCGAAGCTGACAGCGACAAGGCGATATTCCCCAACGTCAATCTCGAAGTTACCTTCGGACACGACAAGGGGTTGAAGTTCCGTTTGCCGTGGATTATTCCCGGGATCGGTTCCACCGACATCGCCAAGAACAACTGGGAAGGACTGGCGATCGGTACTGCTCTGGCCGGTACCGGGCTGACTATCGGTGAGAATGTCGTCGGCATGGACCCAGAGGCCGTTTTCAAGAAAGGTCAGGTGGTCGACACCGTTGACCTGAAGCGACGTGTCAAACTGTTTATGGATAACCAGCGCGACGGATACGGCGCCACTATCGTACAGGCAAACGTCGAGGACACACGTCTCGGTGTTCAGGAGTATGCCATCAATGAGCTGGGTGTCGAGGTTGTGGAGCTCAAGTGGGGCCAGGGCGCCAAGAACATCGGCGGCGAGGTCAAGGTCAAGAACCTCAAGAAGGCTCAGATGCTTTATGACCGGGGTTACGTGGTTCTGCCCAACCCTACCGACCCGGCCGTCATCAAGGCGTTCGAGCGTGGTTCCTTCAAGGAGTTCGAAAGGCATTCGCGCTTAGGCATGGTTTCCGAAGAAGGGTTCGCCAAAAGAGTTGAAGAACTACGCAAGGCCGGAGCCAAGTATATTTTCCTCAAGACCGGCGCGTATGGACCAGCGGACCTGGCCCGGGCCGTCAAGTATACCTCCAAGTACAAACTCGACCTTCTCACGGTTGACGCCGCCGGTGGCGGCACTGGTATGAGTCCCTGGCGGATGATGAATGAGTGGGGTATGCCACCCGTGGAACTGCACTCGTTGTTGTACCAGTATACCAAACGCCTCGCCGACAAGGGTGAATATGTTGCCCCGCTCGCTTTGGCAGGCGGATTCACTTTCGAGGATCATATCTTCAAAGGTCTGGCTCTCGGAGCTCCGTTTGTTAAGCTGATCGGTATGGCTCGGTCCCCGATTGCAGCCGTCATGGTTGGCAAAACAATCGGCATGGCTATCGACGCCCATCAATTGCCGGTGTACGTGGAGCGCTTCGGTCAGACCCGGGATGAGATTTTCGTCACGGCCGGCGATTTGCGCGAGGAAATCGGCGACAAGGAATTCGAAGCCCTGCCGGCCGGAGCCATTGGTCTCTATACCTACTACGAGCGCCTGGCCCAGGGCTTGCGCCAGCTTATGTGCGGCAGCCGCAAGTTCAGCCCGGAATACATCTCGCGCGATGATATCGCCGCCCTGACCCCCCAGGCGGCAAACATAAGCGGCATTCAGTATATTATGGACGTTGGGAAAGAGGAGGTCGACGAGATCCTCAACAGTTAGAAAGTAACAAAGAACAATAGCCTGTGAACCGACTTCATGGTTTTGCCTTGAAAATCGGTGAAGGTTGGTCCTGACAAAATCAACCTTCTAATGTCTCTGGCTATTTTCTCCTCAAGAAAGCCTCCTGCCACGAGAATTGGCTGTAAAATGCCGGTCGTGGCAGGATGGCTTATTACTCCCGATAAGGTTGATGATGCGTACAACGCTTGAGACCTTTCACAGTTCGCCGACAAACCGCTCACTCGACGGTGGGCTGATGGATATACTTCTGCGAGATTGTCGGCATGGGGCGGTTGTCAAATGACTGACCGGAAGAAGCCAGAGGACAAACTCCTTGAGTCCCTGAGGGAGAGGGCCAAGGAACTCGATTGTCTGTATCAGATCGAAGAGATCTTAAGCGATCCCGGCCGGCCCCTGGGTGAGGTTTGCCCAAAGATTATCGAGGCGATTCCTTCGGGCTGGCAATACCCTGGTGTTTGCCGGGCTAAAATCTCGATAGAAAACAACACCTATTGTTCACCTGACTTCGTCGAATCAGCCTGGATGCAGAGCGCGGACATTAGAATCAAGGACTCTATAATAGGTCGTGTCAGCGTCAGCTACATTCAGGAACGACCGGCCGTTGATGACGGTCCTTTCCTCAGGGAAGAGATAAGGTTGATTCGAGCAATAGCCGGGCAACTTGGCAGCCTCATTGAGTACCAGAGGTTGTCCGTAGATATTCAGGAACTGCAGCAAGCGGCCGTCCCCAGTGCTGAAAAAAGAGGCGCCAGGTGGCAGAAGGTGCTGGAGATTCTTGAAGAGACCGATCGAGAACTGTTCTTGAACATCACGCGAAAGTTGAAGAATCACCTGTGCATGAGCGGCATTGCCGACGCTGAGAGGTTTCTCCAGCCGTTCGGTTCGGAGCAGGCCGGAGCCGGCGACGAATTGCGGGAGGATTGGAATGTCCCCCACCAACAAAGAAAGAAGGATCTGTCTGGTGATTTCAGCGCGCTGGTGCTTAAGATCGCAGCCGAACACCTTAGTGACGACAAGATACAGAGCCTGATTCAGAAGTGGCTTCAGGAGGATAAACTAAGTGCCCTCGAGAGAATCATCAGTGGCAACTACTCGTTGAGTGAGATTGCCAACGCAATAGGGCGCTATTACCCGGTTGATGACGAGACCAGTCCCTCGGCCAGCAAGAAGGGGATACGTGTCTCGCTTATTCGCAGGTTCCTCTCAGATCAACTACAATATATCAAGGTCGCCAGGGATTTCATCGGAGTCCGTGACGTATATGATCTGCTTGAACGTGTCATCTCCTGTGCGGAGAGTAAAGGCAAACTCGGGGGAAAAAGCGCAGGGATGCACCTTGCCGCCCATATCCTTAGGGTAAAGGGTAAAGACAAAGAACTGCTTGGCAATGTAAAGATCCCCAAGACCTGGCATATCATCTCAGACGCCATACTCCATTTCGTGCGATACAACGGCCTTGACGACGTTGTGGAGCAGAAATACAAAGAGCTTGACCAGATCTATGCTGAGTACCCCTATATTGTGCAGACTTTCAAGTGCGCTCGATTCCCCGCCGAGATCATCAATGGTCTGACCATGGCTTTGGATGATTTCGGAGAACGCCCGCTCATAGTCCGTAGCTCCAGCCTGCTGGAAGACAGAGTCGGAGCCGCCTTCTCCGGCAAATACCGAAGCCTGTTTCTGGGGAATCAGGGCAGCAGACATGACCGACTTGACGCTTTGGTTGATGCGGTTGCAGAGGTCTATGCGTCGACCTTCAGTCCCGACGCGATTGAGTACCGGGCCGAGCGGGGATTGCTCGATTTCGTAGAAGAGATGGGTATCATGATCCAGGAGGTGGTGGGGACCACGGTCGGCAAGTATTTCCTGCCGACTTTCGCCGGTGTCGCGTTCAGCAGCAACGAATTCCGATGGTCTCCTCGTATCAGGCGCGAAGACGGCCTCGTACGCCTCGTGCCCGGCCTGGGAACCCGGGCCGTTGATCGCGTGGGCGACGACTACCCGGCTCTGATAGCTCCCGGTCAGCCAGGGCTGCGTGTAAACATCAGTGTCGATGAAGTCGTCCGTTACTCCCCCAAGAAGATTGACGTCATAAATCTGCAGACTAACAGCTTTGAGACCTTGGATATCAAGACCTTCCTAAAAGAGGTCGGAGAAGAAATCCCGGGACTCAACAATATCGTTTCGATCCTCCATGAGGACGGCGTGATTCGACCCGTCGGGATAACCACCTGTCTTTCCCATGAGACGTTAGTGGTGACCTTTGAAGGGTTGTTTCGCCGTACACCCTTTGTCGAACAGATGCAGACTATTCTCCGAACCCTGGAACAAGAGATCGGTACACCCGTTGATATCGAGTTCGGCTCTGACGGCCATAACCTGTTTCTCCTGCAATGTCGTCCCCAGAGTTCTTCCGATCAAAGCGCCCCGGCCCCGATTCCCAGAGACGTCCCCAGAGAACGTATTGTTTTCTCCGCCAACCGCTATGTCTCCAATGGTAGTGTTCCGGATATCACCCACATCGTGTACGTAGTCGGCAGCGAGTACGAGAAACTTGCCGGCCGGTCGGAAATGGTCTCAGTTGGAAGAGCTGTCGGAAAACTCAACAAGCTTCTGCCAAAGAGAAAGTTCATATTGATGGGACCGGGACGCTGGGGTAGCCGGGGGGATATCAAGTTAGGCGTCAACGTGACCTACTCAGACATTAACAACTCAGCCGTACTGATCGAGGTTGCGCGTAAGAAGGGCGATTATGTTCCGGACCTTTCGTTCGGCACACATTTTTTCCAGGATCTTGTCGAAGCGAACATCCGCTATCTTCCGCTCTATCCGGACGACGCCGGGATCGTCTTCGATGAGCAATTCCTGGACAAATCCCGTAACGTGTTGGCCGATATCCTGCCCGAATCCGCCTGGCTCTCGGACACTGTTCGGGTCATCAATGTACCCGGAAGCACCGACGGCATGGTACTGAAGGTGCTGCTGAATGCCGATCTCGACGAAGCAATGGGATTGTTAGTACCTCCATCATAGACACTGCCCTGATATCTGTAAGTTCCACTGCCAGCGGTCCAGATGCATCTCGTCCTTCTTGCTGAGATGTACGCCGTCTTGTTTCGTTGTGTCTGCCATGGTCCTTTCGCTTGTGGTCCCAAGCAGGGGTTCGGGGCGAGAGGCGGATTTCGCCCCTGTGGGGAAACTCCCTTTGATACCTACCGGCGGGCGCGCCTTAGATTGCTCAAGGTCACCAGTGCTGAAGATAATGTCCTTAGCCGTAATACATCTCCTTGGGAGCGTCGCAGCAGTCCCGGTATGTTGTCGTGTTCCTAAATACGGCAGAATTGACGCTTTGTTGTTTAGCGGGCTGGAAGGCGCTGGTGACCCACGGCTTGGGGAATCAGGTATGATCCCGCTCTGTCTTGGCAAGAGGCGTTGAGAGATCTCTCACGCGGCCGAATTCTCGATCACCCAGTTGCGGAACTCGTATCGTAGACCCCGCAGAAAAGGCTGTAATGGAGCCGACGAACGTACTACATTGCCTACGCCGCAGTTCTAAGATAGTCCACGATGGCCCGCCATTTTGCTTCGAAGCTATTATTACGCAATACGGTTCTACTTGTGTCCCACTTCCCCTTGCGTCGTTGACTTACGCTAACGGACCGTGTGCATTTCACTCGACTACTTAACTTCAGGAGATCAAGCTATGGTGAAGTTTGTTTTTGTGTCCCTAACCATCCTTGCTGGATTGCTGTTGACCGGCTGCTTCCCAGGCCCTGGCAGCCGACTTTACAAGCCAGTCTCGGAGTGGGAGTCCCATGCCTTTTCTAAGGCTGACCGATATGTGTTTCCAAATGACGTTCGCAAGAACCTTGTCGCTTATGACTCGGCCAGGATCGCGTGGGCAGGTGTCGTTCTCAGCGCGGAATCGAAGCACACAGACAGCACGCCGGAAGTCCATTTCGTAGTAGAACATCACTACTACGACTGGATAGAGGATTTCAGCATACAACAAGAACGTATCTTCTTGTCCCCACGAGGTGAAGGGAAATTCGAGACAACGTGGCAACTGCAACCGGCAGCGGATACTACAACAGTTGGTAAGTCAGTCGGGAACGGGATCATAGTATATGGCATCCCTTTGAGCATAGAAGGTTCCGTGATTTCGGTGCGTGCATATTACGTTAGGGTGATTGATCGCCAATGGTTCGCGACAGACATTATGGATTATGGCAGACCCGGTGAGCCAGTGAAGATCTTGCGCATACCTTAAGCGGACTCCTGCAAAATCGAAGTTCGATATGTTTCCCAAGTCCTCTCCACTTTTCGCTTGACAAAACCGCCATCGCATAGTTAATTACAGACAGGAGGAATAGATAGCAGGGTTCCTTCACCTCACCGCAGCTTTTGACCCTTCGCTTCCTGGCTCAGTGATTGACTGACTTCATTTGGCAAAGATAGGTATCCTTGGTTTCGTGACCGCTCTTCGCCAGGGAAACGGCAAAGACCGCCGATTAAGGAGGAATCGCCTATGCACCAATCCGTCCACAGCGCCGTTCTCGGTAGCAGCCGGGCGGTAGTGTGGGCATGCCAAGCACATGCAAAAACGTAAGACAAACCACAGCTAGATCGGAGTTGCCTCGATCTCCTGGTTGGGCGTCGAACAGGTTTGTGGGATCAGGGAGCGATCCCCCAGGCAAAATCTACATGTCGGGCACAGACCTGCACACGCTCATCTATCGTCCAAGGGGGTGTTGGGACGACAGCCCAACTGAGGATCCTGAGACACTTCGATGGGAGTTGAAACAGATCCGTAATACGACTGAACCTGGGAGTCCTAAGAGGCTCCCGGGTTTTGTTTTAGCCCATAGACAGTGGGATCGGCCCCATAGGTTGCTCAGCATCTCAATGATGGAAATTCTCGACCGCCTGCTCAAAGTCTGTCCATTCGCTTATCCAAGCCTATCAGTCTGAAACAGTTACATCTTGGGGGCGACGATTCTGAATCATCGGCATTGGGGTTGCTCAAGCCTGTTCGGATGCAAGAGGAAACCATCAGACAGGTGAGAGTTATGAAAGTCAAGTTCATTCTTACGATGGAAGATCTGATCGTCGACGATAAGAACATCGACCGCGTCATTTTCGACTGGGAGACCGAAGTCGATCAGGGCGATATTCTCAAGCTGTCACACGAATGGATAACCTCGCAGAACTTCCTGACACAGCGGATGGTGGGTCTCACCCGAGTCGGGGAATCCTCGCTAACGATCGAGCCGATGGAAGACACTGCCGATGTCTAAAGCCACCCTCATGGCACAACTTTCCGATCTCTCCGATCGGGCAGCCGCCGAGGCCGATAGTTTTTCCGGCGGCCTGGGGTCCATCAAGGAATCGATCCTGGAGTACTTCGGACCCAACGGTCTCACCGCCGCCTATATCGTGGTGGCGGTGCTTGTTTTGGTGCTCGTCTGGCGGCTCACCAAAATCACCTTTGCTACTCTTAAGTACCTGGTGATACCTGCGGTTGTCTTGGCTGTGCTGGGTAGTTTTGTGCTGCCGTACTCCTTCGTCATACTCCTGCCGGTGACTGTCACCGGCTGCTCGCTGATTCTGCTGGTCAAGGGTTAACCCGGATCGGTATTCAGATGGACGACATAAAGAGATGCATCAACTGTGGGCGACCGCTCTATCAGCAGCAGGGAATCTGGCTATGTGTAAAGTGCAACTCGCGGGATATCGACGCCGCCAGGATTTTCATCGAGGAAAAAGCGTCCGACGACAGCGTGTTCATCGAATGCCCCGGCGCGACGTTGTATGAACCCGGCACGCACAATGTCATCGCTGGGGTGAAGTTCCACGACAATGACGATCCATTCAAGGGATACCGGATAATCGACAAGCCGGTGTACGCTCCCAACCACACCAGGAGACGACGGATCAAACGTGAGGCGCTGGGTCGCATCCGGCGTTGCCAGGCCTGTCAGGATTACACGGTCAGGATGCAGCGCAAGGAGGGTCCGGACTTTTTCATCCCTTCCTCGAAGTTCCCCCATCGCACAAAACTGAAATCAATCCAGCACCTCACCTACGAACCATAGGGCGAGGCTTTGAAGTTCAAAGCACTGCCCGGCGAAACTCAGTCATTGTTGTGAGGCGCGCAGCGCCGCGATAAGCTCCCCGGCGTCGACCTTGTCCCAATGATACCCCATCTCCTTCCAAGAACATACGGACTTGACTCGGCCCCAGATCAGCCAAAACTGTCAAGTATCACCGCCGATATTCCGATACAGTCAAAAACTGAACAGTATGCCAAACCTGGAGGTATTATGCGTTCTGTAATGGCTACTATTGCCGTTCTCTTGCTGCTGGTCGGTTCGGCGCCGGTGTTTGCCGGACAAACCGAACGGGATATCGTCGACCGCTTTCTCGCCCGGTCCCAGAAGAAACACACCCATCACTTGAGTTGGGTAGCCGGAAATTTCGGCCTGAATCGTATCAACCGCCAGAACGACTACAACGCGTTTGCCAGTTACCAATCGAGCAATTTCGACAACGGCTCGCTGGAATGGGTGGGTGAAGCGACGTCGTTCGGGCTTGATTTTGGATTAGTATTCGCCCGGAAGATCGGTTGGTCGATCGGTGGCGAATACTGGCTCAAGATGGGTGAGAACAAGACCGGATCGTTCCACTACAACCCGCCCGGTGGAGCAGCCGTTACTATATCCAATCTGAAATCCGAGATTCAGGTCTGGGGCGTGACCACCGGTCTGCAGTACTATGTTTTCAACCGGCCGACCGCAACCGAACAACTGACCAAGCTGGCTGTCCGTATCGGCGGCAGTGTCGGCTATTATCAGGTTACCTGGGATTTGTGGCCGGAATACCAGAATCTCAATCTGGCCACCGATACATCCGAAACCACCAATATCGCCTTCAAGGGCAGCGCTCCCGGATTCATGGTGAACATTGGCGGCGACTATCCCCTCCAATGGAACGGAATGGTCATCGGCGCCGATATCGGTTACATGATGTTGAACTTCAAGAATGTTTCCTGGTATAACAGCCAGGACGAAGAAGTGGTCGCTACTGTCGATAGTACTTCGGATGGCCGTGTGGATCGTGTGGATCTGGATATGTCGGGAGTTAAGGGGAGAATCGAGATCAAACGGTTCTTCAGTTGGTAGCCCGTCGACCGGGGTTGACATTGCCGATTGGTCGGATTACCTTAGGCAACCGGTTAACCTGAAACGGAGACGATACAATTGAGAAGCAATAGACGAATAGTTCCCGCCTTTGTGGCGGCAGTTGTGGCATTGATGCTGGTCGCGCCTTTGGCGGAGTCGGCCGAGACACTCCCGGCGGCAAAAGCCGGCACTATCGGTCAACCGACCGGACGGATCGCTTTTGTTCGCGACAAAGATATCTGGGTCATGAACGCCGATGGCCAAAACCAGGACAAGATCTGCGCCGCCGGTAACGCTGATGGTCGCCCCAGTTGGTCACCTGACGGCAAGCGGGTGATGTTCACTCGCTCCGGCACCGTCGAGTTGAAGGGACCGGATTTCATGGGCGGCGTGCACAAAGTGTATGACTTGTTTATTGCCTCGCTGGACTCTGCGTACGCCAACAAGGATTACTGGTGGCGGCGTGCTACCAACGATCTCGGTAGTCGCGACCCGGATTGGGTGTCGCCCGACAAGGTGGTATTTTACAAGGATATCAACGCCAACGATGCCAACGCTGTCACTCCCAATTACCAGATTTGCACGATCGAACCAGAAGGCGGCGGATTCAAACCGTTGCGCAAAGACTGGGCCAACCCCGGTGAGCAGTTCATGATCGCCCCGTCCATGAACGCCAACGGTGATATCGTCTGTGAGTATTTCGAGAAAGTCCAGCGCCTTGGGCTGGCAGTGATTCCGGCCGGACGTTACATGATGCCGTTGGATTCCATCGCGGAGAGGGCCAAGTTGAACGCCGGGCTGGTGGCGCCGGCATGGTCACCCGACGGCAAGTGGATTGCCTATATCAATAACAAAATGGATGACGGTGGTCTGTATATCGCCACGCCTGACCTCAAACAAAAGTACCTGGTGACGAAGGCTCCGGTCGGCACCTATTTGTATCCGATACGACCGTCGTTTTCGCCCGATTCCAAATGGCTGACCTTTTCGACCCAGGATGGTTCCATCTGGATCATCGATATCACCGGCAGCGGCGCCCGCCGACTGACCGGCCCCGGCATGGACTCATCTCCAGCCTGGTCAAAGCAATAGACGGCTGCCTCCTTTCTGATGAGTGCGCGGCCGGTGTTCACACCGGTCGCGTTTTTTTGTCTTGCAGGGCAGGATCCCTGCGATCCCGCCATCGTATGTTACCCTGATGTTACCCTTCGACTCCGCTCAGGGTGACATATATGCGTGCCAACTCTTTTGTAGGTCAGGTTTGTCTTCAAACCTGCCGACAGTGGCGGGTCCGAAGATGTACCCACCCTACGAATTCGTGTCATGCTGAGCGGAGTCGAAGGGCCAGCGCAGTCGAGGCATGAGCTTCGTAGGTTGGAACCCCTGCCCCGAAGGGGTCGTCCTGAGCGGAGTCGAAGGGCGAGGTTCCGACAACATGTCAAGAACTCAGGGCTCCCGACA
>SDBU01001178.1_pt1 | contig 38085 bp, 48 predicted proteins | sample 2277071 | NCBI WGS metagenome assembly SDBU01 (sample SAMN10397929, study PRJNA504765) | marine sediment metagenome | isolation source: marine sediment core GS08_GC12, 126 cmbsf | place: Arctic Ocean: Gakkel Ridge, Loki's castle | collected 2008 | reverse complement strand
TTATTACTCCTTGCTCACCTGGTTCTACACCAGCACACACCCAGTTGTTCTCAACATAGTCACCTACTTTGTATTTTTTCTGTTCTACCATGTCACCCTCCTTATATTACTTCCATTACCAAGTATGCTACCACTCCAGCTATGGCTAGTAGGATTAGTATTACATCTAGTATTTTGGGTGTCATGTTATCCTTCTAGTATAGAACTTAACCTTGAAGTATACCGCCATTACGGTGTACATTATGGATAGTATAGCACAGACCATACTTAAAACAAGCATGGTCAAGGCACCCTCGTTGGTTGTTACATCCCACAGTGTTCTGTCTTCCAACTCCTTCCACGATTTCATGTTGCACTCCTTAGTTCCTTGATATATATAGTCGTTGCTCCCACCACTCATTGTCTTGGTGGTAGTAGGAATAGTCGATGCCTTCTGTCCCAATGAGCATGATAAGGGCAGTGAAGATTAGTTCGGTGAGGGTCATGTTATTCTTCCTTTACCTCAGGCTTGTTGACTATCTCCAACTGTGACCGGGTAAGCCCTTCATGCAGTGTGTGGGCTGTCTCGGCTACCACTGATAGTTGCTCGGCCAGTTCATAGATACGGCCACCCTCGTGGTATGGATTATACGTCTGTCCCTCTACTGGTATATCGTGTGTCCTATGGAGACAGCGGTCCAGTTCATTACGGGTATGGGCAAAGGCTATGTCCGCAGTCCGGACCAGGGCTTGGTAGTCCAGTTTGGTCTGGTCATATGATAGGTCATGTTGTGTCCTGTTCATGTTGTTACCTCCCTTGTACAGGCTTCACATATTCCATGAGTGGTACCCCACTGTATGAGCCAGGTCCACTTGAACCCGAGGATACGACGGCACCAGGCACAACGGCGGATTAACATCGTATGTCCTTTATCTCACAGCATCGAGTGTCACCAGGTCTGGCTATACACCAGTCACAGCAGATACAGTACTGACAATCAGACAGAGTTATCTTGACTGGATGCTCCACCCCATCCGTCACTCGTGGTAGTCTCATGGTCTTGATGTGCTGGACGGGTGCCGATGTATGTGGGTCATTACGTGGCTTGGAGTGGTGGGTTATCTGTTTCATATAACCTCCTAGCTCTACTGTTGTGGTACTAGAGGAGTTGTCAGCTTTACGAACAGTTCCTTAATAGTTTGTTGTCCCTTACACTGTTTATTGTGACTGCATGGTTCACAGTAGTCATGTCTCCAGTCACCACCACAGTCATTACGGTCATGCCAGTATGCCCGTTGTGCTTCGCTATGAAGTTCGTTTAATAGTTCCGTTAGGGCATTCATATATCCTCCCTCATGTCTTTCTGCTCTGGTTTAGCTTAGTCCTAATATCTCCCCACATTCGTCACAATACCAGTCACTTCCTCTAAAGTAGCCATCTGGCATACATTGGGTAGTTCCATCATCATCGAACTCAAACCGTTCTTCACACTTGTTACAGGTAACTGAGTCTACAACTGTTTTCATATCCGTTCCTCTTATACTTTACTCAGTGGTTTGGGAGTGCTATTCTCACTCATACCTATATTATAGCATACTCTATTGCATTTGTCAATAGCTGAGGCTCCACCACTGTCACCGTTTTATAGCTAGATGGGTCATTATGTCAAGCTGAATGTTCCTTAATATCCCTAAATGTCCCTTGTTTGTCCACATGACCAGACTATGTTTTGGTAACTTCCAAACAAAAAAGAGTGGCTGGTAACTAGGCCACTCCTTAATGTCGGGAATTATCTTCTAACTAGGGAAGGATTGTCCGCCAGTATTCGCTTTATTACGGGTTTTTCGGCGCTGTATCGGGCACTATCGGGGCGGGATGGCGCACCATCAAATGCGGCGGCGACCTCGGCCTTTTCCACATCGGTGGCGTACTGGTCAATCAACTCATGGCGGGATAATCCCGTCTGTTGTTTTAGGGCTCCTGTGCTTCCACCACCGCCACCAGTTGAGGCCTTGCGGATTGCGGGTACAATCAATGCACACCCGCCCGTCACTTTCACGGCACCAGCCGGGTCAAGTTGACCCTTTTCATTCTCGTTGTGGTCGATGGTAAACGTGAACCCTTTTGCCTTTACAGCCAGCATGGCATTAGCATCTACCACACCCTTCACGGCTTTGGCAATCATCCCGGCCAGCTTTTCCCTGTCTCCGGCCATAGCCTCGGCCTCTTTCTTGCCCTTGTCGGCTTCGGCTTTTTCCACATCCGACTTATGCTTTAGGATGGCTTTGGATAACCGCATGATTTCGGCATCTTCGGTAGCCGCCTTCAACTGGGTTTTTAGGGACTCAAAAGTTTCTACTGTTGACGCTGGAGCGGTTTCAGTTACCTTGGCATCGTTGGTAACGGTTGCGCCCGTCTCGGCATTATCAGTCATTATTCCCTCACTATTCTGTTATCCCCCTGTCTCCAGTGGGGTGTCTCCTTGTCAGACGTTACCGCTTCTGACCAGCTATTTGCGGTTGACTGGTATCGTGCTATCTATTCAACTCACATTATCAGTATAACACAACGGGTGCGGATTGTCAAGTGTTCGGGTGTTGTTTTCAACGGTTGAACCAAAATAAATTAGAGCATATGTTCTAGTTTCGGATACGAGAATAGCCCGTCAATCATGTAGCTGACTAACGGGCCATTTCGTTCTAGTTTGCGCTGTGTAAATATTTATGACATTTGGAGCAAATTATGTACCTCTGGTGATACTCAATTATTGCTCTAGGTATATGATACAAACATTCTTTGATGACACCGAACCGACACGTTCGATGACCAGTCGGCGCTCTCTTGTTCATTTACACCTCACTATTTTATTGTTAAAGTACAATGCTACACTTGCCTTATCAGTATAACACAGTCGGAATCATTTGTCAAGTACCCTGTCAACTTTATTTTACAGCTAACAGTAGGTTGACATAATGCAGGGTTTGCGTGCCGGTGCATTTGCATCTGGTTGTACTAGCAATCAATCGCACCTGCAACAAATCGCCCATACTACGGGGGCCTAATTCATGAGATGGACTTATTTTTTGTCTATGCTTAGTCTCAGATTTTGATTTTTCCAAACTTATTTCACCCTCTGTTGGCTTTAGGGTCCTTGAACACCAGTGCCCGCATATCCTCGAGATGGTAGTCTGTGGCCTTCAGTCTCTCATCAGATACTTTGATGGCGTCTGGCTTAAACCCAGCCTCGACAAGTCCGTCGGTGAGGCCTTGCAGGAATTGTTCTGCACTATGACCCACAAAACGTAGGGTGGGTTCTGGTGGCTCTACTCCTGGTTCCAGTGTGGTGGTCTGCTCAAGATTCATAGGATGAACCACCGTCTCCTCGTTACCTTGTCTATGTACCAACCATACACTGACGCCTTTCCATTCTGGTGAATACTTGATTATGACATTCCATCCTTCTTTCATGTTATCCTCCTTAACTTGTACTAAATCCCGGACCATGCTTTGGCTTTGGCATTGGTCCGCCAATCATAGCCTTTTGGACATTGACATGCACTATCCTGACAGTCCCACACTGGGTACAGGCGTCATAGAAGGTAGTGACCAACGGTGCAGAGAGGGCTGTTTTGGCTACGTCCCGAATCAGACTTTGGTGTTGGTACAGGAACGCAATTACGTTCTTACCGCATTTACCTGCATTCTTCTCTGCCTGGATTATGTCGTTGGCGATGGTCTCTGTCCCGCCACAGGCTTGGCAGAACTTGAACTCCTTGGGCCAGATTGGTTTGTCTATGTTTTCCATTTCTTTTCCCTCCTACTTTTTAGTGGTACAGGTTGCTGAAACCTATATGTATTTGGCCTGTGTGCATGTGCCGTGTATGGTAAATCCTTCCCATACGTTGCCTTCAATGCCCCATCAAACGTCCTTGGGTATCTTCTGGCATCACCACAATACTTGCAGTGGAATATTCCACTCTCATTAACTTCCATCCAGTGGTGTGCGTTGGTTGGGGAATCCACACACTTCCACCGACCGGATTTTACGTATTCTATATCCAACCTCTCTATGTTAGTTGGTTTAACCATTTCTCAGGTATTCCCCCAATCTTAGTCATTTCGACCATCATTTCGGCAATTTGTCTATCCATCCTAGCAACTGTAAGGGCGTGGCTGGGATTATCAGGTTTCAGATTCCTCCTTCTCTGTTCGATGGAGGCTTTTGTCCGTAAGAGCTTGGTCCTCCTTGCTTTCTGTGTAGTGGTCAGTGTGGTCTCCTTATGTCGCTGGTAAGGTATGTACGGATTCTGTTTCAGATAGTCAAGGCCTTGTGCGACCCAGCAGTCTGGATGGTAGTAGTTCTTCACATTCCACTTGCGGTCGTTTTCGCCCTTTTTCCAGAACGTCACGGTGACGAGTGGAGTACCTGCCTCGATTTGGTTGGGGCAGAACGCACACTTGGCACGGCGTTGGCACCATGACATCCTGACGTTGGTTATCAATCCCTGTTTTGCTCCCTATACCACAGATTGGCTATCATTCTTACCAGTATAAACAGTTGTGCCTTTGTTGGTTTCATATTACCTCCAGGTCTCTCCGTCCCAGGTCTTGTTGAACTTCTCCTTCATCACAAACGCCAGCCAGAGTTGTTCCATTGAGTAATGTCTTAAAGATGCCCTTAAATTAGTGTCAGCCGAGTTTATAAAGGTTAAATACATCAGCTCCGCCAAAACTACGGGCTCGTATTCTTTAGGGAACATCTCCTGTAACTGGTCTTGTCGGGGTAGCCAGATGAGTTCCTTCAGGGGGTCTGTGAACTTCTTGTAGCCACCGACAAAAGAGAGGTATTGCTCCTTGTTGGGGATATGGGAACCCTGCACCTGCTCCGACCCGCATATATAGATACCCGTTGCGGGCCGTGGTGGCGTCTTTCCTCCGTCCATTGTAAAGGTAATACAGCCACGGTCAGTGTATGAGAGATAATCGCCCTTCTCGTGTCGTCTCAGAAGAAACTCAGGGTAGCTGTTATTCAGCCTCTGCTCCTGTATCTCCTCGCAATCACACATCTTTATATATTGTTCCGTTGTATCCATTTATCTCACCCCACTTTTCTACTCTCTAATATATTATAACATATAACGGAAACTTTGTCAAATCTTAGTGGATTGAAGGAATATAATACTATCTATATAATATTATATATCACCGATTATAGCTTCCCTCATTACTCCGGAGATATATTCTCTCTACCACTTACAAATTATATTAGTTGACAAGTTATGTAAACTATAGTATAATGAAACCAGAGGTGTAAGAATGTCTGAGACCGAAGCAATGGCCCACTCACTACTTCCCATGATTCAAGGTGATGGTGGAACAGGAAAAAGAGCAGAATATCTGGCCAAGAGAGTGGCCAATTTTTCTATGCGTGAATCATGCAAACTGGCGGGAGTTACCGAAAAAAGTGTTCACAGATGGCGGGAAGCTGATACCCACTTTAATTATTTAGATACAGAAGGATTAACAGAACTCAGGAAATCCCTCGGTGCTGAACTGTTGAATATGGAGTTCACCCGCAACTTTCATCTGGTGTTGGAGAAGGACTTCAAGATTCTGTATAAGGATGCGACAGGTGCTACATTAACTGAGGATGAGAAAACCTATCTCCTCAAAATCCGCCAGCACTATACTCCTCAGTCACTGGCAATGGTTAAGCAGCTATTGGGAGGCGGTACAGTAGAAGCTCCATTCAACTTCACCGACTTTATATTTACTCTGAAACGGGAGAAGGTAACTGAACAAATCCAAATAAAAGGAGTGTAAACCATGTCAAACAAAACTGATGACCTCAACGACAGGACACCCAAATGGTTCAAGGATTGGCATATGCTCCACTTCCGTCCTGTCAGGGATAGGGGACTGAGGAATGAGAAAATGACATGGTTAGTTATAGGTACAATAATAGCCGCCAGTGTGATAGGTAATGCCAATCTCGATTTAGTCACCAGAGTAGTCCAGGCATTTTCGGGATAATATGCCAAGAGGGATTAAAGCTACACCCAGACAGAAAGTGGCGGGTCGCAAAAATCTCCACAAAGCTGCTGTTATGCGGATAGGCAAACGAGGAACACACTATAAACCGAGGGGCCAGAGGTTATGAAGGTCTGTGACCACTGCATGAGGATTAACCCAGACGATGCTGAGGAAGTACACATGTTAAATAAGAGGGGTAATAATGGTACAGACAACTGAGGAAGTTTTTAGGGAACTTATAGGAAATAAAAGAGCATTTATTGAGCAATTACTGGTAGTGGAGAACAAAGCCAGACAGCGGGTTCCCTTCATCTACAACAGGATACAACAAGATGTTGATAGGACAGCCACTGGTATGGACATATGGGTCAAGCCCTCATCAGTAGGATTTAGTACCGAACGAATAGCCAATCGACTGGTAGATACTTTGACGAACCCTGGCACCAACACCGTGCTAGTAGCGTATGAAGATTTTATCACTGAAAGGTTATTGAGCAAGGTGACTTTCTTCTACAACCATCTTGAATCGTTGGGGATACCTGGCTTCCCGGCCATTCACCATAATTCGACCTACGAAAAAACTTTTGAGTTCAAAGTGAATGGTAGAACTGAATCCACCTCCAGCATCTATATTGCCTCGGCAAGGAGTAAGACCGCCGGTCGTGCCGAGGTCATACACCATCTGCTACTGGATGAGCATGCCTTCTATATCCCTCAGGCCACCGAGAATATTATAGCTCCCGCACTTGCACGTAGGCCACCTGACGGAACGGTGGATTCATTCTCCACGCCAAACGGTGAGGAGAACGAATTCCACGATTGGTATGTAGCAGCCAAGCAGGGTAACTCAATGTTCACCTCTCATTTCTATCCCTGGTTTGTGCATAAGGAGTATGTCATCCCTCTGGGTGATAAGAGGGTGAAAGACATCCCAGAAACAGACAAGGAGGAGTTCAAGCTGACGGGTGATGAGGAGAAGTTAATGTTCACACATGACCTTTCCTTCTCACAGATACGGTGGCGTAGATGGATGATTCGTGTAATGGATAGCCTAAGGAGAAAGGGTGAATCACGTACACTATTCCCACAAGAGTTTCCTGAGGACGATGTATCCTGTTTCTTGTCAACAGGTGAAATGTGGTATGACTACCAGTTCATTGATGATATTGGCAAGACCTGCTACGATGCACCGCATAAGATGGATGGTCTCAATGTCTGGTACCGTCCAGAACGTGATGAGGCTGGGAGACCCTCCAAACAGTATCTGGTTATTATAGACCCAGGCCAGGAGAAGATAACCCAGTCCGCTATCGGTGTGTTGACGTGGGAGAAGGATGACCTTGGCAACACTATCCCTATCTGGTGTGCTAGGGATGCAGGGTGGTATAGTCCAGAGGTTACATGGGAGAAAGCCTGCAAAATCTCCGACTACTACCATAGAGCAGAGATTGTGTGGGAAGCCAATGCTCATGGACTTGCCATCTCGGTGTTGGGCAAGAAGCGTAGACCAATCTACTTCAGGAAAGATATAATCCATGACATTCCTACAATGGTTCCTGGTTGGCTTACCACATCAAGCACCAAGCCCTATATGATGCAACAGGTGACCAAGGCGCTTCCCAGTCTAGTCTGCCACGATATTGAGGTGGTGAGACAGCTCCGTAATCTCAGGCAGATAGGCGGAAAGCTGGTAATCGTAGGCTTAGATGACATCCATGATACCCTAGCGATTGGTTTAGCGGTTCACAATCCTAACCCCATCAAACGTGGGTTGCAAGGTTCTACAGGGTGGAAACCAGGCTGGGGCAAAAAGCGTAAGGCGAAACACAGTGTCCAAATGCAGAGGAGATAATATGACACATGGAAAAGGTATGGCACCTAAAAAATGGGAAGAAGCATACGCATCCGGTACTCCTCACTGGGCAGAGGATATGGAGCCATCCCAGTTTGCACAGGAGTTTGTACTGGAACTTAGGGAGAGAAAACTTAATAAAGTCCTGGAGATAGGCTGTGGTAATGGTCGTGATAGTATCCTATTTACTCAAGCTGGTTTGAGTGTTACCTGTGTTGATGTTGCTCCTAGTGCTGTGGAACTTGCCAAGATAAATATAATTAAAGCTGGTGTTGAAATTGATGTTCAGGTGGCCAATGCTGAAAAACTCCAATTCAAAAATGCCGAGTTTGAGGCTGTGTTCTCATTGTCAGTACTCCATGCAACTGACCTCGATAAATCTATGCCTGAAATATATAGGGTTCTTAAACATGGTGGGTTTTCATTTATCTACATCTATGGTGACACACAATTTGCCAATGGTAAATCAAAGGTGATAGTGGATGTGAATATATATATTAAGTTGTTAAAGTCAATTGGTTTTATCATATGGGATTTCTATACTGAGGATGAGAAGTTGTTTGATGAGTTTGGTGAGAAACACAAACTGATTGTGGCTTTTCTGGGCAAGGGGTGACATATGGGTGAATGTACTTGGGAGAAACATGACGGTAGATATATCTGTATGGCCAAACATTGTCCTCATTGGGATGAGGGTAACTGTCTGATTGGTAAGGTTACTCTATCCTGTGACAATGAGGATTGTATATGGAACAATACTGGATACCATCACTGTAAAACAATGGACGTACACCTAGATGCTGATGGTAAGTGTCTCGGTGTAAGAGGGAGGTAATCATGCCGCTAACAAAGTCGGTTATAACCCCTGGCACCATTATAGCCAGGTCCAAAGCACTCCAGGAAAACTGGACGGTCCGTGCCAGAAAGTTTCGTGAGTGGTATGACATTCTCCTGCTAACTGATGAACTGGCACAGGAGGGAATGGAATCAGTAACCACCAACGACCCGAGGACTGGATACAACCTGGCCCGTCATCTACTTACTACCATGACCATAGCTGACAAGATACCCACTGATGAATTACCAGTTGAGTCAATCCCTGCAATTAGTTACCATGAAGGCTTTGTGGCTAGAAGGTGGGCACAGCAGGAAAAACGATACCGCTCATTAGGTAGGCAGGGATTCCTCAACTCGGTGGTTTCCTGGCTCCTTGCTACAGGCTGGCTTTCTGTATTCTCTATGGTAACCAAAGATGCCATCTGGGCGGAAGCATGGCCACCTGCTGAGTGCTTTCCGGATTTTGGTCCTGATGGTTTAGTAGAACATGCCCGTATATATGACATGACGGCAGCAGCAGCCAACAAGAAAATAAGACAGTTGGGCTGGAGTGTTGCACACCCTTTTACTAACTGGACACGTGTATATGACCATTGGGGATTTGATTCTGATGGTGATGTATTCCACAGTATTGTGATGGGTACAGAGTTTGTCAAGAAGCCAGTCAAAGACCAGATGATGTCTAAGCTGGATAGACTCCCAGTATTCACGTCGCCTGCTGGTGGATTGCCAGACATGGGTAGTATTAGAGGGAATATAGAAGGTAATCTAACCCTCAATGCTCGGTGGCAGGAACACTTTGGTGAGAGTATGGTAGCTACCAATGAAGGTGTGACTGAAAACTACAATCGTATGAGGTCGTTCTACCAACAAGCTGCAAGACAAACCGCACAGCATCATTGGCTTGAGACTTCCAGTGGTGATACACCAATCGCCACCGATGCCTTGATGGACAGATGGGGTTCAGTCCTTCACGGAGCACCTGGTGAATCAGTTACAGCGATACAGCCCCCAGCCATGCCGGTGGAACTGAGCAGCATCCTTATCACGTACAGGAACGAGATACAGCGAGGCTCCTTCCCAGACTCAGTGTTTGGGAACATCCAACAGCAAATCAGTTTCCTTGCAGCGGCTAATGCAGCGGCATCATCCATGCAAACACTTACCCCCTATCTGCAGGCTTATAAGGGGATGAGAACTGATGTGGATAACTTCTGGGCCGATATGCTCATAATAAACAAACTCCATCCCCATAAATATGAGGCTCAGAAAAACATGCCGGAACGTGATGACAGGTTGTTTGATGTGGATGTGGATGTTGACATTCCTGGGTTCCTGATTCAAAGGGCTACTGTTGCACGGATGCTGAACCCTGACTTCACCCTCCCTGAGTCGTTGGTTATGGATAAACTATTCCCTGAGATTCGCAACCCACTATTAGCACAGGCCCAGGTCAGAAAAGAAAAGGCAATGAAAAATGAGAAGGCTGTGATGGTTGACCAGATAATTGCATACCGTAAACAGGCTGAGTTGTTCCGTAACGCCAATGATATTGACTCAGCCAAGCTCTATGAGAAGTTGGCCAATTCCCTTGAAGCTGAGTTGGATGCAGCCACACAACCAGGTGCTGGTGGTCCTCCTGCCGGTCAGCCAACAAGGAGTCCTGTTCCTAGAGAAATAGCTGAGGAGGTTGGACTACAATAATGGTAGAAAAACTTAAAATAGGCCCGAAGCTAACTACTCCATTTCAGCAGGATGAGTTAAAACCTCCTACCCCAGAGAACACTATTAAGGAATGGGAGAAGAAAGCCACTGAGCATTCCGAACTGGCTGTGAAGGGTCAGGTTGAATTAAGGAAACTATCTGACCAGCTGTCCCTGGTGGGTAAGCCAGTATCAGGTCCATTCAAGTTTCTTAGGGCATTTACCGAAGCACTACAGGAACCTATACCACCTACCCCAGAAGATATTGCTAAGTTCCAGGTCCCTGGTAACATTAGAGAACTGGTACTGGCAGCGGAGTCCGCCGTTGAACGGGATGACTTCTTTTCCAGATTGTATGGACAGGTTCCGTTTGTTATATCAGGGAATACATCAGTCAACCCTGACGAGATACTGACTTTATTGAAACCACCTTCCGACATGACACCGGTGGAGTTGGAGGAGATACAGAACATTATTTCTGGTATGGTAGAAACCCTTACCGGTGCAGAGCCTTTTCCTGAGTTAGCATCTGAGGCTGAACCAGTTGACCTGCCGAGCTTGACTATCCCGACAGACATTACTGCTCCACCGAATATCATCAGCACTTTGACGGTGACTGAGATTATCAAATCCCTCACTGCTCCAGTGGTTCCTCCGTCCATCATGACTGAGGATGAGTGGAAAACCTTTATGGTAGAATCAGGACAAATCAGTGACAAGGCAGATATTGAATCCGTAGAGTTCATGGAACAGGAAGCCGACCGTATTGTCAGGGAGTGGCAGGAACGCAACAACATGCTGGAGTCGTTCCGTGTCGGTATTGCTGAAATGCCCGATTACCGTATCACAGACTGGTTGAAGGAAATGGTAGTCACTCCTGGTCTCGGATTACTGGAAGCCGCCAACTTCTACTTTGAACATGTTTCCATGCCCATAGCTGGTGCAGTTTATGGTGGATACTTCCCAGACCTGGATGCCAAGTTCCAGGAATACCGTAAATCAGAAAACACATGGGAAGCCCTAGGTCATGCATGGGAAGATTGGGACCCTGGAGATGGCGAAGGTGCTGCCGAGTGGATTCTTAAATATATGTTGATGGAAGGGTTAGTTGACCCATTGACGTATGTGGGTTGGGGCATAGCCACCAGACTCACCAAACCTTTGGGTCTGTTGGGCAGAGGAGTAGGTGCATTAGAGAAAGGTGCGGCACATGTATTTGAACTTCCATTCGATATGTTGAGAGCCACACCAGATGCACTTGCAGGACTGGCTCAGAGGCTTGCTGGCAGACCAGTAACTGGATTCCCAAAAACCATTGGACAGCGAGCCACAATAGCCATGCATACAACCTCAAGGTATGTGGACAAATACATGACCACCAGATTTGGCAAGGCTCTCTACCAACTCTCAATGAACGACTGGAGAGCAGGTGCCACAACTGCCATTAAGTATACGTTGAAGAATCCCATGGCCCAAAATGACATAGCATTGGCAGGTAAACAATTCCTCATGCACTCACCGGTTAGTGAGAAGAATGTGGTTGAATGGGCTAACAGAATTGGCACCACACTTCGACCTGAGGATATCACCAGACAGACAATGGACTCCGCTGATATTATATTTGAATCCTTCTTTGCACAGGTGGGTGGTAACAAGAAACTGATGACCAATAGGGAATCGGCTGTTCAACTTACCAAACTTTTGCACGGACCTGGGACTGAGGAAAGTATAGTTATTGCGGGTAAAATACTCCAGCAACGGGCCAGACATATCATATCTACTGCCCATTCCTACGGTAATCTCAAGACTCCCTTCCAAGCGATTAAGAACATGATGAACCGTAATTACAAAACCTGGATTAGAACTGCTGAGAGCTTGGTGGAATTGAATCGTAAGGAAATGGGTTCAGTAGCCACCTTCCTTGACGATGTTCCATTGAGAGTACAGAAAGCATGGCAGAATGGAATAGACAGGTGGATAGTTAAACCCTTTGCCGAATCATATCTAACCTTTGCCATGTATGGACCCATGAATATAATTGAGGATGTTCTCCGTACCTCATTGGGTGGTGTGGCTCCAGGTAGAAAAACTGCCCAGGGCTTTGCCCGCAAGTGGGCTGGGGTTAGTTACGACCCTGACTTGATGCGTGGAGCCTGGTCGGAAACCATGGGTGAAATTAGGGCTAGACCAGCATCCGAACATAATAACTGGGTACTGCAAATGGCCTTTCTTGGGAATAAAGGTTTGGCTGATAGGGTCTATAACCTTGCCGTAGTTAAACCCGGGCATGTTGGTATAGGTATTCGCCGCAACTTCGTTGATGGTTACGCCACCCAAGAATTGAAGAGGATTGGCGGTGACGAGTTCCTTCGACTGGCTAATGTTGGACCCAGAAACTTGGATGGTATACTAACACCCGGAGTATCCAAAAGTGTCCAGCAGACTGCTACCAACCTCAAGATACAAGGATTGCCAGAAGCCATCCGGGCAGCAAAGGGTGACTTCACTCGCACCAAGATTGTCAGGAAAGAAGTGGACAACATCTTGAAGGAACACCCTGACCTTCCCAGACCGGTTAGGGACCAGTTGATGGGTGCGTATGATGACAAAACCATGTTCCGTGAAGTCCCTACTGTGAAATTGGCTAGGGAAGTTGAACTTGTATCCGTTACATCTGAGGTTGGTCAAGGTTATGACCTAATTTTCAAGGGCGAGAAGGTAGGCTCGGTAACATATGGTACCACAGAGGGCCTTGGTATAGAAGGTATAATGATAGGTAGTGTAGATGTTAGTCTTGCTGCCAGGCGACAGGGTATAGCCACTACTGCTCTGGGTAGAATTCTTGGAGAGGCTGAGATAGCAGGTAAGCCATTGTTCTCTGGGTTACTTGAACCAGATGGTGTGAGATGGCTTGAGGGTCTAGAAAGAAAAGGTTTAATCAGATTGGAACCACATGAGCAAAAGATGCTGGGCCATATCATAACTAGGGGTGAGAAACCATTCCCTGGTGACGTTACTATTAGAGCTGGCAACAGTATAGATATTACAATAAGGGATGCTAATACTACCATGATGGACGACTTCATAGCCTCCCCCGAACGTGCATCGGAGCAGTTTGAAGACCTTTCACGAACCCTTACTGAGATGGAAGTTACCAACCCACAAGAACTAGCCGAGTTGATTCACTCCCTCAACTTCATGTCCTCGATATATGGAGCCACTCCCAAACAAATCATAGGTAGAGCCACCAACCGTAGTAGAGGATTACCCTTCAATGAGAGAAGGTTGACGATGGACAAAGCCCTGGACTCCATCACCATATTCCGTGAGAGGGCAGGGGTCAGCATGGACAACCTCATAGACAGAATTAAGACTAACATGAATACCATCTACGCAGATAACCCCATGTACAGAGGTAAGGCTGAAACCCTGTTTAACCTACAGACAGCCAAGCGACTCAGAGGGTCAGAGTTGGGAGAGGAAATCTCTGCCTGGAGACATGACTTCTTTGCCGATGCCACTCCAGCAGACCTGAAAAGTAATGATTTCTGGGATGGCTTTGACCGTGAGATACTCCAACGTCACCATGACGCCAATGTTGAAATGGCCCGCTACGACGGACAAATCAAGAACGCCATCGACGATGTGGATATTGCTGGTGGAGGCCCTACTACGATACAAACCCGAACTGCTAGAATTGTTGAGGCTGATTTATCCGCCACATCAGATGCCATTCGCTTTCTCACTAAGGAGACTACGCCAACAGATGATGAGATTAGACTTATATCAGCTGCGTTACAGGATGCTGGTGTGCCTGAATCAGATATATTGGAGTTGTCAAGAAAGTTTCCTCCTAAGGAACAAGTTGACCTGTGGGTACAGAGACTTCGGGTTGATATGCAAGGTCTACAAGAGGAACTTGGACGTGCTGTGGCAGGTAAGCTAAAGAAGGTCAGTATCCCGTCTCCTGGAGGCCGTGCCAGACAGCGACCTGCCATCCGTGTGTTTGATAGGGAACTTGCTCCCAACGATGTTGCCCAGTTGATAGGAGTAAGAGGGGACGATGTCTCCAGAACCATCATGGACGTAGCCGCGTCCCAAAACGACCGTGATATGTTTGTGGAATATGTAATGGCACATGTGAGGGAGGGAGACTCAGGCTTCACACGTGAATCTGTGGGAGTTGTGTTTGACCAGATTTCATACAGCCTCCACGTAGACCCACGAAACATCAGCTGGATGTCAGCCCGTCAACTGGAGCTAGATGCAGTGAGGAAGAATCTCCATGACCTCCACAATACTAAGATGTTGCCGGATGAGGAAGTAACTAAGATTGGGAAATACCTGGACGAAACGGCTGATGCGGTTCAGGGTGAAATGTTTAGTCCTGCTGTTGGTAAGAAACGTCCTGCACTTAAGGAACAGTATGCAGGTTACCAAGACCTCCGCCAGCAAGCAATGGATACTGCCCACTCCTGGTACTACAAGGAATTTACCAACTACTCCAACGCCAATATGTTTGATTCCATGATGAAAGCCATCTATCCCTTCTGGTCGGTATCTGAGGATACACAGGTTCTGTCAAGAAGTGGATGGAAGTATCATTATCAACTCACCACAGATGATGAGCTACTTAGTTTTGATAAGGATACTGGACTAACATACTGGGATAAGGTGCAGTATATCAACGTCTATGACTATGACGGTGAGGCCATCCATATGCATGATAAGAAATCTGCAGATTTTATCTGTACTCCTAATCACTGGTGGCTTGTTAAACGTGAGAGGAAGAATAGCTGGGAGTTTGTGGAGGCTGACCAACTCTATCCACAAATGTGTTATCCTAAGGCGGCTCCACATAAGTTTACTGGTAAAAGCCTATTGACCACTGATGATGCCGCCATACTTGGTTGGGTAATTACTGACGGTACGTATAATAAAGAACTGGCTAGGATGTACATACAACAGGATAGTGGACCGTATAGTGATGACATTAGGGAATTGCTTGAGAGAAACAAGTGTCTGGTAAGTGACAGAATATACGTGGTTAAGTCATACTATGAGGTACACTTCTTTAGGCTTACATCTGAAAAGAGAGAATACCTTATTGATATGATGGAGAGACATGGACTGGCTTATATAGTGACACATCTATCCGAAGAAGCGGCTAATGCCATGTGGGAAGCCATGTATAAGGCAGAAGGTAAAAAGGATGGTGGTGGATTTGTTCAGAAAGCTGGTAATGTGTTGACCGCATTTGAGTTGTTATCATTTGTAGTTGGTAGATTTGTAACTGTTAATTTCCATAGTGCGCCTGACATATGGACTCTTTATCCACATAAGTCTAAGCAGTTCCATAATAAGGATTTGAAGCTTGATAAGGTACATTACAAGGGTAAAATGTGGTGTCCCAGAGTAGAACATAGGACTATACTGATACGTAGGAATAATAAGGTCAGATGGTCAGGCAACACATACGAGTCCCAACGCTGGTTTTGGTTACCCCGTTCATTTGTTAGACACCCTGGTACATTCACATCCTTTGAACGCTGGCAGGATAACACCGACTATGGCTATCTACATATCCCCGGTACCAGCGTGGATGTTGGCATCGGTCGAGGTACAGTCTATGGTACCCTACAGACCAGACTGACCAGACGTGACTATCCAGAGTATTACGATTCCCTTCCAGTAGCAGGAGACATCATCGAGTTCTCCGACTTCTTATCCCGATACGGTTTCTATCCCGGTGCCCATATCGGAATCCCAATGGCTGTGTTTGGTGGGACCGAAATGCAGTTTGGTGAGGCCCTCCCCTCAATAATGAAAACACCACTGGACTTCCTAATCGGCATGTTCCCAGACAACGAATCGGTCAAGTGGATTTCCGAGCGTGTATTTGGTGACCGCTTCCGTAGCTACATGACCATGCTGATAGTTAGCCGTATGGGTGGAGATGGCTCCCTGATATTCACCAAACAGAAAGAAGGAGAAGAACTAACCCCAGACGAGAAGCTGCTGTGGGACAATGCCCGCCGTGAGGTAGGGTTCTACTCCGCCGGGTTTGAGCAGTTTGGTGTATTCCGTATGCGTACCGATGAACAATACCAAATGTTCAAGGAAGCATCGGCCGTGATTGAGGAAATGACTGGCTACACATCAGACCAGCAAGACTGGCTCCGCAAACACGGGTACCGAATCTGGGATATGGTAGGTGGCATGTCACCCACAGAACAAACCGTGCTGCAGGAGATGGACTATTACCGCTGGGTAGGTAACGTCCGTCCACTACTTCCAGGCAGGCAGCAGGAAATCCTAAACAAGATAGAGATTGGCTGGAACCGTGTGGCCAACTATGCTGATGATGTACAGGACCAGAAACTAACCATACAACGAGACTTCCTTTCCGCAGCTAGAGGGCCAGATAACTATAACTCCATGCTTCTGGATATATATGACAACCAGAGACAGTATATCGAGACCGAGATAGAGAACTATCCATTGATGGACATTAACAACCGTGCCGACTATTACAAGGAGTTCAATGTTCAACAACCAGTTCTTCATCCATTCAGGGAGTTGTTGAACCTCTACTACTCAGTAGAACTAAAGGAAATCACTGACCCCGAAACCGGTGAGAAAGTCCGTGACTGGGACAACTTCTGGGCACAGCGTCAGGCTATTGAGGATGCTATCCCAGACGACTACCGTGCTGAGTGGGATGACTTCTTATCCCGTAACTCCACAAGGATGGAACAAGTCCGCCGTGATGTATTCCGTAGCTATTTCCGTACATATAACAAGGTTTGGGAGAGCATACTCTCCAGCTATTCCGCAGGTGAACAGGCACTAATTGAGGAGTATTTGCATCTGGAACGCACAGGTCAGCAACTAGAGAGGCAGGAAGAAATCAAAGGTACCATATCAGAACTGACTGGTAAATCCCTAATCTCAGGTTTCCGTTCGGATGTATCTGGTGCCAAAGAAGCACTGAGGTTCCACAACCCCCAACTTGACGCATGGCTGTTTTACTGGGGTAAAACCTCCTCCTTCACTTCTCCCACCGGTGAAGATGCCTACCGTGAACTGGCCCGTCAAACAGGCAGGAGGATATAATTGATGATAACTAATATTACATACAATAATAATACCAGGAGGCTATGCCGTATGGTAATATAAAACTCTAGTCTATCACCAATTCAATTACTTGACAGATTATGTCAAATGTGATACAATGAAACCAAAGGGAGGTAAACCATGTTAGAGATTCAGGCCAGCGACCATAACACAGACGGCTCCCTTACTATCAAGCTAGATGGTAAGGACATCAAATATGTTCTGCAGTCGGACCTGGGTGCGGTTAAGGCGTCCCTAAAGACCAGTGAGGGTGAGGTCTCAACACTACAGACCAGTCTTGCTACGGCAAATGTTAAGGCTGACGAATCTCACCAAGAGGTTCTGAAGGAGCGGACGGCTAGGCAGTCGTTTGAGACAGAGGCGGGAAAGAGTACGGCACTTGTTACCGAAGTTGAGGGATTAAAAACCAAAGTGACTGACCTCGAAAAGGTTGGTGGTGAACAATCAACCAAGTTCACCGAAAGGCTCAGGACAATACTAACCGATGGATACAAAATAGACCCTGAGAAGATAAAGGATTTTACCCTTCCACAGTTGGAGCAGACCGAACAGACTCTACTCCTGACAGGAGCCAAGGCACAACCGGCAAACTTTGATGGACCTGGTGGTGGCAATGGCTCAGCGGGTAATCTACAGGGCAAAAGTCCAATGTCCCTTGCCGTGTTAGGTTACTCAGAAAAATCGCCTAAAGACTAAACGGAGGATTAAATGGCTAATGAGTTTACGTTAATTGAGCTTTCCAAAATCGAAGAGGACCCCAGAAGGAAATCTGTAATCGACACCTTGCTCATGGAATCCAATATCATGGAGATTTTACCCTGGGAAACCATCGGTGCATTATCAACTACAGTGACCAGGCTGGGTACACTTCCCACCGTTGGCTTTCGTAAGGTCAATGAAGGCTTCTCGGTAAGCACCGGCGCCCTTGAGCAATCAGTGGAAAACATTTCCCTCTTGGGTGGCAACTTCGACACCGACAAAGCAATCGTGCGGGCAAAGACCAGTCTTGCAACCGCCCGTGCAATCACCCAGGTAATGATGACCAAAGCCATTGCCTACAAGTTCAACGACAAGTTTATCAATGGTGACCCACAGACCGACCCGGAGGAGTTTAAGGGATTGGAGAAACGTGTTGATGATGTGGTGGCCGAGGGCTTCACCCTACAGGAAACTGACGTAGCGGGTGGTTCCGTTACCGAGGGTATCCTCAACAGTTCCGCATCCAGTCTGAACTTCCTAAACAAGTGGGACCTGGCCATGTACCAGATTAAGGGTCACAATCCCCAGTATGCTCTGATGAACTCCAATGTTCTTCTGGCAATTAAAGCCCTGATGCGGAAGGAAAAACTTCTCAACACCACGATGGATTTCTTCGACCGTGTAATTGACACGTATGGCAACACCCGCCTCATCGACATTGGTGTGACTGCTGACCAGACGACTGAAATCCTACCTGAAACTGAGGCCAAGGGTGGTGGCTCCACCGAGACTTCCATCTACATGTGCAAGTTGGGCATCGGTGAGTTCCTCTGGGGTATACAGGAATATCCTCTCGAAGTAACTGACAAAGGACTACTTGAGGATAAGCCAATCTTCCGCACCGAGATGGACTGGCCCCTCGGCCTGGCTATGGCCGACCCGTACTCACTTTCCCGACTCTTTGGTATCATACCCACGAGCGCGGCTTAAGGAGGATTGACATGCCATTCGATGCAAACTTAGTATTAAGGAATGGTTTGGTAGACCTTGACAGTGGTGAGTCTAACGCTACCTCCTTAACACGTAATGATGATGGTTCAGTAGCAATAGACCTTGGTACTACAACCAGACTTCGTGGTAACTCTGAGGGTGCTATTCATGTGGTTGCTTCCTTGGTGTTACCCTCCGCTCCGTCCACATTTCAGGTTAATACTGTCCTTACCATAGAGCAGTCCGATAATCTGGAATTTGGCTGGGAGACCCTAGCTACCTTCCCAACGCTGTACTCATTTACCCGAATGATAAGGGCAACCGTTACCACAACCTTTGTTGCCGCGGATATTGGCGGAACCTTGACTGGACAATCCACTAGTGATACCGGTACACTTCGTTGGATGCATCCTGACATGCTAACTGTAGGTAAAACAGGCTACATGATAGTCAACATGGATGCGGCGGGTGACGTATTTGACAACGCCACTGAGGAAGTCCAAGGAGGCACCACCGGTATAGCTGACATGGTTGAGGTAGGATTTGTGGAAAACAGTCCACGGCTTGGCGGTCCCAATACATTCCACCGTGCGTTTGATGTTTACAAACGGTATCTACGAGGTAACTGGACTGTCAGTGGTGGAAACTTTGGTAAGGCCCACCTGTTACTTAGTCCCTATCCATTCAGGACACTTTAAGGAGGTTCAAATGCCTTTTGATGCAAATTTGGTTTTAGCCGATACCACAGCAGACTGGACGTTTGCTAACCTGGTTACTAATAATTATGGTACACCAACCAGCGTCTCAACCCGAAATGCAGGTGGCTTCGTGGTCATTGACCTGTTAGCCATCAGCACCACAGCCGCTATCGGTCTCTCCTGCGTATTTGTGGCCGATGAGGCCGGGGCCGCAGTTGACGATGCCTTGACTCTGGTTCTCCAGGTCAGTGACAGTTCCACATTTGCCAGTGGTATACAGACCCTTGCCAACTTCGAGGTAGCCGGGGTAGCTCATGGAATTATACTCGGTAATGAAACCCCAACCACCATAGTCAGGAGATTCTCTACCCGCAAACGGTATATCAGGGTGGATGCTTCCTGCGTTTCCGGGGACAACTTCAAAACGTGTCAGGTATTGCTGGCTCCTTGGCCATTTCACACTTTGTAGGAGGAATGATATGATTGAGGCCATTAAAGGTCTAACACTCGAACCCGGGTTCATTGTCATAGCTACTAACTCCGGTCCTCCTACACGCTTCCCCATTGCCGAAGTGTTAAGGGCGACGGACATACCCGCTCTTACACAGGAGCAAGTGGTTGCCATCAAGGCACTGGCCAATCTAACAGTAGTTCTAATCCGTACCCTGATTGAGAGAAAGGTTCTAGACGAGTCCTTCATAGATAGTCAGAATATGCATTGGGACCTGGAACACATAATTCAAGCCATCGAACTAATGGGAGGAAACTACTCAGAACACGACTTCGATGATGCAGGGGAGAATCCGTAATGCCACACCCAGAAATTGAACGATTGGAAAACGGTAGCGAACGTGCCCAGGCCCAAGCAGCCTTGAGTGCCTGTGTTGCCCGGGAAGTAAGTGGTGGTATGGAACAGCAACAGGCCGTTGCCATGTGTGCCGATATGGTACGCAAGAAAACTGGTGGACAACCCAAGCCACCAGAGGGAGGAAGCTAGTGACCAGAAAGACTAATGCCCGTGCAGCATTGTTTCCACCTAATGACCAGTACGATGATGGTGTTAGGCGAATCATAGAAACCAATGAAAACATTTCCCTGGACATAATCACGATGGAGCATACGATAGACTATACCAATCTTGAGTTGTCCAGAATCCGTAAAGCAAATGAACTCATCCTCGGTCAGGACGTAGAAGAACCTGAAGATTCAGCCGATGGTGGGTAGGAGGTAGCCTATAGAATGTAATTTGTTTGGGATTAAGTTCTGAGACGATTACCAAAATAAACTAAAGGAGAAAAAAGAATATGCAAACCCTATTAAGAGGTATTAGAGGCGGTGGAAGTGGAGAGGAAGTATCAATTAAGGCAACGAGAAATGGTAGTCTCCACGTTGCCCAGATGCTCTCACCGGGAGCACTTCTCACCGCGCAGGGAAATAGCTGGACAGCAATCACCACCACCGCAGTAGCCGCCAGTGTGGACAAGCCAGATACCACTGCCCTGTTCACTCTCTATAACGGGGAGTCAGGCGGAGGTTTGTCCTACGTGATAGACCGTATCTTTGCCTACGAGGATGTATCCGGTGCCGATGCCAGATTCGGTATATGGGCTATCGTGCAGGCTGTGGGAACAACTGCTGTTGCCCGGGATATTACCCTTATTAACAATCTGCGTGGAATCACCAACTACGGTGGTAATGCCAGACTGGGTGTGGGCGATACCGTTGTCAACACCGGGTGGACTCCCTGGGGTAACTCAGTGGATGTTGAGACAACTGGTGTCCTTGGTGGCTCCACCATCAGCGTGGATGTTGCCGGTCGCATGGTCGTACCCCCAACTGCTGCTTGTTCACTTTTCATTGTGGCTTCGTCCATCAATGAAGATTGCAATGTTGGGTTCCACTGGCACGAAGTCCAATTGGACCTGGCCTAAACTAAACAGGGAAGGAGAATAAAATGCAGACAAAAGTAAGAGGAATCAGGAGTGGTGGTAGTGGCCAGGAAGTGGACATTGGTGCGACAAGAGGGGGAGACCTTCACATATCCCAAGCACTTCCTCAAGCAGCACTCATCACTGCCTTAGGTAACAGTTGGACAGCCATAACCACATCGGCCGTTGCCGCAATTGTGGATGAGCCAACCGTTACGGCACATGTCACCCTGTATAACGGTGAGGCAGATGGTGGAAAATCCTATATCATCGAACGGATGGTGGCTTACCAGGATGTTTCCGCTGCCGTTCCATCCCGGTGGGCAATCTGGGCATGTGTCCATCCAGTAGGCCGTGCTGCCGATACCGCAGACATTACCCTCATCGGTAGTCTCAGTGGTGGTGGCACCTACGGTGGTAATGGTAAGGTTGACGTAGACCAGACTGTTACCAATGATGGCTGGTCTCCCTGGATGAGTAGCCTGGATGTTGAGGTAGCCGGCATACTTGGCGGTGCTGTTGGTAATGTCTTTGTAGATGGGCGAATAATTGTTCCCCCGTCAGCCGCAGTATCTATAGCCATCGTAGCCTCGGCAGTGGACGACACCTTTACTACCGGGTTCCATTGGCACGAAGTTCTACTCGACCTGTCATAAACTAGATGGTAGAAGGGGAGGGCTAACTACCCTCCCCACTACTTAGGAGAGTGAAATGTTACAGGAATTAGTAAACCTGATAAGGGAAAGATTATTTCCTCCTACCATAATCAGTAGGTCAATTAGTAAACAAATAGTTGCTGGAGGCTCCACCCACGATGCTGGTGATGTAATGAACGATGCCACAGGTGGGCAGTGGAGAATCAGGAACGCCGCCAAGAAGAAAGGTGGCTCAGGCTACATTGTCAAAGCACAGGTCCATACCGAAGTTGCGGCTCAGTCGTTTAGGACAGCATTACAGGTATTTACTCAACCTGTGACCAGCACTATGGCTGATGATGCTCCTGCTGTGTCACCTAATTCCGCAGATGAACCGTTCTTTGAGGATGAGATTGCACTGCCCGCATTACAGGCTCGTGGTGATGGTTCCTACGCCGTTGCTACTCCCAGTACGGTCGGGAATCTCCCACTAGCCTTCACATGTGAGCCTGATAGTAGAGACCTTTATATTAAACCTATTGCTGTGGACGCCACCACATTCACGGCAGGTAAGAAATTAACCCTCAAGTTCAAGATAGAAAGATTCGAGACAGGATAGGAGGGTAACATGAGAACTTCTCCTGCCCTGCGGTATCCTAAATCACTCTGGTCGTATAATCCAATACCTAACGGCTGTGTATTCTATGCCCCTCTGTGGAACCCTGGACTGCAAGGGCCAGTATTCAAGACACCTGACCCGTTCGGGCATATCTGTACTCGGACTGGTGGTGTGACTGGTTCACAAGGTATCACTATGGATGGGGATGACTTAATCACCCTTCCTGACACCACACCACTCCAACTAACAGGTGATTTCACTGTGGAGGCATGGGTAAGAAGAGAGGCGATTGGTGCTTTCCACACAATAGTTAGCAAGTATGACACGGGTGGTGATGAGCGAGGTTGGTTGTTGAACTTCGAGGATGATAATAAAGTAAGATTTACAGTGAGCAAGGACGGCACTAATTTTACAGGTATATCGACAGTAACTACCTATACTGATACCTCTGCCTTTCTTCATATAATCGGAGCATACAACTCAATAACTGATGGTAGTTCAGTGATGAAAATTGATGTGGACAATGTTGAACGGGCAACGAGTTCGACTGCTGTATCTCCACTCTATAACAGTGTTGACCCAATACGACTTGGGGTAATGCAGATTAACAATGTGAACTCCAGGTTCCTTGTGGGAACTTTGGGTGAAGTCTGGATATACAATCGCTTCTTGAGTGCCGAAGAAAGGGCATACAGCCGCAGCCAAACTAGAGGCAGGTATGACTAAGATAATACTAACCATTCTGACAGCGATATTATATTAAGGTGAAAATAGATGGTACGAACCGTAGGCTCAGGAGAAATAACCCAAGCACTCATTGATACCCAGAGTGATGCCTCAAGAACTCCTTACATCAAAATCCTTATCAACTCCACTGACTATTCCAGCCGTCTTGTCTACCTTGAACATCATGAGGAAGCATACCGTGACCGTGCGATTATTGGCCTAAGTAACAGGGATGGTTCCCTTGATAACCTGGACTTGGACGGTAAGGAATTTGAAATTGGATACGGCTACGACTCCAGTGGAAACGGCGGCTCCACCACAGACAAGGTAGATACGGCCACTCTCTGGGTGAAATCACACCAAATCATATCCCTGCAAGGTGAGCGTATCTACCAAATCTATGCAGAGGGGCAGTGGATGCGCCTCCGTGAACAGAAGGTAATTGCCGGTGTGACTGGCACTGTTCCATTCTACGATAATACCTTTGATGCCACCCAGACTGTGTATGGACTAATAGAGTTAATTATCGAGGGTGCATTAGGCTGGACACTCAACCCTCTGCCAGGTACGGATGATGGTATCATAGATGCCTTTAGTCCTGTGTTTGATGTTAACCAGATGCCCTACGAAAACGCGGCTGCATTGTTGTATCGGTTAATATGGATGACAAAAATGTACCTTAGACCCAAAAGTGGTAAAGCATGGGACGTAGTATTCCCACAGACCAGTGATAGCGTGGTTAAAACCTACTACTCCTACAAGGCTCACTGGTTTATTGAGGTTGCCGAGAAAACCATACTACTGATACCCAACTCTATTGTGGTATTGTGTAACCAAGACCCGAACGGTGAATGGGATACAACAGCCTTTCCACTAATAACTGGAACAGCCAAGGACCAGGACCAAATAGACAAATATTTTGAACTTGTACAACCCTTTCTAGCAGGGAATATTCGTACCCAAGCAGATGCGGATAACCGTGCAGCGGCCATCCTAACCAAGTTCAAGTCCGAGATACTGGCTAATAGGTTGGTAATTCCTCACGATGCCCAGATAGAGCTATATGATAGACTGGAAATCCAAGACCAGAGGGGACACTAATGGCAACTGAGGAACAGACTAATACTGGTATTACTTTAGCATCTATTAGTTCTGGAAATTCCAGGGCAGGACAACGACTAACTGTTTCTAGCCGAATAATATCAAAACTTTCTTTCCATCTACTAAAAAATGGCTCACCAACAGGTGATGTTACCTTCACTATTAGAAAGGTAAGTGATAATTCTATAATTAACAGTAAGGTCTGGGGGGATGCTTCAGCTTTACCAACAGCGAGGGCTTGGAAAGAGGCAACCTTTGTTACTCCAGTTCTTATTAATGAAGAGGTAAGGATACTTGTTGAGTTCTCTGGTGGTGGAGGTAGCGATTATGTCGGGATTAGTGGCACACTAACTGATGTTAAAGCAGATGAATCCTTTACTACCTTTACTACTTTTTGGACTGATTATGATGGCGGAGCAACTGACTATGATAGTGCTTATATTTACACCTATACTACCCCAGTATCTCCTACAGTAACTACCCAAACTGTTACAGCCATCTCTGGCACTACAGCCACGGGTAATGGTAACATAACAAGTCTTGGTGCTCCTAATCCTACAGCACACGGAGTCTGCTGGAATACCACAGGCACACCTACCACAGCGGATAGTAAAACGGATGAAGGAGCAGCCTCAACCACAGGAGCTTTTACTACCGCTATGACAGGACTGACTGCGGGGGTTAAGTATTATGTCAGGGCTTATGCTACCAACACAGAAGGAACTGGCTATGGAGGTGAGGTAGTTTTCTGGGCTGACAAAGGTACAGCCTTTCCAACCGATGCTATTACCAGGGTTACCAACCTCATCCATAGGTACAATCGTGATGAGGGAGTCTATACGCTGGAACTTTCCTTAGGTGAGGTAACGACAGACTTTGGATTACCTGAGTGGGCAAGTACGCCGAGAACACTAGCCATCAACCAGGAGAACGCACAGAGGGAGAGTGAGATTGCCAGGGTAGTTCGTGAGACATTGACAGGTAGTGATTTGTTCCCAGGTGAAGTACCTCCGGGTGGTGGCATAGGACCGAGACCGGATGCGGCCGCACGGAGAAGGCGTGAACTAGAAGGTAGTGAACTATTCCCGGGTGAGGTACCTCCCGGCGGAGGACTCAGACCTGTTAGAATGACAATTGGTCCGGCACCATCCATATCAGAACGTGCCAGTCAGTTTATCTTCCCTGGTTTCACTGCTCCTGGACAACCCGTAAATACTGATAGGGTAACTGAGGAAAGACCAATGACATTGGTTAGACCTGGTGTTCTTGACCGAGCCGTAAGGATGTTTGATAGACTAAGAGGAACAAAAAGAACCAGACAACAACAGGATGATGACATCAGCAGAGGGTTTAGCTAATGCTTAAACTTACCGAGTTCTACAACGAGAGACAGGGTAGACCAGCCAGCAATATTGCACTAGACATGGACACCCGAGGACCAAGCATACCATCTGGTTATATCTCTGGTGTTCTCCTCTCAGCATCTTATACCGTTACGGAGCAATCCAACAACTTTACGGCTGGTGATGCCACCGTAATACTGGTGGATACTGGTGGTTCCGGAGTAACCATAACCCTACCTGCCACCTCTGTGCGAAATGGTAAATACTACATCATCAAGAAGATAGATTCCAGCGGTGGCATTGTCACCATAAAAGGAGACTCGTCAGGTGAGACCATTGATGACGAACTGGACCTCAAGCTGACACTCCAATACAGTTATGTCTGGGTACTCAGTGATGGTACTGACTGGCATATCATAGGAGGTGTATTTGTGAAACTGGAAACCTTAATCAACAAGCTCATGCAGGAACAGATTGGACTACTGGACAAAATCTATACCACCATATCCAAAAACAATGTCCATCTGTCCAGCATGTCCGATGCGGAAGTTGAGTCTGACGACGGAAGGGATGACTAGATGCCTACACCGATAGTTTATGTGGATGAACATGGGCAACCAGTATCCTTAGATAAACTTATTAAGAAGGATATGCTCACTATGGCTACGGCCACCATTGAGTATGAACATCATGAGATTCACTCAGGTGAAAGTTATTCTGCCCACTTTGATAATACAACTGCCAACACAGATGACCATAGGTCTGCCATAGGTTTCAGGACTCCTGACTCTGTTATGGTAATGCACATCGTAATGGAAATTGCATCTTCAAGTCCTGCTGAGTTCTTCCTAGAGGAACTACCAACAATAGATGACGATACAGGTACAGAGCATACAATCTATAATCGTAATAGGAACAGTTCCAAAACTAGCAGAACGAGGTCTTTACAAACTACTCCTGTGGAAGGGCAGGTAACTACATTTATAGAGGCTCAGATAGCTGCGGCAAACTTTGTGGCAGGAACTGTCGTAGACCATGTACAGTTAGTTGGAGGAAATGGCCCAAAAGCTGTAGGTGGTGATGGTCGTGGAGCACAGGAGTGGAACCTTAAGAGGAATACTAAGTATTTATTAAGGATGCAGAATATTGGTGCTAATACCAACCTACATGAAATACACATAGACTGGTATGAACACGGTGAACCTGATGTTGATTAGCATGTTTAGGAGGCACAATTATGGACTTGACTGAAATGTTGGACAACCTAATGCTCGACCTCAAGATGACACTGGATACCGAAATCTCCACAGCCGAGGCAACCAGAGCCATTGACCGTGCTGTGGATGACATGAGCAGGACACTACCCCGTGAGAGAATATACGAACATACATGGATAGAAGCCGTCACCGATGACAGCTTTCTGTCGCCTGCAGCTACCAGCGATACCTCAATAGTTAATGCTATAAGTATCTCCGCAGCCACAGATGGTACTATGGCAACTCTGGTTACCAACTTCAATGATGTCCCTAGGCCGGTGAAGGTTACAATAACCGATGCCGACAATTCCATTACCCGGCTAACCCTAATTGTCAAAGGTACCGATGCTGATGGTGTCAACCGAGAGGAAAGATTCTATCGTCATAGTGGCAAGGTACAGAGCGGCAAGGTCTACTTCTCCACATTCTTTGAGATTGAGATAAACGAAATATCTGGGAATGCAGCAGGTGATACCCTAAGTGTAGGTACAACTGCCGCGGCCAGTATCTGGATACAACTAGATAATCCCATCAAACCTGAATCTGAGACTGTATACTCAGCAGCATTAAAGACTGGGACCAAGTTCAAGAGGGATACAGACTATGAGATGGACTATGCAAACGGTCGTATCAATATCATCAGTTCTGGTTCAATGGCAGCGGCTACAACCTACTACACCAACTACAACAAGAGTCAGGTTACCATTGACATTTCTGACATCATCCCTGACATGATACGGATTAGCAAGGTTCTTTACCCAGTCGACAAGATACCAGAGCAGTCAGCAGTGTTTGGTATCTGGGAAAATATGTTAACCATTGGTTCTACCCTACCAACAGTTTCGCAGAAAGCAATGGTGAGCGGTGAACACCTTGCCATATACTACGAAGCAAGGCATACACCACCCACACTGGTCAGTTCCGGAAGCTACTCAGAGGTGTTGGACCAAGTAGTGCTGATTGGTGCAGCTGGTTACTCACTGTTGATGGAAGCCCTCCAACACGAACTACAGGCTGCCACCGACCTAGAAAGTATGAGAACGGAACTGGGATTAACTACGGCTGTCCATGCCCTGATTACTACAGCACTGGCCAAGGCCGCAGTATTGGTGACCGCAACAACGGGTAAAATTGACCTTGCATTAACAAAGGTAGCACTATACCTAGAGACCAATGACACCCAAGACAATGCCAAGGAGATACTGGCCAATATCTTTGATGATGTTGCGGAACTAAGAACCAAGATTATTGTTGCTCAGGATGCTATAGCCACTGAGCTAGGTCTGGTAGGTACTAACTCATTGGATAAGGCAACTACCGGTGCTGAGGCATACCTTGATACTGGTGATGGACTAATCAACCAATTGAATGATGGTGGCCCAGATGTACCTAACAAGTATTCAGATTATACCAGAGCCAGGGTACAAATAGCACAGGCCAGAATACAGGAAGCTACTACCTATGCACAGGAAGCGTCCATCCGTTTGTCCAACCTCCGTTCATATATTGAGGAGGCCGGTGGTTGGATGCGTATGGGTGAAATCTTTATAGCCGAAGCCCAAACTTTGATAGGTCATGTCAATGCCATTGTTGCTGAGGCCAGTACCCGTATAGCTCAGATAGACAGATACCTTAATGAGGCTGCACAGTATTCCAGTACTGCCGATGCTGACATGGTACTGTCCGACCGTTACCGTGCAGAGGCTCAGGCTAGACTATCTGAGTTCCGTGATATATTAAGGTCCAAAGCTGAATACAGAAAGAGGGTAGTTAGTGCTTCTGTCCGACAGCCGGGCTAGAACCCATGATAATACCTGGTCCCTGTCGGTACATGTGGCAGGTCTTGATTGACTATTCGCTCACCTGATTTAGTATAGCCTTCATCTGGCCAGCTGTGTCGTAGAGATGTGAATACCCGCACTGCCTTCTGTCCACATTGAGGACAGTTGGCTTTGTGTTCATCTAGTATTCCTTGGTTCACCTCAAAGACATGCTCGTGGTCATTGGTAGTACAGTTGTTACATTTGTAAAGATAAATCATTCTATTCCCCACTCCTTTAATTTACCCATGATAACTAAATCATCCAAAACACGCTGATAACCAAGTTTCTGTATTTCCTTCCACAATGTATCAATCCCTGCCTTCCATGTGATTTCAGCTTGTGCTTTACGGTTATCAAGTAGCAAATCAAGTATGTATTGCTCAACGTCATAAGGTTTTACCATTTCCTCGTTAATGCAGTCATCTATAAGGGTAGCCCAAGAAAGCCCCTTCACAGAATCATGTACTACATCTTCCGTTGTCACCGTATCTTCAGCATTCATTATTCCCACCTTTCTAAGTATCTAATCTCAATCGGAGTGCGGAACGGTGCTATGTTTTCAAGTCCGGCAAATCTATCTGGGAGATACATTCCATCGAGCAGAAGTTCATCATGTACCTGTAGTGCTAAGTCCATCTTCCCACAGTGTATCAGGGCCCGCTTGAGTATGTCGGCGGCACTTCCCTGAATAGGATAGTTCACAGCCTTACGTTCAATGCCATCCCTACTCTCCTCTTCCTCTGTTGGAAGTCGCATGTTTCTTCTAAATATTGTAGTACCCTTACCAGTGTAATGGCAGTCATGTTGCACCGTTTGGATTAGGTCTGATGCACCAGGGAATAGTTGGAACCACATTTCCCTTAACTGTTTGGCCCTTGACATGGACTTGATACGTGCTGTCTCCATTATCGTCTGAACTGTCCCACCATATATCATACAGAAACCCACGTTCTTAGCCACACTTCTAGGTATGCCAAGGAAGTCAGCGGTGATTTGGTGTATGTCTCCCTCAGTCTCATAGATGTTAAGCATTTCCTTATCATTGGACATATATGCAAGGATGCGGAGTTCCAGCTGTGAGAAATCCATATCAGTCCACATACCTGTGTCAGGTAGGAACATAGCCCTTGCATTAACACCACCTCTAGCCTTGACTCCTGGGATGTTCTGCATATTCCTGTCGGTACTGGAGGGCCTACCAGTAATAGCATCAAGGTGGTATCGTGTATATGCTCTAGCGTCCTCAGCCCAAGGTTTGATATATGTCCCGAGGAGTTTTGATTTCCTCCTAAATGTCAGTATGAGTTGGGCTAGTGGGTCATCCATTTTCTCTAGTACTTCCTCAGCACTGGATAGATTACCTGTCGGTCTACCGTATGCACCACGTGTGAATGGAAGTCTTGAGAATACCTCATACGCACCACGCTTGGCTAGTACGTAACTTACCTGCTGTGGTGATGCGGGATTAAATGCCTCCGCCTCCTCACACATAGATAGGTACAGTTCCACATCACCTTCCAGTTCCTGTTCAAGTGCCATCCTAACTCTATGGTCTATGAGCAACCCACGCTCTGACATCCTAAGCATGATTGGTATGGTTTCCATCTCAGTCTCGAAGTATGGTATGTTCATCTGTGGGTAGAATATCTGATACAGTCTGAGGCTGGCTCCACTATCCTGCATACAGTTGTGGACAATTATGCCAGGTAATGTTACAAAGTTGTGTGCCTCCTCCACATCAATACAGAAGGATACTCCAGCTTGTCCACTTTGTGGTAGCTCTATATGTTCTATATGGTCTACTGGTACATAGTATAACTTATCTATGTAAGGTTTGTGGGTTGTATGATTGTACTGGTCTTGATACTGTTTGGGTAATTTATACTGAAGCTCATATATCACATATGAGGCAATGGTATTAAAGAATTGGTCCGCATGTTCCTTTAGTAGTCTCAGATTATATCCACTTTTAGTTTTTTGCTTTCTCCACTCCCAACCATATTTTACCTCAAAATAATATTGGATAGTTTCAATCTCATGTTCACTAAAACCTTCTGTTGACAGATAAGCAGTTTCACCATTAAAGAGGCAGCCGTCGTCCATGTACCAAAAGGCTAGTCCTAACGGTTCAAGCATTTCAAGCCACTTCATGGTAACATATTTTTCACCGTACTGATACATGGTGTCCATTATCTCACCTATTTGCTTTAGGTATGGTGACTCTATATGCCAGCTACTTTGTGGGTTTAATACCTTTGAGTTTGGTGTTTTGGGACTCCATCCTATATTGCCTCCACATATTTTTTGTTTATGTAGAGGATATTCAAGGTTTGTATGCTTTGAGCAGTAGCCTGCTGATACACCGTTCTTTGATGATAGCCATCCATCACCTAAACATGAGCCAATAATAAGTTGTTTGAATGTATTGGAAATAACATGTTCTGTGGTGCATATCCTGTCGTTGTATGTGATGTTGGATATGGCCTTGTAACCATCAAGTGTCAGGATTTCATGGTCAGGTGTGTAGTATGAATATCCTTCATCACTAGGAGTATATTTGGTATAGAGCCTAACCCATTGTTTGTCAGGGTTTTCCATTCTATACCAGCCTATTACAGGCCTATTAACTATGCTATTCCCAACCATACACCTGATACTAACATTTAGTTTCTGGTTAACTATTTTACCTATACAACATATGGAGCCGTCCTCTAGCATTACCTTACTTTTGTATGATAGACACTTGCGGGCTGATGTCTCCTCTGGTATGTCCAGTATTATCTTGGCATGGTGTTCAGCCAGTATCTCCTTAACCTCATGTGTCTCCATCTGATGTACCCAGCTGAGGTCAGTTAGTCCATTAAACCTATTACACAGTAGGCGGGACATCACCGCCGTATCAGCCACGTTACTGTTGTCTATATGGAACTCCTCAAGACAAGCCAAATCAAACATGGCATTGTGGATTACCTTCTTTATACCAGGGTCCTCGAGCAGGTGCCAGGGTACCATGTTGGATTGGACGGGGAACAGAGGAAAATAAAAACACTTGTTAGGCTCCACCGCAATACTAAGACCAATGGCAATCCGTTCCTTGAGTGAGATGGTTTCCACATCCAAGCCAATAACCTGTGGGTTGCGGTCAATCAGATACTCCTGATATGTATGTGATGTGGCAGGTTTATCACCCATGTAATAAAACCCATGTTCTGAATCATGAGTAAAGTTCAATGGTTTAACTCCTTCATTACATTATATATGTTTTCCCGGTCAGCCTTCTGTGCATCAGATAAATGGACACCCCTTGGGTTTACAGGATAATCCAATGCTGCCTCTGCCTGTTCATTCTTAAGAAGGAGATATGGTAATACCTGTTCACAACAACTTCTAGCCAACTGCCCACTGACTACCCACATAGTTAGTGACTTGCCAGCATTAAGATATGTGGTGACTGAACCTTCAAATCTTTCGTATAGCCAATTTGGAATAATGTCATACTTCATAGCCACTGCGACCCTCAGTTGGTAGTTATTTCTGCTCCACTTGTTTTGTACACCTATATAACCTTCTCCATCTATAATACCTGCGGCGTATGATAACTCCAGTTCGTTCATTTCATACCTCCATGATATAATAATATCATAGTATATGAAACTTGTCAAGTGTTAAACTGGTGGTCCGTATCATGGACAAAATACACTACTGGATTCCTCCAGCAATCATAATTAGTATACCTACCAAGCACCGCAATACCCTGATGCTGTGGTCGTACTTCCAGCTCTGTGTTCGTTTGCCAGTTTCATCCCTGGTATTGAGATAGAGTCGGATGGAAATTAACCCATCGGTGAATATCCACATACCAGCCAGACCGAGTAGGTAGTTAGTCATGGTTCTGTTCCATCTTAACTTCCCTGGCACGTTCCTCATCTACCTCACGGTTAATGGTCTCGGTCATGTCTCTATGATTCCCTTCATGTTCCTTTGGTAGTAAACAGCCTAGCCAGCCTTCAGGCTTACCAATCTCTTCCCAGCACTCTGAGTATGCGCCACATCTTTCAGTCTTTGTATCAGATGGTTCGTCCACCATCGTAATGAAGTCATGTCTCATGTTGGACGCTATTATACTGTGTTCGTATACAGCACCTAGTGGTATCTCCTTGAGCCATCGCTTAAAGATTTCCTTAATTGTATCTAGTTCCCACTGAGTTCCTGCTCGCCAAGGCTTTTCTCCAAAGTGTTCCTCTAGCATTTCATTTAGTGTCATTGTGGTTCCTCCTTCAATATAGTCCATGTCCTTCCACACTTGGGACACTTGAACATCACTCCCTCATCTGTAGCAGGTATCATCCAGTTCACTGGCTCCCTACACTTAAAGCAGTATGGTATAAAAGCCAGATGCCTCTCGTTCAATGCCCGTAACAGTGACCTGCATATTGATATTACTTTCTCCTCAATCGAAATGTTGGAGGGCGGCTCACCAACCAAGCCAAGAATAGTATCAACACCTTTTACCTCCTCAGACATTTATGGCCTCCTATGATTTAATGCGTAGTGGCAAGCCCACCAACCTAGAAATAGATGTATGGCAAACTTGGCATCTTGGGGATGTCCTATCCATCCACCTAATACCCAGTATGCCGACCTGTAGAAACTATATCTTTTGGTATACACTATGGTCTCCTATAAATAATCGTATCCTCATCATCAACGGTAACGTCACCTCTCGACCTACGTATATCTTGCCACGGTCCTCCCATCATCAGGGTCTTAAACCACGCATAGTCCTCAAACCCTATCTGACGACACACCCTGTTAATCCATTTGGAGAAGTATGTCCTCTTGCCTCCCTCAATTATATCCTTAATCACCACCGTCATAGTCCCACCAGGTCTAATGGACTGGAACAACAACTTGTATACCTTCTCCATATCCTGATTGTAGAGGAAGGTATTGTGCTTACCTACATTTCCTTGAGTCTTGGCATATTCCTGAAACTGGGTATCATCTACCCGATACTTGTCTGCCACTATTCCCGTCAGCTTCTTAGCTGGCTTAAATGCCTGACCATAGGGTGGACTGAAAACCACGTGGTCACACGGTATAGGTAATAACAGTTTACAGTTCCCATGCAACAGGGTAGTTGATGACATCTGTGGATTATGCAACTTCAAATGGTCCCTTACCTCGTTCTGGAGTTTGTGATACCCTTCCTCAATCTCAAGGCAGATAACCATCCTATCCATCAGAGCGGCCAGCATCACCGTACCTGTACCAGACATTGGGTCAAGGATGGTATCACCAGGTCTGGATACGTATTTGATTATGGCATCTTCCAAATACAGGTGCATCTTCGCCAGATGTTTCATTACACCTTCAGGGAATATTGATTTCCTCCATGTTACATCGTCTGGGAGGATTATCCAACCCTTATTGTTACGTTCCAAATCTGGGGCAAACTCCATCTATCCCTCCTCTGGTATGAGGTATGTAACACCATTTACCATTTTACAGTCAGGGTCTTTGAATGGTTTAGTAAGCACTAATGTGGACTTAATCGCTATGGCGTTGTCTGGTATTTCAATGGTATTATCCTCTTGGAATACTGCCTGTCCTTTTTTGTACTTTATCATCTTTACTCTCCTTCCCATGTTTGAATCCATGTATGAATCCTTCGGTAAATAACCGCATGGTGAGTTTCAGTTCCGTTAGTATCAGACCCTCAATGAATACCCAGTGTTCATCAGCTAATTGTTTGGGAGTCTTTGGTTGTTCCTTTCGTGGTGTCATTCCTTAATCAATGCCTCTATACGGGCTTGAGACTCTTTCCTCATTTCTGCTATTATCCAGTTTCTATGTTCTATGTCTATGGCTAGTTGGGCTCTGGCTACTGCCTTTGCGATATTCAAAACCTCATCACGACTGGCAGAACGTTCGATATTATTAGTTACTTCCATCACCCATGTCTCTTTTTCCGTGAGCAATCTACTGGACTGGTCGGGCTGTGGCTCATAGAGTTGGTTGATTTCGTGTGCAAGTTCTGCTGTCTTTGGGCTAGGGTAAGTATTATGAGAGTCTTTGAAAAAGTTGTCCAGTATCTTCTTCACTTCCTCTATCTTATCCATTTACAATTTCTCCTTATCTACCAATAGCCTTATGCAACTTACTGGCCACTGCCATTCCCAACTTCTTCTCACCCACCAACGTATCTGCAATGTCACTGGTACTCTGGTTCAACGTATACCATACAGTACCATACCTTTCGATAAGTGCTTTGGCTCTGGCCTCCCCCAAGTTGGCTCCCTTAATACCCATTAGGGTAATCACATGCCCATTAAATGGCTGTACCACAATATGTTCCTTAATATACCGTCGAAGGGTAGTATGTTCCTTCTTCTGTGCATTGTTATATAGTGCAATCAGGGTCATGGCAGTCCCGATGTAGTGGCAGGTATGTATCACCGTGATACCCGCCTTGTCTAGTTGGGAGAACCAAGCCTGTAGTCCGGTATAGCTGATATTATACTTGTGGCTGGGTACCATGACCTTACCGGCCCGTGCTAGTTTATATGATTGTACTGCCATCTTCAACCCGGGTATAGGTTCACACGTACCCTCGTATATAAGGATGGTTTCCTCAACCCCATTAGAAACTTCACGGCCAAGTTGTTCCTCAGTCCCGTCAAGGTCGGATAGGATTTCGTCTATCTGTTTCCGTTCCACCTGTATCCTGTGTCCATCACAAGCAAACCAGAGATAGTCCGCATATCCCTGCGGTGAGTGGTTTAGTGTCATGCGGCTGGTCTCTACCGTCTGGGATAGTAGGGCCTCAATGTTGGTGGGTTCGAAGGTGTCGACGAAAATCATCTTATTACCTTCTCAGCTATCATCTTGAATCTGGATACATCAACCTTACCCCTACCTAATGGCATTGGTCCTGAGTATGGAAAGAATGTGTAGTTATTATCGGTCACATAGTCCATTGCATAATCCCTATCACGTATAGGTCCAGTGATAATTACCCGTCTAATGGTTTTGTACCGTATGTTCATAGTGTCTCCGTTCTCTGTGCTATATTACTCTATTTTTGTTGTCTCAGTCTATAATGAGAAGCTCTCAAGTGTGAATCTGACAGAGTAACTGGTTTGCATGTGTGTTTCATCATTTCAAACTTTTAGTCGGCTCTCTCGTTGTCTTAGTGAGCTTGATTCCTAGCATTAGGTCTCTCCTCTCAACATCTTGATGGTAGTCTGTATCATATCGAAGGTGGGCTCCTGAAACGTCATGCCTTCTAGTTCCTTGACCTCAGCCAGTTCGACGTGGAAGTAGGGCTTCATCTTAGTTCTATCCCAGTAGGTACCACCTACCACATCAGCACTATCTCCCCATTGACCCCAGCCATGGAGTACACGCTTGCCGGTTTTGCCCTCACCGATGGTACCATCTGATTTCTTGGTTATCCCATATTCATCAGAGGCATGGTGGGTAACAATCAAATGTTTCTTGTGGGCCTTGGCCTGATATGCAAAGCCCCTCATGCGGATGTAGGGTTCACGGTACTCAATGGGAAGTAACTGTGAGCGGAGTGGTTTACCATCAGACCCCTTACCTGTGGTTGCATTGAGTGGTAATTGTTTCTCCTGCAGTTCTTGGAGATATGCTTGACAGGTAACATCATAGAGTAAGGTACCGGTGTCTACCATGATACTCTTTATCTCTGGGTTCTTAAGGTGAGCAATAAACTTGGCGGCGAACTCATAGAATAGTTCCTTCATACCTACCACGAGTTTGGATGGTCTAATGATGGACTTGATTGGGTCCAACTCACCGATTTGGAATGGAACTATGAACTGCTCCAGTCTAATCAAACCTTCAGTGTACCAGTCCTTGATTGGTAGATGTGGTAGATTACGACAGGACCGTTCAAACCCACCGATGTCAAACTCCATATCCACAATGAGCTTAGGGAATGTTAGGGCCAGTGTATTCTTACAGGATTTATCCTCACCCCACAGGACGAAATTCATTCTTTACTCCTTATTCTTTGTTCTTTAGTAAGGAATACTATAACCTCGGACCAGTATGTGGCTCGTAGTGCATCCATACACACCAACTTTCTTCTTAGGAAGCTAACTATATTCTGGAGGTAGTGGTCATCAATGTCCTTCAGTTTATGTTTGTCGCCTTGTCTGTCAGCCCAAGTAAATGTTTTCCTGTTACCAGTGAATATCGGCGCATCATATTCCTCATCTGGTATATCAAAGTCAACAGGCCCACTAAAGTCACAACCTAATGGTCCTGCATCAGTAGCGTTATGATGACCATGACAGAAGGCTGGGCTTCCTGCTAATAATGGGTATATTGTAGTAGCACTATCACCACATACTGAGCATGAGCCTAGTCCACTCATTGTTTTCCTCCAATCTCAATCAATCCCTTCGGACAGTACATAGCCACCTCACAGTAATCCCTACATCTGACTCCATCCCAACATTCACGGCTGGAGCATGGTATAGTCCATGCGTTTGCCTCCAATGCCTGCTTTAACTCGGTGGCTTTGGTATTGAAATAGCTTACCACCTCATCATCAGGTAGTATCTTGACCGGTACCATGTATGTATTCCTCTCAACTCCTCTGCTCCTTGATACTGCAAGGCCACCATCCCTGACTATGATGTGGACCCGTAGCTTGTCTGGTACTGTACCATGCTTGGCCGCCAGGATACGG
>SDBU01001177.1_pt1 | contig 38101 bp, 49 predicted proteins | sample 2277071 | NCBI WGS metagenome assembly SDBU01 (sample SAMN10397929, study PRJNA504765) | marine sediment metagenome | isolation source: marine sediment core GS08_GC12, 126 cmbsf | place: Arctic Ocean: Gakkel Ridge, Loki's castle | collected 2008 | reverse complement strand
TGTGAGTGGCGTTTTAACACTCCAGACCCAAAAGCTCAATTAGTTATTTTAAAACAACTAGTTAAAGAACATATGGGCTAGTTATCTAGGACAGCCCCTACTTTTATATTCCTCAAAAAGTGGGTCAGCAGCAGCAGCAAACCCGATCAGGGGCGTGTCGAAGTAATGACCATTATCATGACTGCGATTTCCAGGATGTTCATTAGCGTATTGTTTGATTACCTGAATGAGTTTTGCTTTGGTACCCATAATTGCATTATCCAGTTGAAATTATTTCTCGGAGTATATCTGCCGAAAACGGCTTGCCGTGGGCCGGGTAGATCTCCCGTGCTCCCTCTTCCAGAAGAAGGCGCCAACTCTGCTTTAACAGTACCTGGTCCACTGCAAAGATCGGCAGTCCCGGTGTCAGGCGCAAAGGTAGTCGGTTCATAGCAGCATCTCCAACAAACGCCTGTCCTGAATCCAGAAGAACGCTCACCGAACCGTATGAGTGGCCCGGAGTGTGAATCACTCTTCCCGGTATCCCGTATTCCCGCAGGGAAAACTCTTCATCCCCAAGCCTGATGTCAACGTCCACAGCCGGGATCTTTATAAAAGGCATGAACTTCTTGTGCATGGCGTAGAAGATCCGTCCCCAGGCTGTCACACCCGGAGAAAGGGGCGTTAAGGACTCTTCAAGCCAGTGGGCTTCACAATCATGAATTGCGATCTTGGCACCTGTCGATTCCTTTATCTCTTTTGCGCTGCCAATGTGGTCCCAGTGCCCATGTGTTATCACCACCAGCTGCAGATCCTTCGGGTCGATCCCCTCCCTGGCCATTGTCTTCAGCAGGTTATTACCCTTCCCCGGCGCGCCAGCATCAACTGCTATCACACCATCTGACTGAAGCAGATAACACTGATCAAACCCCATTTGTATCGTATGGATCCTGGTTTCCATGTTTTTGATATGCCCACAAAGGTCTTATGAGGGGTCAGTTTCCATAACCTGACTTTTGGATCCTGGTTAACACACGTTAACCAGGATTTTATTACAAAGACAATTGCACTCCCGACAACTTACTTTATATTCCGGATGACCGCTTGAGCTGTGTCGTGGGAAGCTTTCATAATATTGGACATCATCTGCATTAACTGAGCCTGCTTGTTCATCGCATTCTGCAAGCCCAGCATATCCAGTTGCTGCATGTCGGCCATGATGCCCAGCTTGTCATCAACCCTTTTGGCCTTGGCAGCCAGCGCCATTTTCTTCTTTTCCAGGGCAGTGCGCCTTTGCTCCAGTTGGCTTGCAAGCTGATTCCCTCTGCTTCGGTTTACATGTTTTTGCTGATCCAGGCTCCTTGCATCGCGCATGAGTGAATTAACGGCGGCAAGTTCCTGCATAACCCCTTGCAGATCCTTGTTAAGGTCAGCCAGGAGAGTCCTGAGGGAAACCATCCTGTTCATATTATTCCTGGCAACCTTTGTCTGGTTCACCTTGTTGATGGAAGCACTTATTTCCCTTGCCAGCGTCTGAACCCTGGAGTAGTCCTGGTTGAAACGCACAGTATGGGGGGTGACAGGCTTCCAGAATGCTGCTTTCTGTGCAGCCGGACGCGGTTTTCCTGTAACCGACTTCCCTGGAGGCGGTGTTTGCGGATCATTTTGCGTCTGCGTTGGTGGAAGTTGTCCTCCAGGGGCACTTATAGGGCCAACAGCCCACGCCTGAAGCGGTACAGCCATAATACCGACAAGGAACAGAAAAATTATTGTCCACAGGTACCTCTTCTCGATCATAGTCTCATCTCCTTTGCTGACTCTTTTATAATAGAGGCTCAGACTGTGGAAATCCAGAGTAGGTTTTTACCACAGAGAACACAGAGAAAGGCATGGGCTGGGGTTTGAACCACGGAGGCACGGAGGACACGGAAAAAGAAAGGTCAAGGGTTTGAACCACAGAGGACACAGAGAGCACAGAGAAAACCTTGGGCTTTGGTTTTTACCAAAGCGTGGGGTCAGACCTCACCTTTTCCGTTCAACAACATTAAAAGAGTGAAATCTGACCCCAGATTACTTACTGCCCCAGACGCTGAAGAGGGCTCTTTTTTTCAAGAGAGGAGGAAGATTGACTGGAATGTCTACCTTCCCGTGCAGTATCCAGGAATTCTTCGGCACATTCGTTGGAGCAAAATTGCTCCAGCGGATAGTCACCGATGATTAACCTGCCTGCGCCATCCTTAAAAGCATCATTGCAATATGAGCACTTTCCTAATAGCAAAATATTATCAGCTTTACTGTGTCTCATTAGGACCACCTTTCATTCGATAATCGGCATGTACTTCGCGCCGGTTTAAATATTAGAACTGATCACCTTCTTGGGTCATATCTCTTGTCTTTTGGCGATGTTTACTGTTCATCGTCTACAACCATTTTCATTGAGATCACTGATCTTAAAGTGGGTCTCGTTGGGAGACTTGGAACTGTCTTGAGTTTCTCAGGGATCAGTTCTTTTATTCTCTGGTCGAAATCAACGTTATATTTTTTCAAAATCTCAACTATTTCGTTCCATTGAGAATCCTCGATTTTTGTACTCATGGATAACCTCCCATGTGTAAATTGGTACAACACCTTTCACAGTCGTCTGCTAAAGCGACCGGTGAAGGTACAACACGATTAATACAGTTGTTAAATTACCTGCGGGGAGGTTTGTACAGAGTCAATGCAAATTCAGGTAAAAAAGTATTGTTCCCGGAAAAGACCCGAGAAAAAATAAGGAAAGCGGACATCGTGAGGAGAGTTGTGATAATAGCGACGCAAATCGAGAACGAACAGGAAAAAAAGTTTGTATGATTAGTGGCATTTGCTCCTTGAGCGTCTGTACCATGGAACCCAAGAAGTGAAACAGCTATTACCGCCACCACACCGAGGATGATGAAGAATCTGTATTTTCTCTGGAAACGAGAATTCACGTTGATTCTACCTCAATGATCCTTGGAGTGTTTCCCACGGTGAAAGAAATGAAGGATGGGACAGAGGAGGAGAATGAGAAACGGCAGGATCGACACGATATGACTTTTGTGATTTGTCCAGAGGTAGGAAATGGCTGGTGAAGCCAATATTCCTGCAGCCACGGCTGCCAACGGAAAAAACCTTCTCGATGGGGTTTTTGCCTTTGTTCCGGTACGCCCGTCCATCCTTGCCTTTCCCCCAGGTTCAGCCGTTTCCAGCCAAACCATCAACCCCTCTTATATATTATTTAGCATACCCCCGGGGGGCATACAAGTCATTTGTCACAGTATTTCCAGAATGCTGCCGCCTCCTCTTTAATGTCAGGTTGTTGAATATTAACCTCAAAACTCACCTCTTATGAAAGAACTGACCCGAGGTTTTATCAGTAAAAAAACTCCTCAAAAACATATTTCAGAATGTATTATATGAAGGTACTCTTAATCCGGAGTCTCCAGGTTGAGAAGTTTATTTAGAAGCTGATTCCACAGGGGTTTTTAGGGCGCAAATGAAAAGAACTGAGATCCTGAAAAAACTAAAAGTAGAAAAGCCTTTTGACCTGCTGGTCATCGGGGGCGGCGCGACCGGCTGCGGGATCGCCCTGGATGCGGCAAGCCGGGGGCTTGAGGTCGCTCTCGTGGAGAAAAATGATTTCGCCGAGGGGACCAGCGGCCGCAGCACAAAGCTTCTCCACGGCGGCGTCCGCTATCTGGAAATGGCTGTCAAACACCTGGATCGAAGCCAGTATCACCTTGTACGGGACGCTTTGAAGGAGAGGGGCATCCTGCTTCGCCTGGCACCTCATCTTTGCCACCGCCTGCCCCTGGTAACCCCACTATACAAGTGGCACATGGTCCCTTATATCTTTGCCGGCCTGAAGATCTACGACATTCTCGCAGGTTCCATGGGAATCGGACACAGCCGTCTTCTGAGCAGATCCCGGTCCCTTGAACGATTCCCCATGCTTCACGCCCAGGGATTAAAGGCCAGCGTACTGTACTACGACGGTCAGTTTAACGACGCGAGGATGGCGATCTCCATAGCCCTGACCGCCGCCCAGCACGGGGCAACAGTAGCTAACCACGTTGGTGTTACTGGATTGATCAAGGAAAACAGCAGGACCTCCGGAGTATCGGTAACCGACTCCATCACGGGCGAATCCTGGCCTGTTTATGCCAGAGTTGTTGTCAATGCCACCGGCCCCTTTACCGATAACATGCGGCAGATGGACGATCCCGAAGCACGGCCTATGCTCAAGGCAAGTAGCGGTATCCACATCCTGCTCGATAAGCGCTTCACTCCTCCGGACACGGGGCTGCTGATTCCAAAGACGGAGGACGGAAGGGTCCTTTTCGTCCTGCCCTGGGAGGGCCACGCCCTCGTCGGCACCACTGACGAACCCGCCGAGATCACGGAACATCCACGCCCAAGCCGGGAAGATGTAGCCTACCTTCTGCGCCATCTGAACAGGTATTTTGATATTCATGTATCCGAATCCGACATCAAGGCAGCATGGTCGGGATTGCGCCCCCTGATCTTCGATCCGAAGGCCTCTGACACGGCCAGGCTCACCAGGGACCATGTGATCGAACAAAGCCCCTCCGGTCTGGTCACGATCGCAGGCGGAAAGTGGACAACATACAGGAAAATGGCCCAGGACACGGTGGATCATGTCGTACAAAGCTTCGATCTGAAACAAGCCGGAAAATGCAGTACCGACAGGATCTACCTGACAGGAGGAGCCAATTACGATCCTGGGGGCGCAAAGAAACTCACCGAAGAGTATGGATTCGACCCCTCTGTTGCCATGCATCTTAATGGAGCCTACGGGGACCGGGCGGTCGCGGTAGCCGAGATCGCCAAAGAAGGCTACAGCTCTCGGCTTGCCGAAGGTCACCCTTATCTTGAAGCAGAGGTGGTATACGCTGCCCGGTATGAGCTTGCGCAGCACGCCATCGACGTGCTTGCCCGCCGAATTCCCCTTGCCCTGCTGGACACTGCCGCTACCGATCAGGCTGCAGGGCGCGTTGTTGAGCTTATGTCACAAGAGCTTAAATGGGATTCTGACCGCTCCGGGAAGGAAGCGCAGATGGTCCAGGATCGACTGTGCGTCGCAATCTGATCTCCGTCTTTTTCTGATTGAAGAATACACGTTGGTCGTTGGTCATTGGGCGTTGGGCGCACCTAATCCCTCTTCCCTCTTGCCTTCTGCCTCCTGCCTGTTCTCCACGCCCTTCGCACTACGCCCTACGCACTGCCTTAATCCCTCTTGCCTTCTGCCTCCTGCCTGTTCTCCACGCCCTTCGCACTACGCCCTACGCACTGCCCTTAACGTATCTGCTTCGTATGCGCCAGCAGGATCTCCCTGACACAGACATTCTGGGGCTGTCTGTAGGCGTAAAGAACGGCATTGGCGATATCCACCGGCTGAATAAAACCGCCCATGATCTCTCTTACCCTTTCAAAGCCCGCCCGTGCCTCTTCTACGGTCGTGTGCTCCAGGAGCTCCGTCTCAACAAGTCCCGGCGATATAATGGTAAAACGCACATTGTGAGGCGCAACCTCTTCCCGTATCGATTCGGATATTGCCCGCACCGCAAACTTGGTCCCGCTGTACACAGCAATATTTGAACCTGGTTTATGGCCGGCAACGGAGCTTATGTTAATTACCGTTCCCGTCTGTCTCTGGATCATTCCCTCGAGCACAAGGTGAATACCGTTCAATACTCCCGTAATATTCACATCGATCATCCGCTTCCATTCATCAATATCCTGGCTGCTTGCCTGGCTCAGGAGCATAACTCCGGCGTTGTTAACCAGACAATCTATTGGACCATACTCCTTTTCCGCCTTTGCGATTGCCTTTCTGAAAGACTCAAGATCCGTTACATCCACCTTCTCGCAGATACAATTCGGCAGATCCATAGCCTCCAGGCGCTCTATTCTACGAGCCATGATGAGCAAAGGATGGCCTTCCTGTGAAAACACCCTTGCGGTCTCCTCCCCGATTCCCGAACTGGCTCCCGTAATCGCAACTAGCAGCTTACCCATCTTATTCTCCTTTACATCAGCTTATATACAATTCGGATTATGGTGTTGGACCTTTTATATATAATATCCAATTTCTATTGCACCAATTTCTAATGAACCAACAACTATCAACCACTCTTCTGTCTTCTGCCTGTTCCCCACGCCCTTCGCACTACGCCCTACGCACTGCCCTATCCTGCACGCCCTTCGCCCTACGCACTGCGCCCTGCCCTATCCTCCACGCCCTTCGCCCTACGCCCTGCGCCCTGCCCTATCCTCCACGCCCTTCGCCCTACGCACTGCGCCCTGCTTTATCCTCACCCACCTGCCCCGCTGCCTGTGTAGCAGGCTTAAGCTTCATCACTCCCAGAGTTTCACTGGTGTATAGCACCAACCCGGCCCAGATAAAGCCGAAACTGACCATATGAGCTATTGTGAATTTCTCGCCAAAGACAAAAACTGCCCAGCCGAAGTGGGCCGTGGGGACGATGTACTGCATTATCCCCAGGGTTGAAAGACGCATAGAGTTTAACGCCATCCCGTAAAGGATGAGGGGTATGGAGGTCACAAGGCCAGCGAGGACCAGGAGGACATCGATCCTGGTGTTTCCGGAAAGGAAATGTGCCTTACCGCTAATGAACAGGTGAGCCATGTAGATAAGCATCAGTGGGCTCATCAGGATCATCTCTACAGCAAGGCCCTTTACCGCAGGCACCTTTGCCATTTTCCTCACCAGTCCGTAGAGCCCGAAGGTGACTGCCAGGATCAGGGATACAGCCGGCACCTTTCCCAGCATTATGGTCTGTATAATAACCCCGGTAGCAGCCAGGACTATACTGACCCACTGCCTGGGTGTGAGCCGTTCGCGCAGGAACATAAAGCCCAAAAAAACGCTGACCAACGGGTTGATATAGTAACCCAGGCTGCTTTCCAACACGTTACCGGAAATAATAGCTGATATGAATGTGAACCAGTTTACGGAAATAAGCAGCGTGGTCAGGGCAAGGACCGCCAGTGCCCGCCGATCCCGCAGAGTGGCCACAAACTGTTTGCCCGCCCCGGTGACGGCTATAAACAGGAGGAGAAAGGTCGCCGACCAGATAATGCGGTGTGCCACTACCTCTGCTGCCGGCACTGAAGATATGGCTTTAAAGTACAGGGGGAAACACCCCCATATTAGATATGCGGAAAGCCCCAGCGCAGCTCCCTTTTGACCCTCGGTGATGCTTTCGGTCGTGTCGTTGATGTTCGCGGTCATCGGAGCATCATACAATAATCCAGTTGTTAGGGGCAGTCGAAGTAAGTAAAGTCATTGCGAGTCACGCCTGCGGCGTTATGCGTTCCGCAGAAGCGACGAAGCAATCTTCTCCCTTAAATCCCTCTCCCTTGATGGGAGAGGTTAGGAAAGGGTGAGTTTCTGTACCATGGAACTCGAAACCTGGAACATGGAACTTGCAATTTACACTCTGACACCCTCAATCTCCTGCAAGATCATCAATTCTGTCCAAGGCGTTTTGAATATCAGCTGGCTGATTGTAAAAGTGGGGAGAAAACCTGACAAAATCCTTTCTCGATGAAACCATCACCTGAACCGCCTTGAGCTTTCGAGCCACCTGGGCCGGATCTTTCCCCGGAAACCGCACAGCCACAATGGAGGTTTGTTCTGCCTCATTACGCGGCGAGATAATTTCCGCGCTGCGCTCTTCCAGACCTTCTATCAACAAATCAGCCAATTGTTTGTTGTACGAGAAAATACGCTCCACACCAACATCCACAATGTATTCTATTGAACGCGCCAAACCTATAGCACAGCCATAAGCCATTGTGCTGTACTCAAAACGTTGTGCCGTTGCCGGGAACTCAACTCGGTCCGCCTGAAGATCCCACATATCCTTGTGACTGCGAAATCCAACTAATCCCGGGTCTAACTGATTCTGTAGATGGGGTGCAAGATACATCACCGCCGCACCGAATGGTCCGCAAAGCCACTTGTAGCCGCCTGAGACTAAGGCATCTACACCACAAGCTGGTGCGTCTATCGGGATGGCACCGGCAGACTGAGTTGCGTCTACCACCAGGAGGGCGTCATGGTCATGCGCCACATCAGCCAACTTTTGCAGATCATAGCGCTGCCCACCACTGTATTCCACGTGCGAGACACACACAACAGCAGTACGGTTATCAATTAATTGGATAACATCATCTGGGTCAGCATAACTGTTTTGACCTTTAGCCAACCTGACTTCACATTTCGTATGCCTTGCCACACGAAGCCAGGGATAAAGCGTACTTGGAAATACGATATCCGTACTGACCACATTGGTCCCGGACCCGGGTGCGACCGCCCAGGCCAACGAACTGATAAGTTCTGTTGCGCTGGAGCCTACTGCAATGTCTTCGGGCCGGGCGTTAAAGAGCAATGCGGCCGCGCCATGCAAGTCGTTGAATACGTTTGCTTCAGCAATTTCATCAAAGTTTATACTGCCATTTTCGGAAAGGTCTTTTTGCCATTCGATGACAGCTTTTTCAGCGCCTCGGTACATCAAGGAGACATTAGCGGTATTCAAATATGTACATTTGACGCTGGCAGGAAAATCTTTGGGGTCTACAATGGGATCCATCTACTTTTCCTCTATTAACATCCTCACCCTTGATGGCCTTTCGACAGGCTCAAGATCCTGAGTCCCGCCCCAGACGGGACCGAAGGAGAGAAGACTGAGGAGAGGGCGAAATCAAGAGTTTTGAATGTGAGGTTGGACCGGCTTTCTTTAGGCTGGAGTCCGGTTTGAGTCCCAAGACCCATGACCCAGGTTAAGGGAAAACAACGTGGAACCTGGAACATGGAACCTGGAACGCTCATAATACTGCTTCCTGTCTAATGGCGTTGATAATCTCATCTAGCTTGGACAGAAACCGGGAGCGGCTTCTTTTGTCCATTGGAGGCGGCCCGCCCGTGATCTCGCCTGCCTGGCGTAATTGATCTTTCAAGGCCCGCATGGCCAGGGCGTCGCCGATTCCCGCTTCTGTAAACTCTTTTCCCCTTGTACCCAGGACCCGGGCGCCGGATTGGATACAGCGCGCTGCCAACGGGATATCGCCTGTGACAACAATATCCCCTGATCCTGCATGATCCGCGATCCAGTCATCAACCGCGTCAAAATCACCAGGGACCACCTGGAGCGTCACCCGCTCGTTATGGGGTATTCTCATACTGCTATTGGCAACCACACAGACATCCACAGAGTAACGATCGGCTACTTTGTAAGTCTCTTCCTTGACTGGACAGGCATCAGCATCGATGTAGATCATTTTATAAATCTCCAGGGATAAGGGGTCAGATCTCACATTCTTAATCTGACGTATATTTTAGTATCCGGCAGATCCTTCCAACAAAATTCCGCGCAGTTTCCACCGCTTCCCCGGCCTCCTTGTTCGATATAGCGCCCACCATGTCGTACATGGATCGGTTCCGCTTACGGCGCATACGGTCCATTACATTGATAGTACTTGCAAATTCCGGATCGAGTCCCGCTCTCAGGAACTTGATCACCTTAAGATGGTGACCCTCTCCCCTTGACCGGTAACCCTCCTGGAACATGAACGCGCGGCCGACCTGAAGCATGGCGTTGTATGCGATAGCGTAGGCCCATTCGTGAGCGGATTCCAGGACCTCTCCCGATGTGGCGAGGTCCCGCTGGGCGACCTTAAGCAAGTCAACTACTTGTTCGCGGGAAAAGTGGCCCGGTTCGATCAGTCCTTTGTCAAGAAGTTCCGAGTAACGGATCATCAGTTTTTCCTATGAGAAGGTGTCTTTTAGCACTGAAAACTCCGTTGACAAAATCACCTTCCAGCCCAATGCGGCTTTTGACTTCGTTCCTGGGATAGAGAGCATAATTGATGGGACGACCCAGGTGTTCCTCGACCTCCGCTATCAGGGGGGCGATGGTAGCCTCATTGGTATCGCCCACAATCATCAAATCCAGGTCACTGGCAGCGGTCGCCCTTCCATCAGCATAGGACCCAAAGATGAATGCAATTTCCACGCCCGGCACACGACCCAAGACATCCCTGATGACTGAGCTGGCCCCAGACACCTTGAGAAAAATGTTCCTCAGGTCCTCGTGGATAGCATTGTTTTCGTTCAAGGAATAGTGTTTCTGGTTACCGATGGCTTTGGATTGCAGAATGCCTCCCCTTTCGAGGTTGGTCAGCTCCCGCGCAACGGTCCCCGCCGGCTCGTCCAGGGCGGTACCAAGTCCACGGACGTGGATAGTCTCACCCGGATGGAAAAAGAAATGGCTGAGGATCTTGATCCGGAGCCCGGAAGAGAATAGTGATTTAAGAATTAGTTGCGGTTTCATAACATGACCAGTCGTAACGTATCAATATTAGCAACGATTGTAGCTTATTTAGCATCATCTGTAAACTGTTTGACATCAGATATCTGGAAGGTAAGGGGAGGAAGAATAGGGTCAGTACGGTTACTGGAAACCAGAAACTAGCCCCAGGCGGGACCGAAGGTAAAATAGAAACAGTGGACAACGAGATCATTCATCAAACTCAAGTTCACCTCGTGCTCGCAGTTCCATGGGAAGCAGACTGTGGTAGATGAAACTGTTAACCGGCGTTTCTACTCCTGCCTCCTGACCAAGGCGCACCACAGCTCCATTTTGAACCTCCAATTCCGAGGGTCTTCCATTCATTATGTCTCGCTGCATTGAAGCCGTCACCTCCGGAGGCAGGCTATCTATGAACTCCATCGTCTCATCAATGACATTTTCAGGCAGAGCAATGTTACGTGCCCTGGCCACATTATAGATCTCGAAGATCGCCTTCTCTAACATCTGGCGTGTTCCGGGCTGGCCGCGTACTACCCCAATAGGAGCCCGTGTCACCGCTCCCACACCACTAAAAGATGTAATAAACAAGAACTTCTGCCACATAGCAACGTGAATGTCGGGAGGAACTTCCACAGTTAAACCCGATGCTCTGTCAAAGGCCTGGCGCAGCCTTTTGACACGTTCACTAGGGCGATTATCCAACTCACCAAATCTTATGAAAGGGTCTGTTCCTGCGTGGCAAATATGACCCGGCTCAACAATGTAAGTAATAAGCACACATAAACCACCCAACACGTGCTCTTTACCTAATTCAGCTGCCAATTGAGAAGGCGCTTCAACTCCATTTTGCAGGGACACCACAAAGGTTTGAGGACCGATCATAGGACGCATTGCCTTAATTGCCTCTGTCGTTTGCCATGCCTTGACACATACGAATATCACATCTACTACCCCTACTTGTGCTGGATCATCAGTTGCATTGACTGACTGCAAAACGAAGTCCCCTTTGATGCTACCCACCCGTAATCCACTGTCGCGCATGGCCTGTAGATGTTCCCCACGAGCAATAAAGACAACATCTTCCCCGGCTTGAGCTAGCCGCCCGCCAAAGTAGCTGCCTACCGCCCCTGCACCGAAGATCGCTATACGCACTTAAACCTCCAAAAGCTAAGTCAATTCTCTATAAAACTTCGACTTCGACTGAGCTTCCGCCCTTCGTCCTACGCCCTTCGCCCTACGCCCTGCCCTATCCTGCACGCCCTTCGCCCTACGCCCTTCGCCCTGCCCTAAACCCCCTCTTGCCTCCTGCCTGCCTACGCCCCACCCTTCACCGGCCAGACATAATTGGCATCCGTCTTACTGTCGCCATATGTATGGCCGTAACTAAACTGAATGGTCCAGGCAGTGGACGTATTAATATATACAGTTGTAGAGGTGAAATATGGCGCCATCTGTACATTTGTAAATGTATATCCAGCCGGAAGTGTGCGTGGAGCCTGTCCAAAGTCGAGTAAGCTTGCCAGTTCGTTGACGTTGGGCAGCCTCCAATCTCCGGCTGCAGATCCATCCGTAAGGCCGCATGAACCAGTGGCTAATCCATTGCTGTCTGAAAGCGCCTGATTCCATGTTCTCGTACTGAAACAGTTAGCGTTCTCAAGCCAGATCAACCCTGTGAGGTTGTCTGTTATCGTCCCGTCGCTGTTGTCCGTAAACCTGGGTGAGGGCCACGCTATTCCCGTCTGCAGGTTTCCATCGTCGCCAGTAACGTAAGAAGTAATCTGCCCCGTAGCCGCTACAGGTGCTAGAAAGCCAACCCCAGCTGCACTACCACCTCCCCCGCACGAATATACAAAAAATATCCCGGTAATGAATCCAACAGTTAATAATCCGATAGTTCCAAATCGCTTCATGGCTCCCCTCCTGCCGGCTCACGGCCGGTATCCCCCTTCGACAAGCTCAGGGCAGGCTGTTCTCGCGTCCCAAGCCTCAAGGTACGGAAATAATGTAATTTGACTTATGTAATTATAGTTAACCTATGTTAACTATAATTTTCTGCTTCCAGGGGTCAGGTCCCATTTTTTAAAGGACAATACGTTTCTTGAAAAATGGTTTGCTTATGGTGTGTGCTTTATTGATGTCACCTTGATGATCGTCAGACACATCATAAAATCGCATAACTATCATCAACTCACTGATTTTTCCTTGCAAACTAGATGGGAGTGTAATTTTTACCAAACGCACCTCGTCACTTTGTAACTGTGTATTCTCTTTAAGCTTATACGGCATAATACCGAACACGGGCATCAGGTCGAAATACTTGCCGAATGTATGATCAACCTTATAGACCTCAGATCCCTTTGCATTACGAAAGGAAATCTCCATTACCATAATTCGGGAAGGGCCGGAGGCCGGAATGGCGTGACCGGAAACCTTGTTCACTATGGTAAACTCAAACTCTGGAAATTTCATGGTGATGTCATTGATTTCCAGAATATCGTTATAAATCTCCACATTACGGGAAAGAGAATCGAAGCCGTGATAAGCCTCGTCGCTTTCCCGGGGTTTCATATGGCACGCCTGACAGGTGATGCCATTTTTTCCCGCATTGCTTCTCTCCCACTCACTAGATAGCGACAATATCAAGTCACCAGTTATCGGGTTATTCATATTGTGGCAATCTGCGCAAAAATCTGCCTGGCGCATTTTTTCCAACCCTGGTTTGTATTTGATCTCATGAGTTTTCTCAAAATCCTCGTCATTCGGAAGAGCAATTCCATGACAGGTTTCACAATTCACCCCTTCGTTTACTAACTTACTACCGTGGCAGGCGTAGCACATTTCCTCACCCATCATGGCGTTAAAAGCAAATACGTTGGTAAATTTTGTTTTAAAATCCAGAAAGGGGCGATTGACTGTAGCGATTGCGTGGGCGGATTTTATTGACCACTCGTCATATTGGTCCTCATGGCATTCCCGGCACGCATCCGCACCCGCCTGTGTTCCCACTTCGTAATTTGGAATTTTTCCATCCTGAATCTCGCGATAGACGTTACAGGCTGTAAGAGCCGGTATTATGGCCAGCATCACCAACAAAATCGCATACTTGCAATGCTGAATCCTCATAATATCTCCTTTTCGAACTAATCGGGGTCAGACCCCACACCTGAGACCCCGCACCTGACTCAGCCGCCCTACGCCCTACGCCCTGCGCACTGCCCTATCCTGCACGCCCTACGCCCTGCGCACTGCCCTATCCTCCACGCCCTTCGCCCTACGCCCTGCGCCCTGCCCTATCCTCCACGCCCTTCGCCCTACGCACTGACTTTATCCCTGGCCAGTTCGAACCGGCAGCCCCAGCAAGACGATCTCCAAGCTTGGCAGTGAAACGTACAGGCAGATTTTCGGTTTTCCTGAACCGTAATTCCAGCAGCTTTATTTTGAATATCTTTTTTTCAGTGATGGTTATATCGCGCCACGGAACGAAAATTGGTGGGTGCCCGAAGCGGAACAGGAAAAACACAGAAAGGTAAAGCCCCCTGGCGTCTGCTCCGACATTTACACTTCCCCTATATCCCATCCCCCTTCGTGTTGTGATGGTCTGGAATCGCCACTTTTTTCCTGAAAAACCACCCATATCAGGGTAATGACCGGCCATCCTTGCCCAGCCGGTGAGCCGCGAAATAAGGAAATGTACTATTATCCATAAGACAATGAAGAAAATCGCGAATTCGTTGGCACCTATGGAAGGTAGTGAATACATGGGTACAACTTATCTGTTTTTCAGGTGAAAGGGAACACCCTTCGGGTGAGGGTGTAAAGAATAGGGCGTAGTGCGTAGTGCGAAGGGCGTGGAGAACAGGCAGGAGGCAGAAGGCAAGAGGGGGTTTAGGTCAGGGCGTAGGGCGAAGGGCGCAGTGCGTGTAAAGCAGTGCGTAGGGCGTAGTGCGAAGGGCGTGTAAAGCAGTGCGTAGGGCGAAGGGCGCTATGAACAGTCATTGCGAGGAATCACGCCTAAGGCGTCATGACGAAGCAATCTATAGATTCCTTGTAGTTTGACTGAAACCCAACCCCAAGCTTTTCTCTGTGCTGCTCTGTGAACTCTGTGGTGAAAAATTCTGGAACCTGGAACGTGGAACTGCACGCAGAAGCGTGGCAAGACTCCACACTTAGGCGTGGCATCAATCACCTTTATATCTCCTGATAAACTCGGAGGGCGTAACAATAACCAGACCCCTGTAACCATTGTGTTCCAACAGGTGTTTATCTCCTGTGATGATAATTTCAGTTTTAGATGACAGGGCACAGGCAATGAATTTGTCATCATCCGGATCAGCGCTTACTGGTTTATCAAGTGGCTTTATGGCCACTATTTCGGTACCGGAAAGCAATAACTCAATTATCGGTTCGCTATTGATGGGTGAGTACTGCTCAACAAGCCGGTCAAGCACATCTACATATTCTTTTACTATATCCTCTGATAAAAAAATCCGGATCTGGCTATCCCGCTATGCTCGCAATATTTGGCCCGGAATCCCTCCAAAAAATACGCCTGAAACAAAAACGTTAGTATCCAGAACGACTCTCATCTGGCTTTTCGAACATCTGCGATCACAGCTTCAATTTCCGATTGAGTGAGTCCAGCCTCCCGGGCCTGCTGCCTCGCTTTTTTGATGACGCTATCAAACGCTATCAGCGAAAGTGGAGCAATAGTTTTCAGGATTACTACATCTCCCTCTCCTACAACTACAAACCTCGTGCCTGCTTCCAGGTTGAGGCTCTTGCGGATAGATTCCGGTATGACAACTTGTCCCTTTGAGGACATCTTGGTAGTTGAAACGGATTTCATGATGCCTCCCTTCTATTCTTACTGGTAAGAATAGCGCAGGCCGGTTAGTTTTTCAACCTTAAAAACATAAAAGCCTGTAACGCAGAAGACCGCAGGCCGCCCATTCGGGCGGACCGTAGGGGGCCGCAGAGTATAGTGCAGTGCTAAGGGCGTAGGGCATAGGGCGTATAGAACAGGGCGTAGTGCGAAGGGCGCTATGAACAGTCATTGCGAGGAATCACGCCTAAGGCGTCATGACAAAGCAATCTATAGATTGTAGTTTGACTGCAACCCAACCCCAAGCTTTTCTCTGTGCTGCTCTGTGAACTCTGTGGTGAAAAATCCTGGAACCTGGAACCAGATCAGACATTAGCTTGACAGAAACCAGATGTTTCGATATAGCTACATAGTGTTTCATTATTGAAACACTATGTAGCATTAATGAAACACTGCTGTTGTTACTATCTTTCAATCAAGAACCAATCCGAGCAGCTAATGAGTGCACTATTTTGAAGTTTACAAACCCCCTTAACGACATATTTGGATCTCCGTCTAACATTAAAGTCCTCCGTGTTCTCGCGAAGACTGAGATTGACCTCACTGGGCGCCAGGTAGCACAGCTCGCAGAATTGGATCCAGCTACCTGCCAGAGAGCCCTGGATCGCCTGGCTGCACTGAATATGCTGACGGTAAGAAGAGTTGTACGTGCCAAACTTTACAAACTGAGGTCTGGCAATATCATTAATGAGCGATTGCTGGAGCCATTATTTGCAAACGAGAGCAAGCTACTGGAAGAACAGCTTCAAAACTTTGCGGGAAATATCGGTGATATTGCAGAATCCATTATTCTATTTGGCAGCGCTGCCAGGGGAGAAGAAATGCATGGCAGCGATCTCGACCTCTGTGTAGTTGTTGCCGATACCGAAACCAGGGAGAATGCCGAGAAGGTAATTGCAGATCAGATCGGTTTTCTGACAGATGCAACAGGAATTACGCCCACAATCTTGACAATCACGCAAAATGATTTTCAACAACGGCTAAAGGAGGGTGATTCTCTTCTGAAAGCAATTGTGAGAGATGGAAGAGTCGTGGTTGGCACGTCTATTGAATCTCTTATAAGCAACCATGGCAAAGAAGAGACCAACTACAAAAGTAAGTAATCATGAATCAAAAAACTACCTTTCCAAGGCCAATGAATTTTTCGAGGGTTCGATTACTGCTCTTTCAACTGACAACTGGAATGTTGCAGGCTTGCTAGCAGTTCAGGCAGTAATTTCTGCTGCTGACTCACTCTCAGGTTTTTTGGCAGGGATAAGATCAACTTCGCAGGATCATGGTGACACAGCTGCTTTACTGAGATCGATCTCAACTGACACTTCAAAAGAATGGAGTGCTCTGGCAAACCGCTATTCCCGGATTATTTCGAAGAAAAACCTGATTCAGTATGAGGGCAGAGAATTAAGTGAAAAAGAAGCTGTATACCTTGTAGGGCAGGCTCGTCAATTTATCAATTGGGTTCGGAAAAATGTCCCCAAAAACAACTGAAGTGCTTAGATTGAACCACAGCTTGTCAGTATCATCCTACTTCCTGTAATATTGACCCGAAATGGTTAATATAAACTGGCGGGGAGATTTGCTAGACAGGACATTCAGGATACTTGTTTGCCTGTTGGTCACCGCAGGTTTCGTTTTTTCAACAATGCCTGCTGCCGCTGAACCTCTACCACCTGGTCTCAAGGAAGCCGCTAAGCACTACTTTCTTTACCAACAGTCATTAGAGTTTAACATACGAAATTCGACCTCAGATAACCAATTGGGTATACAACCCGTAAGCACCTTTGATCGCGCAACCCACAGGTGTCATGAAGGTGCCGGCCAGGCTTACCGGATATACGGAGAGCCAACGCTCTTCAGTAAAGAATCAGATGGAACTTACCTTTTCCGTGCCGGGTACAGTTTGTATTACCGGAAGGCGAACAGAGCCATTGACCTGTTCACCGAACCGTGGAAGCAGGGAAGTGGTGGTGGTCTGGAAGTCCGATTTAAGCTGATTGCAGGTACCTGGTCCGCAGTTGGAAAGAGGGAGTTGCTCACGGCAGAGGACGCAGCACCCCATGAAAATGAGCAAAAATGATTAAATTGGGGTCCAATAAATTGGGGTCAGACCCCAGCCTCACGATAAGTTCAAAAGCGGAATTTCAGGCCGGCAGCCAGCGTATTGGCACCACCATTCTCAGCTACGAGACCAAAGCCAGTGGAGCGGTGGTGCAGGCGGAAAACCGCGGCCCAATCTGTGTCAGGTGGACCAAAAGCAAATTCGAGAAACCAATAGACAAGAAACTGTTGGCTTGAATTGTTGAGAGCTAGCTCCACTTTGGGTATTTCTGCTGCCCAGGAAGGCCCAAGCCCAAACGCAATGCTTGTGGCAACTGTTCTATTCCAGGCAAATTTGTGCCAGCGGGCGGCCACCGGAAGGTTGAGCTCGAAGTGCTCCTGATCTCCGTAATATTTAGCAACCTGTCCTTCGATCTCCAGAGTGAGGGCTCCATCGTAAAGGTGTGCCATGGTCCATGCCAACGCCCCTACCACGACATAGGCATCGAGGAAATTGACGTTCAAGGTAAGGGCTTCCATGAACCGCTCCTCAGTAACGCGGCCGCCATAGACTGTAAGGGCGTAGTCTTCGGCCTGAACCGAATCCGCCATGCCTGTGAGCAGACAAATTCCGAGTGTAGTCCTTACTATCCGGAGCGTTATGGGTGTCAGAGTATGCATAATAGATACATCACACTTTGGACGCCTGCCACACCAGAGGCGTGGTTGAGCCTTGGACGCCTGCCACGCCAGAGGCGTGGTTGGACCCTGGCCTATGGCCAGCCAGACTCCAGCCGAAGGCTGGATCCTTCCCCTACTCCACCAATTCCAACACGGTAGCCATGCCCATGCCACCGCCGACGCATAGTGCGGCCAGGCCGTATTGCTCACCCTGCCTTCTCATTTCATGGATAAGGCTGACCACGATCCTGAGCCCCGTGGCACCAATGGGGTGACCCAACCCGATCCCGGACCCGTTGATGTTGACCTTCTCCCTGTCCAGCCCCAAACCCTTCTCGCACGCCAGGTATTGGGCGGCAAACGCCTCGTTGATCTCGAAAAGTCCTATATCTTCAAGGCTCAATCCCGCCTTGTTAAGCACCTTTTCCGTAGCAGGCACCGGGCCATAGCCCATGATCTCCGGCTTAACGCCGGCACTGGACTGATTAACGATGCGGGCCAGGGGCGCAATTCCCATCTCGTCAGCTTTAGAGCGTCTCATCACAACGGCAGCGGACGCCCCGTCGTTCAGTCCGGACGAGTTTCCGGCTGTCACAGACCCACCTTCGGCGAAGATCGGCTTGAGCCTGGATAGATCCTCCATCTTCATGCCGAAGCGGGTATGCTCATCGGTATCCACCACGGTGTCGCCTTTGCGGCCCTTGATGGTTACCGGCGTGATCTCCTCTGCAAATCGTCCCGATGTCGTAGCGGCCTCGGCATTATTGTTGCTCCTCAAGGCTATTTCGTCCTGCTCCTCGCGGGTGATGGAGTGGATTTCGGCCAGATTCTCCGCCGTCTGACCCATGATCATGCGAGTGCCCACCAGACTGCTCCCGGAGTGGAGGATCTCCCACACCGAGTCCACCATAGCGCCGTCCTGCAGACGCTGACCCCAGCGGGCAGTAGGCAATATGTAGGGTCCATTGCTCATCGATTCCGTCCCGACCACCAGAACGGTGTCGGCGTCGCCCGCAAGGATCTGGGCCCGGGCGCTGGACAGGGCCTGCATGGAGGAGGAGCACTGTTTCTGTACCGTGTAGGCCGGGACCTCCACCGGTATCCCGATGGACAGGGCCGCGTTCCGGGCGGTGTTGGCCTCATCGGGGCATTGGATGCAGTCGCCTGCAATGACCTCGTCGACGTCCGCCCCATCGACGCCAGCCCTCTTCAATGCCTCCGTCATTACGACACCCGCTAATTCGTAAGCTCGCAGGTCCTTTAAACTCCCCCCGAACGTGCCAATAGGGGTGCGGCATGCGCTGACGATAACGATTTCCTGTGTATCATGGCTCATTGGATCTCTCCCATGGACTTCAGGTCCAGTCTGTTAACTTTTCAGTTCTTCCAAATCCTCAAAATAAGCGAGGCTCTCCGGGTTCGCCAATGCGTCTTTGTTACTCACTTCCTCTCCGTGGATGACCCTGGTGACCGCGATCTCCACCTTCTTGCCGGATATAGTGCGTGGGATGTCCGGGACCTGAATGATCCTGGCCGGTACGTGCCGTGGTGTCGTATTGTTGCGAATCTGTTCCCTGATCTTACCCATAAGACCCTCATCCAGGTTCAGGCCGTCCCGCAGAACGACGAACAGTACAACGCGGACATCGTCCTCCCACGCCTGGCCCACCACGACGGAATCCATGACCTCATCTATATTTTCCACCTGACGGTCGATCTCGGCTGTGCCGATACGCACCCCACCGGGGTTTAACGTAGCGTCAGACCGGCCGTACATGATGACGCCCCCGTTATCGGTAATCTCGATATAATCACCATGGTGCCACACTCCGGGAAAGAAGGCGAAATAGGCATCATGGTACTTGCTTCCGTCAGGGTCGTTCCAGAAATTAATGGGCATCGAAGGGAAGGGTTCGGTACACACCAGTTCCGCTTTCTCCTCCGTGACGGCCTCCCCGGACTCATTCCAGGCCTCGACCTTCATACCCAATCCTCTTTTCTGAATCTCCCCCGGATACACGGGACTGATGGGGGACCCCAACATGAAGCAGCTGACGATGTCGGTGCCGCCCGCGATGGAGGCCAACTGAAGATCCAGCTTAACATGCTCGTAAACCCAGTGGAAACTTTCCACCGACAGCGGCGAACCGGTAGACAGGATCGCCCTGAGATCCGAGAGGTCAAACTGCGAGCCTGGACTCAGACCGGCTTTCTCAAGCGTGGAGATGTACTTGGCGCTGGTGCCGAAAACTGTGATCTTAAGGTCCTGGGCCATCTTCCAGAGAACGGACTCGTCGGGGTAATTGGGGCTGCCGTCGTAAAGCACAACCGCGCTTCCGGCGCAAAGGGAGCTGACCAGCCAATTCCACATCATCCAGCCGCAGGTGGTGAAATAAAAGATGGTGTCTTCAGGAGTCAGGTCCGTGTGGAGGATGAGTTCCTTGGCATGCTGGAGGAGGGTTCCGCCGGCGCCGTGGACGATACATTTGGGTACACCGGTGGTGCCCGAGGAGTACATAATGTACAGAGGATGATCGAAGGGAAGCTGGACAAAGTCGATCTGTGTGGCGTCGCTCTCCAGGGCGTCGCTCCAGAGGACGGAATTGGGTAGAGCGCTCAGATCGGGCGAGTCACTCACAAAAGGCACGACCACCACTTTCTCAATAGAGTCGATCTCACCTTCCACGCGGATCACACGCTCAAGAGTGTCTATTTTCCTGCCGTTGTAAAAGTAACCGTCACAGGCGACCAGAACTTTGGGTCTGATCTGTCCAAACCGGTCCATGACCCCTTTGAAACCGAAATCGGGACTGCAGGAGGACCAGACCGCTCCCAGGCTTGCCGCTGCCAACATGGAGACTACAGCCTCGATGCGATTGGGCATAAACCCCGCCACCCTGTCGCCCTCTTTGACGCCTGATTCCACAAAGAACCGTGCCGCAGCGGCCACGGCTACATAAAGCTCAGCGTAGGTCATCTCCTCCACGACCTCGCCGCCTTCACTGACAAATATCAGGGCGGTTTTTTCGTCCCGTCGCGAAAGGAGATTCTCGGCGAAATTGAGCCGGGCACCCTCAAACCATTTCGCCCCCGGCATGACCGGGTGCTCGAGAACAGAAACATACGCAGCGGAGGCCTTTATCCCGGTGTACTCCCAAACAGATTCCCAGAAGTCGGGGATATTGGTGATGGACCAGGCGTAAAGGTCATCGTACCCGGCCAGGTCCTTACCGAACCTGTCATTCACATACCGGGTGAATCCGGTCAGGTTGGCACCGGCCACACGTTCACGTGATGGGATCCAGAGAGGCCGGGTCATGTGGTGTCCTCCAAATGGATGCAGCAATTGGCCAGTCGAAGTACGCTTGCCACGTCGTAGTTATAAACGAAGACGGGAAGTCGAAGTAGAAGTGTGTAAGCAGTGCGCCCTTCGGCTAATAAAGTCGCTCAGGACAGGCAGGGCGAAGGGCGGAAGCTTTAGCGAAGGTGGAAGTCACACCATCCGTCTTCGTTATACTTTGAACTAACTTTGTCGTGACAAGACGGCGTGATTGAAAAGCGAGAACTGACCCCACGGTTTACCCCACTTAATTATTTCATCCCTGCCTAAGGCAGTTTGATCTGATACCTGATCAAAACACGAGCTGATACCTCGTGCCAGCGCCCTTGCCCAGAATCTGGAGAAACTTTTTGTTTACCAATGCTCTCAGTGCATACTGCACTGTACGACGTGGTAAATCCGTTATTTCGGCAACCTCTGCAACCTTAAGACGCTTCTCAGGATTTGACTTAAAGGTCTCCAGAACCGAAATTGCTGTTTCTGAAAGCTTCCTGAGATCAGTATATCGTAAGCTATACACAGCTATATCGGCCAGAGCACTTTCAAATATTTTCAGTAAGAACCAGGTTACCGGTTCATAATTATATCGTTCAGGATCTGATTCGAATGTGCCGTTTGAACTCTGATGTAAAACAGAATAGTAAAGTGACCGATTCTGTTCAATGTGTCTATCAATCGAGATGTACGGAACTATACCCGATATATACTTATCATCCGACTGAAGCAGTACAAGTAGAAAAAGGGCCCTGCCCAAGCGGCCGTTACCGTCCCTGAAGGGGTGGATGGCAAGAAAACGGAATACAAACTCAGTGGCAACCAGTAGGGGCCATGGGTGCCACTGGATCACACCGTTGTACCAGTCAACCAGATCCGTCATCGACATTTCAGTTAATATCCCTGGAGGTGCCGGGTCCAGCACAATACTCTCTTTCCCGGTCTGATGATCGACTGCAACAACGCGATTCGGAGCGTCCTTGTAACTTCCGGCATATTTCGAGGCCGCCGAATAATACCTCAACAGTTCATGATGGAGCCCTCTTACAATGGTTTCCGTTAATGGAAACATCTCTGCTGATTGCAGGTAAATCGTTGCAAGAGTATCCCGGCACCCTGCAACCTCCTCGACGCTTCGTTCCCTGTCTTTTGAAAGTTTATCGAGGATAAATGACTTCTTTTCATCAAAAGCTGAAGGCTTCCCGTCGGCAGACAGGGTCGAATCCACCCAGTCTATCTCCTGGTCTGTGAGAACCGCATTTTCAATTCGAGTTGATGCACCTATACTGCTAATGAACGCACAGTGGTGAATGTACTCTTTCTCATCATCAGACATCTCCTCCAATTTCCCGTAGTTCTCCACCATGAGGCCCTGGAGATCTTTAAGCTTCTTTTCTATCTTCTGTCCGGGTGTAAACGAAAGCACTGAACCAACCTCCTTGTGTTCTGTTAAGCCGTATTATGCAATATTGCGCAACAATGCGCAATATAATAACTTACTATATTGCGCATTGTTGTTCCAGGACCTGCTGACTCTGTAAAAGAGTGCTTGAGTATGCATTATGACATTACATCATAACTCATACTCCGACACCGAAGACCAAACACCACCTGAATCATCGGGCGAGGAAGGGGGCCGCGCCGCTTACACTGTAGATGTGCTTGCCGATACGCCGGACGCGGGCCATCTCCTCCTCGTCGAGGGGCCCGGCGGTAAGAGCCTTGAGATTGTCCTCCATCTGAGCCGCGTTGGCTGGGCCCGTGACACAAACGTCCACGTCGGGATGGGAGAGAACGAAGCGGTAGCAGTCTGTCGGGGCTAGGGGTCGCTCGCCTGCCGGCATGAGCTTGGGCTTGAGGAGTTTCTTCCAGCAGGTGGCGGTGAAGGCCACTATACCCGGTCGGTTCTCCTGCGGCAGGTGCGGGAAGATGTCTTGTTCGGCTCCTGTGTGCACGGCATTGTAGCGGACCTGAAAGAAGTCCACCGGCGCTTTCACCTCTCCACGGGCGATCTTGCCGAAGAGGGGCCGCTCGTGGCTGGACATGCCCACGAAGCGCACTTTGCCGCTGTCTTTAAGCCTATGCACATTGTCGACGAGTTCCTGGTCTGCAGGTTCGTACAGATCTTGCAGGACCACTAGATCGGCCTGCTCGATCTTGAGCTTCTTGAGCCAGCGCTCCACCAAGCCCTGGAGGGAGAAAAGATTCCTCTTAACCGGCCAGACCAGCACGACACACAGCTCATTACGGTGCTTTGGGGCGAGGTTGTGGATGGCCCGCACCATGTGGCCCCGCTTGAGAAAGGACAGGTAGAAGTAATTGACGCCGTACTCATGAAACGCCTTCTCGATGGCTGCGGTGGGTACGCCGTAGCCCGACGCCAACCCGATCCGGCTCACCATCAACCCTGTCCTGCCGAAGGGAACCCGCTCCGTAAAGTCCATTCGCGTCCTCCCGTTAGTGCGTACAGAAGATATTGGAGTCAGCTCTCGCCTTTATACCTTTTTTGCGGAAAGGTTGAAAAGCTAGAACTGACCTCACGGTTTGTACTTAATTATTCATGAAAGCCAGACTAATTCTGGATGGTCTTTTTTCATCCATTTAACAACATCACTCCTCAACCTATTTTTCTTCCAGTCTTGTAAGCTCATTTTCGTCTCCCATAAGATATATCTGTTCTCCATCAATAATTGTGCCAATGAAGTGATCATCCTGGGAGACTTTATTGCGAAATTCGGTAACTGAGCAGACAGTGGGATTTATCTCGCGCCGTAGTTTTTCCTCGACAATTTTCAGCTTTGATACGATCTCACTAAACGACACATTCCCAACAACGAGTAGATCTACATCGCTTGAATCAACTTGCTCGCCTCGTGCGAAAGATCCATATATAAATGCAACATCAATTCTTTCTGAAAGTTGCCGCAATGCATCCCTGAGCACTCCCGCAACACCGATCGTCTTGAGGATGATACTACTTATTTCCTCAAAAATCGGACAACTTCTATCTGCTTGATAGAAGACCTGGTTCCCACGTTCATACCGATCTATGATTCCTGCTGCATGGAGTTTTATTAACTCTCTCTGGGCAGATCCCTGTCCCCTGCCTGTAGACCGCAGGATCTCTCTTACGTAGAAATCTCTATCCGGGTTTGTAAATAGCAGGCTCAAGATAGCTCTGCGGGTCTTGCTGAAGAGAATTGAGGAGAGATTATCCTGGATATCTGCTGTACTCATATTGGGTACAATTGTACCCTTTTTGAGTACAAAGTCAATTTCAAATTATTTATTCCGGGAGGGGTCAGGGTTAGACCTCAGCACCCTTCGGGTGAGTGCGTAGTGCGAAGGGCGTGGTCTATACAAAGGCTGAGCTAAATACTATTAGTGAAGTCACGCAACGGCGTGATTGAAAAGCGAGAACTGACCCCACGGTTTGCTCCACGGTTTGCTCTAACCCCAAAAGCATCCATACTCGTCATCGTCGACTACGGTCAGAAAATCCTCCAGTGTTCTCACTTTCCTGCCCGGATCATAACCATGCCACTTTAGATCAGCACGCATCCAGAATACCTTCCAGAATTTCTGCGTTTTTACGTAGGTTGTCTTGAGTCGTGATAACAAAAGTGCTCTGACCCCAACATCCGGTCACGCGTAGTTCCAGCGACAGATCAGGAAACAAATTTATCAAGAACCTTGATCAGCGGTTCCAGATGGTCATTAACAGTATCCCAGACGATCTTCATGTCTATATCATCATAATCATGAATAAGCATGTTTCGCATTCCAATGATCTCTCTCCAGGGGATTTCTAGTATTGTTTGTCTGGTTTCATCCGAAAGTCTACGAGAGGCTTCGCCGATTATCTCAAGTCTCCTGATCACTGCATCCTGGCATTGTGTGTCTTTAAGGAAGGTTTCAAGAGTTTTATCTTTAAGGTAAGACTGTGCAAGCCTTGCGGCTTCTAAAATGTCAAAGAGATGGCCTTTGTCACGCTGCATAAATAACCTTCGCAGATGCCAAGATAGTCTGACGGCGGTAAGGGTTTCTGCTGGCCTCGATTGCGTCCTTGCTCACCAAATCAACATCCCGCCCAATGATATTGCCCAACTCTTCCTTCATTCTCACCAGATCAAAAAGAGTTGGTCTGGCCTCAGGTGAAAATCGGATCAGAAGATCAATATCGCTATCCGGACCATAATCCTTTCTGAGTGCTGATCCGAAGAGCGATAATTCACTGACATTCTGTTTTACGCAGAATGCCCGGATCTTTTCAAGAATGTCTGCGGAGAACTCATGGCTTTCCATTTTCCACCTCAAAATTAGTGTCGTCACCGATTGTGCCCTTTGGAGTAAATATTAAACAATATCGGTGTATTAAAGCAAGGGCTATCCAGATGCTATGCAGCCTCAGGGAAAGCGAAGGGAGGAATATTGGGGTCAGAATGCTCTATCTTAAGGCTGAGCCGCATTTTATTAGCGAAGTCAAACCATCCGCCTTCGTTATACTTTGTGCTAACTTTGTAGTGACAAGACGGCGTGATTGAAAACGAGAACTGACCCCAAATCAATCTCCAAATCTGTCCGGAAGTATTTTCTTGATTGAAATTTAGCACTTGATAATTCCCAATTTGGGTATTATCATTCCCAATATGGGTATGAACTCACAGGAAACTACCGGGCTTGGCGAAGCACTGTTTTCCAAAACTCAGCGTCAAGTTCTGGGACTGTTGTTTGGAAATCCGGATAGAAGTTTCTACTCCAATGAGATCGTCCGTCAAGCCGCTATAGGTATTGGTACTGTTCAGAGGGAACTGGAAAAATTATCCAAATCCGGCCTTCTGACCGTCAGGCACATTGGCAATCAGAAGCATTATCAGGCTAACCGCGAATCTCCCATTTTCGAGGAACTCTACGGTATCGTCCTCAAAACCTTCGGGTTGTCGAAGGTAGTGCGCGAGACTCTGGAGATCTTTGCGGAAGATATTGAAGTCGCGTTTATTTATGGTTCTGTGGCAAAAGGTACAGATCATGCAAGTAGCGATGTAGATATTATGATCGTTTCTGACAAGCTGACTTATTCGGACATCATGTCGGTAATACCCTTAATTGAGTCAAAATTGGATCGGCATGTAAATGCTACTTTGTATAAACCATCGGAATTCAGGAAAAGGGTAGACACTGACAGCAGCTTTGTAAAAAGAGTCATGGAACAGCCGAAGATATTGCTGATCGGGATGGAAGATGAAATCATCAAGCCTTGAAAATCTGGTTGATACCGGTCAACTCAAGAAGGAAACGGAAGATATTGGGGTCAGTTCTCGCCTTTATACCTTTTTTGCGGAAAGGTTGAAAAGCTAGAACTGACCCCACGGGTTCTCTCTCGACCCTGGGCTTAAGTAATTCTGATACAATTCAAGTATGAATGAGAAGGTAAAATCAGCGCTCAGGGATTTCTTCGCGGCCCAGGGGAAACTCCATGAGCTCGGTGTCATTGGATCCAAACACTACATCGATGACATAGCAGTCTATCTCTGCTCAAGGATATACGGAATGGAGCCGGTGGGAAAAGGGGAAAAAGGTCTCGGCTATGAAGGGCTGATAGGCACCTCCAGGGTCGCGATCAGGTTGACGAACTGCCCTGCAGGGACTCCGGTCAGGATAGCGGCGCCTGTCGCCTTCGACGAGCTTATTGTAGTACTGGGTCCGAACAGCTGGATGCGTCCGGAGGGCATCGATGCCGAATTCATCACTTATCGACTGGGCAAAGAAGAGGTGCTGGACAGGTTTCAAGAATCGAACGGCATTTATACGGGAGATGCCGGGATTTTACCGGCCCAACCCGATAAGCTGGTGAATCTCAAATGACCCCACGGTTTACTCATCTCATGTTATTGATAATTGCTTTAAGGACGTCGTGCTGATTCTTCATGATATTGGAAATGGTTTGATAGACCTGTTGCAGCTTTTGCTGTGCATCCTGTAGTTTCATCATATCCAATTGGTTCATGCCACTTATAGTGTTTAGCTCCTGCTCCAATATATTGATTTTATTAACCAGCCCAACTCTTTTATTTTCCAGAATGCGGAGTTTAGTTTCCAGACTATAAACTATTTGCGTTCCTTCGCTCCTGACAATAATTCTTGACCGATCGGCCATTGCAGCCTCACGTATTAGAGAGCTGATAGCGGCAAGTTCATTCAGAATCTCCTGCAGCTCCTCCCTGAGATCACTTAAGATCATCCTGAGCTTGTTCATCCTGCTTCTTTGGTCCCTGACGGATTCAGCTATGGCATTTATATCCGTTTTGACTTCGATTTCCCTTATCAGCACCTGAATTTGTGTGTGATTCTCCTCGAAACTGTTTGCGTGGGGGGTAATAGGCTGCCAGGGTGCTTTCGTCCGAAAAGCCGGCTGGGGGCCAGGCATCCTCTGTATTGGTTGCTTACTATAATCAGCAGACCATGCCGGAGACGGTCCGGACAGAGGATTGACAAGAATAAATGATGTTAGGAAGGCGAATAGAACGACTATGATTCTTCCACAGGGTCTCATGGCGCTTCTCCATTATAATGGTTTACATAATTATATAGTTAACCTATGTTAACTTAGCATTTTCGAAAAATGTAACTCCAATTCTTCATCTTTAACCTCCTCTCCCTTGATGGGAGAGGACAGAGGAGAGGGTGATATCCAGAATTACTCCTCCCAATACTTAATAAGACCTCGGGGTCGCCCATTAAGAGGCATATCTTAGGGTTTAAGATCCCCAACCAACAAAAGAAAGCGGGATCAGCAGGTGCTGGAAACCTTCCAGGAGTCTTCACCTTGCCTATTTGAGTCAGATCATTAAACTCCTCTGGAAGTAGCAACCTTAAAACCCAAGATACGACCCCCGATTTCAACCCCAAGGTTTGACCTGACACTGTTGACCTCGTCGATCATCAATGTTCGGGGAACCGCTATTTTATCAACGTTCCGGATACTGTGATAACTGCCATGACCAGGAACAAAGCAAAGGCACCCCACCTTGCATAAGTCAATGGAATACGATCCATAACCCAGCGTCCAGCGTACACAACGGGAACATTAGCGATCATCATCCCCAGGGTAGTTCCCATGATGACCCAGAATGTATCATTATATTTCGCTGCGAGAACTACAGTGGCGATCTGGGTCTTGTCCCCTATCTCGACAAGGAAGAAAAGGATGGTCGTGGCTACATAGACACCGTACTGGTCGAATCTGCTAGAGCCTCCATCATGTTTGTCGGGGATTAGCAACCAGAGTGCAATAAACAGAAAACTTCCGCTGATGATCCATGGGGCCGCGTGAGGTGGAATCATCTTGAGCAGCCAAACTCCGAGCCATGCAGACAATGCGTGGTTAAAAAGTGTCGCCGTCAGGATCCCCGCAATGATCAGGTGGGGTTTTTTAAAGCGTGATGTGAGGAACAAGGACAGAAGCTGGGACTTATCGCCGATCTCTGCGATGGCAGCTACAGCTGTAGAACTCAGTAGGATTTCCATATCGAGGCGGATTCTAGCAGAAGGGCAATCAGGTGACAATAATGACTTTATGACTTTGGGGTCGCATCTTGCCTTATAACCTATCTCTAGAGACAAGATACGATCCCAAGATATTCGTAGTTAACCTATGTTAACCATTTACTTTCCCTGGAACCTGGAACACTGGCCGGAGGCCAAAGGCCAGCCGGTCCGCCTCCAATCCTTCCCGAATATTTATATTATCTGACCTTCACCTTAACGAGGGGCCAGTCACCTGTGCCGTCGAACTTGGCCGGGTCCTTTTCTTCCTGAACGTTCCCCATTATGTCGGTGGCACGGGCATTGATCGTATAGTTCCCCTTCTTTGCAAAGGTCATCTTTCCCTCCCAGAAGACCCAGACGTTATCGGCATCGCTGCTATTAACGATCTTCGTCCCGAACCAGGTTTTGCCACCATCGGCGGTGAGTTCAACCCTGGTGATCCTCCTTCCTCCGAAAGCCGCGCCTCCAACCCTCACCGGTTCTCCCACTTTGAATTTATCGTTTTTATCAGGGAAGTAGATAACACTGTCCACTTGCATGGGCGGTGAGCAGTCCCAGCCCCTGTCTTCCCAGTAATCTTTCATGGGCCTGCCGATAACCTCGATCTTTGTCACCCACGCCGGCTGTTTCACACCATAGAAGCCCGGGTTAAGGATCCGCAGTGGAAAACCATGCAGACGGGGAATGGGGACCCCGTTCATGTACAAAGCAGCAAGGACGCGATTGTCCCGGATCTGGTCAAGGGTGTGAGAAGCATAGTATCCGTCAGCAGCCTCATAGCGCACACCCGTTACGCCGTCCTTCAGACCCAGGGAAACGAGAAAATCGTAGAGTAAAAAGCCTTTCCAGACAGCCGTTGAAAGTAGCGGACCACCCCGGGAGTTTCCAATACACTCCACTGTGAGGGGGATCTCAACACCGGGAAAGGCCCGCAGTTCCTCCAGGGTAAACTTTCCGGGCTTGTCGACAAGCCCCGTGATTTCCAGGCTGTATTCAGATTCCTTTACGTCCGGAAGTTTCCCGATGCGGGTGACGTAGTAATCCTCGTTGCTGGTAATGAAATCGGGAAACCCGTCACCGGCAAAAGCAGTAAGCGGCAAAAAGGCAGAAACCAGAACAACTGCGACTATTTTTGCAAAGTTCATCTAACACCCCCATGCAATCAATTACTGTATTTTAGCATAGCAAGGGGCATCAGGTGACATTAGCCTTCTTTGGGTTCGGAAACCACGTTGGACGCCTGCCACGCCAGAGGCGTGGTTGAGCCTTGGACGCCTGCCACGCCAGAGGCGTGGTTGGACCCTGGCCATAGGCCAGCCGCTCTGACCCCAAGGTTTCTCTAACTTCTATCCGGATGAATGATCACCACCTTCACCGGCGCCTCTATCACCGCTATCTGGTGAACGGCGCCAGCGGGAAGAACGATCGTATCGTACTTCGAATACCGTTCCGGCTCAGTACCTGGGCCCCTGGTAAGATCGATAACGCCTGCGGCTACCACGATGATCTCATCGTAATCGTGCGCCTCTTCAGGAGACTGGTTGCCCTCGTTGGCAAAAACGATCTCTACCTCAAATCCCATCTGTAAACCCTTGAAAACTCTTGTAATATCAGGCGGCTGCATGTTCTCCTCCTTGGATTTGAAATTCATTTTATCGTCCAGTGATCATATAAAGCAACACCAGCCCAAGCCAAACAGCACCGATGGCCGCCCCGACCATGAAAACCCCTTTAAGTCCTCCCAGTATCAAAACTGGAGCGAAAAGGATGGGAGACAGGAACTGTCCCATGAAACCGAAGGACCCGAGATAGGAACTGAAGCGCCCCCTGTAGTTCGCTGGAACAGCGTCGCCGATCCACACCATCACGGTGGGCATGATGAGTCCCTGGCTCAGTCCGAATAGAGCCACTGAAATAATCACGGCCAGACTGTCCGTCGCAAGTGACAGGGAAAAGAACGCCAGGGTCCAGAAGGTTACCGACATAAGGACGATCCACCTGTAAGACAGCCGGGATCGAATATTCCCGTAGACCAGGGATACTGCCCCGGCAGACGCTGTCATGGCTGATAAGAAGAGTCCGATCCTGAACGTGCTGGTGATCCCGAAGGTCTCAAGGAGTTGAGGCAGAAAGATGACGATGACATAAAGAAGGACGCTGCCGGTGAACATGAGACCATAGATGAGCCAGAGTTCCCTGTTTTCACTGAAAATACGCCACACCGAATGCTCCGGGGCATCGCCGGATGTTTTCTCTACATGTACCAGGGACGCTGGTATCGCCACCGCTGCCGCAATACCGGTAGGGATGGCGATGGTGTAAACAGCAAAGGGCAGGTGCCAGGACACCGCTCCAAGAGCACCGCCGAGAACAGGCCAGATGACACCGCCGAGGCTCTGGGCACTCCCCCGCCAACCCATGATCCGGTTGCGCTCCGGCCCCTCATACATGTCGAGTATCAAAACGTTAATGGCTGTGAACACACCGGCAAGCGCTACACCCAGAAGAGCCCGGCTGATCAGCAAAACCCAGAAGGAGTCGATGAAAAGGCCGGACCCACCCGCAAGGCCGTAGGCGATGAGAGACAGGACAAATGTGCTCCTGGCACCGGTACGGTCGATAAGACTGCCCATGAGAGGGGAAAATAGAGCCATGAACAGCCCGTGGGTAGTGATGATGATGCCCACGGAAGAGGGAGCCGCACCGAGCCCCTCCCTCATGGGATTGAGGACGGGAGCGATGACGGCCCCCGCCATGATAGTGAGAGTAGCGGCGGCCAGGATAACCGCGAGGGCTGATCGTTTTTTTTCAGGCACGGGTGGTCCTTTTTAGACTAATTCAATATTCAAGATTTAAGATTCAAAATGTTTAACACTTCTTACCCTGCGGTAAACTAATCTGGCACCCCTTGAGGTCGGAATCACCCTCAGATTAAGAAAAGTGTGAAAGGAGAGCTTGCGACCCGTAGCCTTGGCGAAGGGTTGAACTGACCCCACGGTTTGTCAAGTGGCAATATACGACCCCGAGATATTAGTAGTTAACCTATGTTAACCCAGTGTTTTCGTAAAAACAATTCCAAGGCTGAATAACAAAAATCTGAGAATCTGAGCTCTGACCCCACGATTCCGGTGGGGGGACAGACACATTGCCGTTATATCCGTAAAGATGCTCCACATCATCGGACACAAAACCAAAGTCGATGACCTTGGATACTTTGCGTAAAGGGTGGTTGGAACGAACACGTTTGTCGAGGGAAAATGAGGTGTAAAACAAAGAAGGTTGTGGCGGATCTTCACGGCCCATCATAGGCAACTTCCTCCTTAAATAAGTTGCAACTATTCTACCACATTGGGTAACCTGAACCCATTAAAACCACAGATTTGGGCAACAGACCGGCAAGATACGACCCCAAGAATTTCATAGCGGCTTCGGCTTGAGGAAATTACCGGATTGAAGACCGACAAAAATCAAATGTGCGAAAAATTCTGGGCACTACCGAATAATACCCTGCTAATGGATAACTTTTGCCGTTGACGGGGTGCCTCTTAATGGGCGACCCCGAGATGTAGCTAAACATTAAGGGTTCACTTCATTCTAGCTGTCATATTTAACTGTTCTGAGATGAGGACCTACATAACCGATAATACATCTTCTTGGCCCTATAGGTTCAAAATATAACCTCCATGCCCCAGGGTTGACTTTCATATGCCACGAAAACGTTATTTTAGTTCCATCTGTACAGCTAAATGTTCTTTCATCACGGTATTTATTTAATGTTGCCTCACTATCTGGGCTAACTGATCCTCCTATGGCACTAGGATCAAATGGTCCACTTGTCCATTTTGTAAAATATTTATCGAGAACACATAATTTATTTAAAATCTTTTTTGCCAGCGGGTCCCCACTACCTAGAGAAGAAATGCCTTCAATGGCACCATCGCAAAACTCTAGTACGCCGAATAAATTCTCCCTATTTTCTAAAATGTCTGAACCTGTATGTATAGCGTCAAAAACTTTATTTCTTAGCCAATCTTCATGCTCTTTCACATGCTTTATTATACCTACGTGCCTAACCAATTCTTCATTTTCTTCAATATCACCGAGAGCATTAATAGAAACAACCCTTATATTAATCCAAGATCTATTCCATGTTTGGTTGAACATTATGCTTAAGGAAATGAAATCAAATAGATATGCAATGGTAAGCGCCTCAGATTCGACATCGCCACAAAACGCTTGATATCCTTTCAACTCATTCATTTTTTGGGTTTCGCTCTCGCTAAGGTAGGGGGCTTTTGTTGTTACCAACCGGAAATATCTCCTAGCTTCCAAATCTACACTTTTGTCATTTCTCCATTTTGCCAATGGATAATCTTTAAACAATAGCAAATTGCTAATATCTGTTTTAGTTCTCAATACCCTACTCTTAGTAATTAAACCAATGCATTTTATATTCATTACAAGACGTTTCATAGCATTTTTCGCAGCGTGAATACTTTTAGCTGGTTTTGTGTAAGAAAGTTCGTTTAGGATCATCATTTATACACTTAACAGTGACTCTAGACATTTATCCCATTCATCGAAAAATCCCTCAGGCCAAGTATCAATTCGTCCTTCATTGTCTAACTTTGGGCTGATTACATTAACCTCAATTCTTTCCGTATCATCACTTCGCATGAAAAAATGTATGCCAACTTTGTTCTCATTAATGTATTTTTTGACAACTGAAAGTCTAATTCCATTTAAGATATGGTCACTGTGAGTTTCAATAAAAACTTGGACACCGCTCCTGGAAACACGAGCAAGTAATTCAGCCATTCTGACTTGGCCCATGGGATGTAGGTGTGCCTCAGGATTCTCGACAATTAGGGTCCCACCACTGGGCAGAGATAACGCGGCTATAATTATTGGCAATGTATAAGTGAGTCCAAAACCGACATTTGTAGTTCTATATTGATCTGTCACTCTCCTCTCCTGTTTGAAAGAATACTGTAAATTAACTAGGTCCATACCGCTCACAACATCGTGCTCAGTTAAGTGTAACCTTGTACCAGGACAAATCTCACTCAACCACGCCTCGGTCTGATCTTTTAGTGAAGCTGATATACCATCCTTATGAAGTAGAATCTTATTATCAATTTTTTCATCTCCATACTTCGACAAAAAGTGAGCAGCAAACTCTCCATACTTACCGATTTGCCTATGGTTCATTACTTTATTAGCATCTAGTGCATAAGAAGTTCTCGGTCCAATTCTTTCAGCACATAAGTATTGAAAATTATTACCAAAAAGGGATTCCTCCGCCCAGTTTTCGGCCAAAACTTCTTTTTCTATGTTTAAATCATTATAATCTCTGTCATATTTGAATATCCAAATGTTCTTTCTCTTCTTGGACCAAGTTAATGAAAACGTTATTTTATCCTCTAATGCATCCTCATATAATGCATCCTTTGAAGTCCCTATCTCAACGAGATTTGCGTTTAACGATAGGCTTTTGCCGGGTATAGACCCTTGTAAGAAAGACTGCCTTAACAACAACAAAGATTGGATAATTGTACTTTTCCCTGTCCCATTGACACCTGCTAGCAGGTTAAGTGAATTTAGTGGCAATGAAAGTTTTTCAAAACACTTAAAATTAGCTAGACCAATATTTTTAATCATCTAAAACACTCCTGAACACTTCTCCAACCTTCTCAAATCGAATTTTTACACTTTTTTCTTGACCAGTGGCTGAGGTTATTGAACTTAGAAATTCTTCATTATTCGACATTAAATGGACCAACTGTTGGTTTACTCTATCTTTATTGGCCTTTAAATATTTTATTTCACTGTTATCTATTTTGTCCAAATTCACAGAAATTGCTTCAAACAAGGGCTTGTTAATCGGAAACCTCTGCCCCGAATCAAGATCATATCTCTTCCTAAACGCATGTCTTCCGAAAATCTCAAACGAGGCTTTCATAGATTGGACAAACCTCTGCTTTAATTCCTGGATTCTATCTTCACTTATATTATTTAAAGTTGACATTGCTTTATTTAAAAAGATGTCGAGAGTCTCTTTTTTAGTATACTTATCAAATGGTGTTAATAGGAATGCTATAAACCTTAAAATTATCTCCCTGTCGGCCATCCTGTCGTCCCTTATAGAATTATCTGTGGCTTTTTTAAACCAGCGTTCTTTCGACAATTGTTCTAAAAACACCGGAGCCCTTCCTGGATTTAAAGCATGTCTTATTTCCTGGGCCGAAAGAGGCAGCCCTCCAGTATTAATGCGCTTAAAAATATTAAATTTGACTTTTTCTGGGGTTCCTTTTTCCAATAAATAAACAACTAAACTTGTCTCCTCTATTCTACGCTGGAAATTTCTAGGAAGTTCGTCGAATGTTTTACCGTTATAATCGGTCAAAAATTCTAAACCATGTAAGGTTAAAGTTTTATCTAGTATAAATCTTTTTAATGCCGTAAGCCTTTGCAAACCATCTATTATCTCCCAAGAATCTTCATTAGAAGCATCCATATAAAATGCAGGCAGTGGAATCCTTATGAGTAATGATTCAATTAGTCGACTTTGAGCCTCGTCACTCCAAATACCAGCTTTTCTTTGGTATCCTGGCTCCAAATTTATTTCGCCATGCAAAATTCTTTCGATTATTAAATGAACAACCGTTGGTCTAGGTTCAACTCGGATAGCTTCTGGGTTGAAAGGTTCTGTGATCTCAACACCAGAGAAGTCCTCAGTTTCAACCCCAGTTGCTCCTTGTTCCAAAGTCAGAGGGTCCGTCAATTCTAAATCATTTTTATTAGTCATTATTCACCCCATATGACACTGAGCTAAATATCTAATCATACTCATGCACAAATCAACATGTTAAAGGTTTGTTTAGTTCTATGCAAACAAATTGCCTCCAGAACAATCCGTAGATTGAACCGTTCCTTTTAAACCCTTGAGTGAACTCATAGGATAAGCATGTTGGACATGTACTTGATCCTTTTTATACCTTACACAGAATAGTAGTTTAAGCATTGCTAGAGCATTGCGAATAAATTTCGAAAGCGCTCTCTACCATATCAAAACCTGGTATGTTATAGAGATTAGGGGAACCTTGGGGTAATATCTTACCTTTTAATCTTTTACTTCACAAAAACCGCTCTCTAGCAGAAAAGCGGCTTGATCAATAACATCTTAAATTTATGAGATCCCCAATCTCTCCCCGGAAACTTATTTAGATTCTATATTGTAGAGGTTAGGTTTGTAAAGCTTCCAGCTTGAAAGGATATTATTGGCAAAGCCACGTCAACAGCATGATTAAAAGGCAAGCCAGCCATAGCTCGCAGAGCAAGGGTTGGATGCAATCCCTAGGTTCTTTTGGTCCAGAAACTTCAGGATTCGATGTGTACGATTCAGTAACATCTAAAGTGAACCTATTTGGGGGAAAAGTCACAATGCGCCAAGTTAAGATCAAAGACACCCAAGCCCTCCAGATCATCCTTGAACACTTCTCTCATCTGGATGATATCCGTTGGAGCCAGAGCGGCAACTACAACCTCATTAATTATTATAAGAGGGGTCTTACTGCCGATGAGAAGCTTCTCACACATTGGCTCTGTTATATCGTGGATCGACAAATGCCCTTCATGCGGATATGGGATCTTGGTGGTTATGTTCTTTCCAGTCTCGTCCATGATTTCCAAACAAAAAGGGCCAAGGATGTACGCTCTATCCTGGAAGAACATATCAATGACAGGGACAAAGAGGGGAAACTGCGTTTCAGTCTGATCGCGCCATCCAAAGGGAAAAACAAGCGGTTACAGAAGTATGAATCATACAACCAGGACGGGGTCGTTTCTTTTGCTTCTCGTTACATACCAGAGGATCTCCTGTTGATCTACAGGACGTTTCTTCTATTAGATAAAATCAGTAAGCGTAGTTTTATCGGATATTTTATCAAAGCTATCGAGGGGATTGATCCAAAAGCGGATGACTATCACTACAAGAGCATCCTGCGCATGGCTGATTCCTTGGACAAACTGACCTACGTTTCCGGTGGCGCTATCCGAGCCCAGAATCTCCGAAGGAAAATGAAGAAGATTGAATCAGAGGCAGCGACATTCACTGTCGACTTCAAGGAGGCCCAGGGACTTTACACCAGGAAGCGCCTGTGGTGCTCTCTGAGAGACTTTCTCAAGAGTCCAGAGTTCAACCGCGAGTTCGTGAAAGCTCTAAGAGAGGAAGCTTATCCGCACTCACGGCTATGGAACCGTTCAAATCAGCATCTAAAGCGATCCTTGCATGCTCTTGAGCTGCCAGGTGACGTTTGGAATAACTCGGAGGTCTTCAGAAAGGGCTTATTCGATCCTTACATCGAAGGTGTCCCAAGGACCTGGGATATGCCAAAAACAGTTCGCGGTATCTTCCATTCACTGGATAGGGAGGACAAACTAGACTTCCATCCTGAGCAACTGGACGTCACCTTCGACTTTGTTCCAAGAATGTGTGAGAGAAACATGTGCGACGTGTGTCTTTTCGGCAAGGGAATTCTACTTACTTGCCATAAGAAGAAAGGGACTCTTTGCTCAGTTACGTTGCTTGCCTGCGGGTATAAACACCCTTGTTTGCCTTCGGAGTGTTACTTCAAAGATGATAAAGGTAAGGAACTATGCAAATCGATGGGCTAGATTACAACTGCCATCGCCTTCTTAGAGATACTTATGCACAACATTTTCTATTAGGTAAGATTCAAACTCAAAAAGAAAACTTTTTCTATCAAGCTTCTTTGGCTTTAAAGTAGGATCTAGGTTCATATAAATGTGGTACCTGCCTTTTGGGTTTTGTTGCGCTTCCTTAGATAATTGTTTTGGTGTTAAAAGCCATATCTTTTCAGATTCAAGATCAACTAGAGCGTATAGATCCACTTTGTGATCTTCAGGTGTCCACCAATCCAAGGTTAATTTGCCCTTACCACCGCCTGGTTTAGGTTTTAAATTAGTTTTCACTTGAATGGTTAATGGTTTTTCCTTCCGTGGTGAATAAGCTACCAAATCCACACCGGAATCCGTGGTCAATGGCGAGGATTCAACTCCCATTTTGAGTAACTTGTACTGGACAAGGAGTTCGCCAGACTTACCTATTTGTTGAGTACTGAGTTTCATATCCATTGTTTATGTGAAAAACCTGAGAATCTGAGCTCTGAACATCCCGCTGGAATTTTCAAGCGATATTTGCCTTAATTTCGGATCTCGTATTCCCTTCCCTCCTTGAGCATT
>SDBU01001176.1_pt1 | contig 38129 bp, 32 predicted proteins | sample 2277071 | NCBI WGS metagenome assembly SDBU01 (sample SAMN10397929, study PRJNA504765) | marine sediment metagenome | isolation source: marine sediment core GS08_GC12, 126 cmbsf | place: Arctic Ocean: Gakkel Ridge, Loki's castle | collected 2008 | reverse complement strand
CCAGTTCAAGCATCTTCTTATCACGACGCTCGATGAAACCGGTGAATTCCTTTAGAACTCTCTCGCATTCAGCCTCTTCATATGGGACACGATGTATGCCTCGATTGCCTTCCTCTGCAAGAAGCGTAACCAGATCGTCCTGAAGTTTGTATCTTGTCTTTACGTGACCAGTGTTTTGTCTCTTGCCTTTGACAAAGACGAGTCCGTTCCCGGCAAACATATCTGCGGACGGTCTGGCTTCACCTTCAACGGGTATGTCATAAGTATCGAAGGGCTTATCCGTATCGAGAATGTCTCTACCATATTCCTGCAAGAGCCAGGTCTCTGAGGCATAAACCTCTTCGTAGATCTGAGCCGCGACATCGTCGGGCCTGAGGCGACCACGGCGTCTCGACAGGTTCTTGTTTTCTATCGCTTTTTCTTCCTTCTGCCGGGTCCACTCAAAAAAATCTCGCAGATAATTATACAACTCATCAAGCAACTCCCTCCTCCGCTTCTTGCTCTTCACTCCGATCATCCGCAAAACGGCGTCGTCAAGCTCTCGACGGTCAGGCATGTCGAGTTCGGACATCGTCGACAGTGCGTCTAAATCCTTTTCCCGACCGGACCGCCGGTATGCCATGTCCCTCATGCGACGTTCCGACAGCAATTGCAAGGCCTTGCGCAGCTTTAGTTGCTCAAAGGCATTCCCTACTTGCTCTCGGTGGACCTTTGAGGCGTTTTCGGGATTAGGAACGAGCATCATCTTGACATCCACAACTTCGGTTTTGAGATTGCCCTCAACCCCCACCGGGCGCCCGTATTGATGCTTAGAAAGAATCACGAATGAAGAATTCAGTAAGCCGGCAAGTGCGGTGTCATCGACATTCATAGCAGAAATATCGAACAGGTTGTGATTGCAGATCAGATTATGTCGATTAAGAGGAACGGCATGCTTGTATTGTTGTGCCATCGGCCAGAAGATAGCGCCTCTTTTGTGGCCGGTGAGATCGTACCAATCACGAGACTCTGATTGGCGGGACGCACAGGTTGATCCCTTGTGGACACCTTGTAATTCACCCCACCTGATATATGCTTTCGCGTACTTCCCCTTGATTTTCGACTTACGCTCACCAATCAGCAGAATCATACGTGCACAGTTTTCCGGTAGTGCAACAAAACCATCAACCTCCATGAGACTGTGCAACTCAGGCTCAAGATAGCGCGATTCAATCGGCTTGATTTCGCTGTACCCTTCTCCACAACGAACGAGCTTGACACTGCCTGATTGCACCTGTCCTCTCGGTACTCCAAACGTTTTCTTGAATTCAGACGCCTCTGGTATCTCGCTCAAACATTCATCGCTACAATCGCGTGGAAAGAAGAAGCTGTCTTTTCCAGAGGTCACGCCACGATGAATTTCTGCAATTTGAGTAAGCGGCGCCCAAGCAGAGGATGATATGTCCATCAGTTCAAACCAGATATCGGGCGCCCGCAGATGTACGCCCCACTTCCCGCCAAGGTAGCGGCCATCCGTCTTGCCCATTGTGACACCAAGCTGCACGCCTGCATCCCAGAGTTCTTTCTGGCTCACAAGACGTGCACGGTATCTGCGGTTAACGGTGTTCTCGGTGAGTTCCATAATCTCGTCACGGAATTCATCGGCGGCGGCCACCATACCTGCTATTGTCCCATCGTGAGCCAGAATCTCCGCCATTGGTCGCCGTAATTGAACGAATCTGACAGTGTTTTTCATGCGCCGGGCTTCATCACTCTGTCGTTTGAGAATAGTCACTGTTGTTGCGACGCGAGCCCCAATAAACCATGGCTCATCGATGCTCTCGAAGATAGCATGGATTTCGAAGTTGTTGAGAATCCACTCCTGAAGCTTGAACCCATATTCAACATCAAGCCACTGGCTGGATGTCAGCAAACAAAGGTAACCATCCTGCTTAAGAAAGGTCGCCGCATGAGGCCAGAAATAACAGTGAATATCACTCCTGCCGGACAGTGAAACAGATGCACCCTTCTTGATGAGACCCCAATAGGCAGATTTCTTGGCTTTCGGGATCTCTTCTTGGCGAATGTATGGAAGATTGCCGATGACGGCGTCCAGCGGTGGCACCTCCACTTCACGCTGCTGAATCTTCCCCAATCCACCAGACTTTGCTTTCTTAGGCAAGGTTGCAAAGACTCTGCCGGTCTGAATTTCGAAAAAGTCACTACGAACGATCTGTGGATAATTCTCGTCATCGATCAAATCGCGTACAGCTAGGTTCATGGTGGTGAGATGCGTCGCGAAGTTCATAATGTCGACGCCATAAAGGTTTTTCAGAATATCACCGTGCGATTGATTGGGCATGAGAGTTTTCATTCGCGCATAAGCTCTCACCAGAAAGGTGCCGCCACCACAGGCAGGGTCCATTACCTTTTCGTTACCCTGATGAATGCAGAAGCTGTTGATAAGGTCGACGATCTCAACCCGAGTATAATACTGGCCATACTTGTGACGTTCTTCTGGTGACAATAGGCGCTCGAATAGAGTGCCGATTACTTCGTGATCAAGTTTGGTGAAGTCAAATTCATGGATTTCGTCGATCAGGGCTCGCCACAGAGGAACGGCTTCATCGGAATGAAACGGTATCCGGTTGCCGACTGATCTGTGATCTTCACCGAATACAGTTTCGTAGTCGCCGGTGACCTTGATTGCATCCTTGAAGTATGCTTCGAGATGTGTCCAGAGCTGCTCCCCAGTATCGACGTGATCCGGTACGCGGAGCTTTTTCAGTCTTCTCCCGTACCTCTTCAGCAATGCTTCGTGAAATACCAGCTTGTTGACGAGAGCATAGCAGGCAAACCGCGAGGCTCTTTCGAGGTTCTCCCTGATGAGTGCGGAATCATCGTATATTGTCCAACCTTGATCCTCGCGCATCCATTTCTCGATTCGAACACGCTCTCTCTTCTTGTGACAAAGCTGGTCAAGCTCGTTATAGGTGAATTGGATAGGCATCCGAAGAGAGGACTCAAGAACCTCGATGAACTTCTGGTCCGGTGGTTTTCGCCCAATGGTTACGGTACCTTCGAGGAGCTGCGCTACGGCATGCAGAAACTTGACAAGCCAGCGCTTTATCTCCTCTTCAGTAGCGCGGTGTTCAAGCTGAGCCGCATTGTGAACATTGGTGACGTGCCAGGACTTGTACTCCAGACCGAGTTTCGAAGGATCAGCCGGCTCGGTTTCCCACAGGACGCACTCATTCACGTTCCACGTAAAGAAGAAGCGGGCTTTGGCGCGTCGAGCCTTCTTGCGTGCGTCTTTGACAACCTTTGTGATGTGAGGGCTGTTGCCGTCTGCCTGATACGGGAGCTTGATTTCGCCTGTTATCAGGGCTCGTTTGCTCTTGTCGAGCAGAGTTAGGTCACGACGTTTTCGGCTGCCGGTGCCGGTTTGCTCTACCTTTGAGCGGTGAAATGGCGGCCTGGGCGTGTGATCAAGAATCTCATTGATCCAGCTATTTACGTCTCCTGTGAATTCCCATTCATTCATAGTATATCAATTTCTGAACCCGGCTTATGTACATATCGTTGTCAATACTCCCGCCATAATAGCCTTAGAAAGTCCCTCTGTCACCAAGAATCTATAAATGAGCCGCACATAGCCCCCCACCCGAAAATTCCCCCTTTACATCGCCCTCCGTTTGTGTTATTATTTTCGGCTCTGAGGTCTTGGCAGGTCGGTCGAAGGTGCCGGCTATTGTCTTGAGAGCCAAAATGATAGAGAGTGCTGCGAAACCACATATATAGCGCGGGAAGTTAATGGCCAAGTTCGACAACCCCGATGATATCAAAGTCATAGTCGCTACCGATTGCGGCTCCACCACCACCAAAGCGATCCTGATCGAATTCGTCAACGGCGAGTATCGATTGATGGTCCGCGGCGAGGCGCCGACCACGGTCGAAGCGCCGTTCGAGGACGTCACCATGGGCGTGCTCAACGCCGTGGCTGAAGTCGAAGAACTGTCCGGACGCAAGATCCTGGATGACAACGGCAAGTTCATCAGCCCGTCCAACGGCCAGGTCGGGACGGACATCTTCGTGTCTACTTCGTCGGCCGGCGGCGGTTTGCAGATGATGGTGGCCGGAGTTGTGCGCTCCATGACGGCTGAGTCGGCCGAGCGTGCGGCGTTGGGCGCCGGTGCTATCGTCATGGATGTGATCGCCTCCAACGACAAGCGTCTCCCCCACCAGCAGATCGAGCGTATCCGCGCCCTGCGTCCCGATATGATCCTGTTGTCCGGGGGTATCGACGGGGGCACCACTACCCACGTGGTAGAGATCGCCGAGCTGATCGCGGCTGCTGACCCAAGGCCACGTCTTGGCTCAAGCTACAAATTGCCGATCATATACGCGGGCAACAAGGACGCCACAGAGATGGTTTACGAGACCCTGGCCGACAAGGTTGACCTCAAGAAGGTCGACAACCTGCGCCCGGTACTCGAACGCGAGAACCTCGGCCCCGCCCGCGAGGAAATCCACGAGCAGTTCATGGAGCATGTCATGGCCCAGGCGCCCGGCTACAACAAGCTGATGTCGTGGGCCGACGCGCCGATCATGCCCACCCCCGGCGCCGTGGGACTAATTATCCAGACCATCGCCGACCAGTACGGGATCGAAGCGGTCGGGGTCGATATCGGCGGCGCAACTACCGACGTCTTCTCCGTCTTCCGCCCGGACAAAGAGACACCCGTTTTTAACCGCACGGTGTCGGCCAACCTCGGGATGTCTTATTCTATCTCGAATGTTTTTGCCGAGGCTACGCTGCCGATGGTGATGCGCTGGGTGCCGTTCAAGATGAACGAGCGTGACCTGCGTAACAGGGTCAAGAACAAGATGATTCGACCAACCACGATCCCGCAGTCGATGGAAGACCTGATATTCGAGCAAGCCGTCGCCAAGGAGGCATTGCGACTGGCTTTCATTCAGCACAAGAGTTTCGCCACCATGCTCAAGGGCGTACAGCAACAGCGCACTATCGCCGACGCTTTTGAACAGTCGACTTCCGGTTCCAGCATCGTCAACATGATGAGTCTCGACATGCTGATCGGCTCCGGAGGCGTTTTGTCGCACGCACCCAGACGTCAGCAGTCAGCACTGATGATGATCGACTCTTTCCTGCCGGAGGGAGTCACCCGACTGGCTGTTGACTCCATCTTCATGATGCCGCAGCTCGGCGTACTGACCGAAGTACATAAAAAGGCGGCCACCGAAGTATTCGTGAAAGATTGTCTCATTCACCTCGGCACCTGCGTGGCTCCGGCCGGTGTTTCCAAGAAACCGGGACCGGTTATGAAGTACAGTATTGACCTGCCCGATGGTAAAGTTAGCGGCACACTGAATCATCTCGAAATGAAACGATTCGAGCTTGGTATGGATGACAGGGGTCTGCCGCTTGAAGTCAAGGCCGTCTTCGAACCGGAACGGCATTACGATTGCGGCGCCGGTAAAGGTCACAAAGTTGAGACCAAACTACACGGTGGTGTGGTCGGGATCGTTCTCGACGGACGCGGACGACCGTTCGATCTGTCCACGCTTACCGAAGACGAGCGGGTGTCTCACCTGAAAGAATGGATGACCGAGCTTAACATATACCCGGCGGATCGACTATAATATCCGCGAGCGTAAGGGAATAGCAGAAGTGAACAGATGTCTGAGGACTGCAATGACGTTGAGAGTTGTTAGGATCGTGACCACGGCCCTTTTATTGATGATGATCGGTTCATCGGTAGTTTTGGCCGAGAATTATGTCAGCTGGACCGGCGACTTCTATATCGCGCTGCCGGACGACTGGGCACAGGTTGACTACCAAACGGTCGACCTCTTTTTGATCTCCAACCGGGCGGGGAGCGATGTACTGGACTATGATGCGGCGTTTGCACCCAGCAGTTCAATCCCGTTTTTCGCCGGCAACTACATGATTCTCACTGTCGACACCGTTGGTGAGCTTACCCAGACTCAGATCGACAGCGTGCTGAATCATATGAGCAAGACGTTCGGTCGGGATATCAAGTATTATCCGGTGGCTGATTTTCTCTCTGACATGAAATCGAACGCCCCCAGTTACGACGCCGACACCAGGCTCATCACTGTCCTAAGTGATATCGTCTCCCAGGGAAAGGTAACCAAGAAACTGATGCACATGACCAAATTCTACGAGCGGGGACTGGCCACGTTTTACTTCTATTCTCCGAATAGTCTGTTCGATCAGAGCAAGCACCTTTTCAAGGACATTGTGCAATCGTTTTCGACTGAAGATATTGAGGCCGCTGCCTCTCAGGAAGAGGTGCGGGTCGCGGATATCGACTCCGAGGAGACCACCGAGGACAAGGGTGATGAAGACTCTCTGCCAATAGTCACGTACCTCGCTCCGATCGTGGCTATAATGATAATAATCTTCGCCGCCAGAAAAAAGAGAGGCAAGAAGGGATAGAAATACCCGCCTGATAGATAGAAAGGTACATGTATGGCCCATGCCTATACTCCGGGATTGAAAGTCACCGAAAAACATCTGATCAAAAAGAGTCGCATTCTGCCTCTCAAGGGTGAGGTGCTGGTCAAGGTCGGCGACAAGGTCAACCCCGATGATGTTGTTGCTCGCACCCACCTGCCCGGTAACGTGGTGCCGCTCAACGTCGCCAACAAACTCGGTATCCCGCCCGAAGATATCGAACTCGTAATGGAAAAGAAGATCGGCGACCCGATAGCCAAAGGGGAAAGTATCGCCCTCAAGAAGTCGTTCATAAAGTGGTTTTCCAGTTCAGCCGTTGCGACCATCGACGGTACACTCGAATCCGTGTCAAAGGTCACCGGCCAGGTACTGCAGCGCGGCCACCCCATTCCGGTGGAGGTCAAGGCGTACCTGCGAGGCGAAATAACCGAGGTTTTCCCAAACGAAGGGGTTGAGGTGTCCTGTCGGGGGGCCTTCATGCAGGGAATTTTCGGCATTGGCGGCGAGACATATGGCGAGATCAAGGTGGCCACACCCGACAATAGCACTATCCTCACCGACGAGTTTATCAACGATGACATGGCCGGCCATGTTATTGTCGGTGGCTCAATAGTAACAGCCGATGCAATGAATAAAGCGATCAAACTTGGAGTTAAGGGAATCGTCGTGGGTGGGCTGGACGACAAGGACCTCCGCGATTTCCTCGGTTATGATATCGGTGTCGCTATTACCGGTTCGGAAGGAATCGGCACTACTCTGGTGATCAGTGAAGGTTTCGGTGAGATTGCCATGGCCCGCAAAACCTTTGACCTGTTCAAGGCACACGAGGGCGAGATGGCTTGCATAAACGGCGCCACTCAGATTCGCGCCGGCGTGATCCGTCCCGAGGTGGTGATACCCGCAGAAGCCTCAACGTTTGAGATCGATACCGATGTCTCGGGGGAGATCCAGGGTTTGGCCGTTGACTCGCCGGTACGTGTTATTCGTCACCCATACTTCGGACGACTGGGCAAAGTGACGGACCTACCGTCACCGCTTCAGCAACTGGAGTCGGAATCCAAAGCCCGTGTCCTCGAAGTCGAGTTTGAAAGCGGTGAGCGCGCCGTTATTCCACGGGCAAATGTAGAGATGATTGAAGGCTGAGAGCCATCCACTCCAGAATTCAAAACAGAAACCTCCCGGATCTCCGGGAGGTTTTCCTTTACAAATATGCTTCTGTATTGCCGAAACCCTACATGCTGTCTTGGTTTGCCGCCATCGTGTCCACGGCGGTCGAATCCCATATCGCCGAATCCATGGCGGTGGAATCCGCCATCTCGGCCTTCTTGACCTCAACCGGCACTTTGTCGGTCTCTTGTTGAACATCCTTCTTGCCGCATCCATAGATGAAACAGAGGCACACCAACAGGGCCAACGTTACAGCTAACATCTTTCTCATACACAACTCCTTTACTGTCTCGTCATGTCGGATGTCCCGACTCTCCAGCCGACCAGACTATCGATCCATCGATCGCGTGTCTGGCCTTTACCCTACGGAAAGGGATAAAAGCACTTAAAGGAGGGGCGGTCAAGTTTTATGATCCACCATTTTAATCTTGTGATGGCCCGGCGGGCTGTTTTTATTGTCCGCCGTGTCGGGAAAAGCCGCGCCGGGCCGACTTTTCGGAGTGAAATGCGACCTGGTGAGGCAGCGTCGATTGAGCAAAAACTTTTTGACAGCTAAAGCGTAGAATTGATATGAAGTTGTTTATTCTCCCCAGTATTTTTTCCGGACCGGTGTGGCAAATTATAGGCGAAACATCGGCTTTCGGCATTATTGTGCTGATTAGTCTTACCTTCATGTCGCTGGTATCGTGGCTGATCATTTTCAACAAATGGCGTCTGTTCCGAGCCGTACAAAGGGCGGGCGATAGTTTTCTTCAGTCGTTTGAGCGTTCGCGGAGGTTGGCCGACTCTATCGGCCAGGCCAAGTCGCATAATCTGTCGCCGCTTTCAAATATCTATATGGCTGGTTACAAGGAGTTGGACGAGTTGCGCCAAGCCAGAAACGAGGGCGGCCAATTGCAGCCGTCGCAGCAGCCGCTGCGTGATGAAGAGTATGAACTGATCGAAATGACCATGGAGAGGACGGCGACCGAGGAGATCGGCAAACTGGAGAGTCGCGTCATTTTTCTGGCCACCACGGCCAGCGCGGCTCCGTTCATGGGTCTCCTGGGAACGGTCGTGGGCATCATGGATTCATTTTGGGCCATCGGTGAGCAAGGCTCGGCTTCATTGGCTATTGTCGCGCCCGGTATCGCTGAAGCGCTGCTGGCTACAATTGTCGGATTGGGCGCGGCCATCCCGGCTGTTATCGCCTATAACTGGGCCAACAACCGCATCAAGATTTTCAATAATCATGCCGACAACTTCATCCTCTCCTTCCTGGTGCGCGCCCGCAAGGAGACACCATAGTGCGTCGGCGCCAACGAACATATCGAACAGTGGCCGAAATCAACATTGCCAATCTGGTTGATGTCGTGCTGGTGCTTCTGATAGTATTCATGATATCCGCCCCGCTCCTCCAGTCCGGCATTGATATCAACCTGCCCAAAACGCGCGCGCCGATATTGGATGAGGAGACGCAGGGGATCGTCATATCGATCGACAGCCTCGGAGGAATCTATGTCAACGATCGCTGGGCGCGCCTGGACCAACTCGAAGAGGCCGTTGATCGAGAGATCAAAGCCAAGGGTGTGTCCTCGGTATTTATCCGCGGTGATTCAGCCGTTCCGTATGGGATGGCCATTGCCGTCATCGGGCGGCTCAAGGAAATGGGCATACCTTCGATTGGCCTTGTGACCGGCCACAAAGAGGTTCCCACGTCACGAACCCGAGGTCGCTGAGGCCATGACGCGGGATCTCATTTTTTCTCTTGCTTTGCACGTCGGGGTGGTAGCGCTGACTCTGCTGGCGTCCCCGTTCGATATCAACGGCCGACCCGATTATGATGACGTAATCCAAGTGGAGTTGATATCGGGATTCCAACCTGCTGCAATCGAACCCGAGCCTGCGGCGCCCCCGCCCGAACCGGTGGAAGTTATGACTCCTCCCGCTCTGGAGGAAGAGCCACCGGATATACCGGTCGGCGAACCGGAGATCGCCGACGAGGCGGTGATGGAGGAAGAAGTTGAGGTCGAGGAGCCCCAGCCGGAACCTCCGCCGGTACAATCGGTCATCGAGCGGCCGGTTCAACAGCAGGTCGGCCCCGAAGATGCGCCTGCCGACCTGGAGCAGATACCGGCTCACTCAACACTGTCAGGGAAGGGTGGTGTTTTTGAGGGAGCTACAATCGACAACGCCAGCTTCGATTATCCTTACTGGAATACTCAAGCGTTCAACAAGATTCGGCGCAACTGGCGCAACCCGGTGGCAGCCGACGGTGTGATCATTTGCGCGGTATACTTCGAAGTTATCAAGTCCGGCAAGGTGATCGTTATTCGCATCGAGAATTCTTCGGGTATACCGCGATTTGACGATGCCTGCTATGCAGCGGTAGAACGCGCTGCTCCCTTTCCTCCGTTGCCCCGACAGTTTGCCGACGAGATAATCGGCATCACCCTTCCCTTCAAATACAGGCCAGGTATGTAGCATGAGATGGATTCTTCCGGCAGTGATTGTAGCGCTCCTGTGCGTGCCGTTGTGTGCGACCGCCCAGGAGATTGGTGTAAGAGAAATCCTGTTCGACACGATGAGTACCGGTGATGTGCAACCGGTGCCGATCGGTGTCGATCAAATGGTGTACGTCGGCAATGAATACATCACCGCCGGTGATTCAACGCTGATGGAATACGTTACACGCATTGTGCAGCGCGACCTGGATTTCTACGCCGATTTCGAGTTGATCATGGTAGATAGTTTCTACGTGAAACTCTACGAGATCGTGGAGTTGAATCTGTTCGGCTGGCAGCGCCTGGGGGCCGACTATGTGGTGAGGCTTGAGGCCGAGTTTCCGGGGCACATGATGCGCGTGCGTTGGAAGTTGTGGGATGCCAACATCAAGCGACAATTCGCTCGGGGCACCGTCGACCGCATGAAGGATGACTGGCGCAACCTCGGCCACGAGATTGCCAATGAAATCGTCACCCAACTGACCGGCGACCCCGGCATCTTCCTGACCAGGATCGCGTACATCAAGAAGAACGGCAAGTCCAAGGAGCTGTTCATGGCCGATTACGACGGCGCCAACGAACGCCAGTTGACCAACAACGGCTCTATCAATATCTCGCCCGTCTTCTCTCCCCGTGGAGACAACATTTACTTTTGCAGCTTCGTCGATGGCGACCCGCACCTCTATCGGGTCAATGTTACGAGCGGCAAAGTGACCAAAGTAGCGGCCTTCCCCGGCCTGGTGGCGGCGCCGGCCGTCTCACCCGATGGCAACAAAATCGCCTGTGTCCTCTCCAAGGACGGCAACTCGGAGATTTACGTGCTCGACTTGCAGGGTAAAATCATCAAACGATTGACCCGCCACTGGTCTATCGATACTTCCCCCACTTGGTCGCCCGACGGGCGCATGATTGCGTTTTCATCCGATCGCTCAGGCGCACCGCAGGTTTACATCATGGATTCCGACGGCCTGAACGTTCGACGCCTCACCTACCAAACCGGCTACAACGACTCCCCCATCTGGGCGGAGCGAGGTGATCGCATCACTTTTGTGTCGCGCACCCGGGGCGGACGGTTCGACCTGGCTTCGATAGACACGTCAGGCGTCGGCTACCGTCTCTTGACCGAACTGGGCCACAACGAGAACCCGCACTTCTCACCGGATGGTAAGCATATCGTTTTCTCCTCCACCCGGCTCGGTCCGCAGGACATTTTCACGATGGATGTCACCGGTCGCAACCAGCGTCGCCTGACCCGTTACAACGGATGCTCCAACCCCGTTTGGGGCCCACTGCCGAATTGATTGGTTCTCGACGACGACGTCGTTAACCGGACGAGACCTGTAAACAGCACCGTTCGCCAAGGAGGTTACCATGTCGAAGTTCTTCATACTTGATGTCTTCGCCGAAAAGCGCTACGCCGGCAACCAACTCGCCGTGGTCCGCGATGGACAGCGCTACGGCGACGAGGAAATGCAGAAGATCGCCCGTGAGTTCAATTTCTCGGAGACCACCTTCATTCTTTCCGAAAACGAAACTGACGGCGCATACGGAGTTCGCATATTCACTCCGAAACAAGAGCTGCCGTTTGCCGGGCATCCCACGCTCGGTACCGCCTACGTGATCCAGCGAGAGATTCTGGGCAGAGAGATCAGCACTGTCACCTTGAACCTGAAAGCCGGACTTATCCCGGTCGATTTCACCTACCAGAACGGCGAGGCCGCTGAACTCACCATGCGACAGCTTCCGCCGGAGTTTGGTAACCAGATTGATCCAGCCCGGATTGCCCCTGTGCTACAAATCAACGAGAGCGATCTCGACCCGCGCTTTCCAGTGCTGGAGGTGTCAACCGGTGTCTTCGACCTGATCGTGCCGCTTCGCACTCTCGACGCACAGAAGCGCGTGAAGATCGACACCCCGGCGTACTACAACCTGATCGAGAAACTCAGCGCCAAAGCCATTCTGACCTTTTGTCCCGAAACATACGACCGGGAAGCAAGGCTGAATGTTCGGCTCTTGTGCGATTACTTCGGTGTGCCGGAGGACCCTGCCACCGGCAGCGCCAACGGCTGCCTGGCCGCATATCTGGTCAGACAGCGCTATTTCGGTGAGGACTCCGTGGATATTCGGGTTGAGCAGGGGATTGAGATCGGACGCCCATCGGTGCTGCATCTGATGGCCGAAAAGACCGTCGAAGGCATCAGTGTCCGCGTCGGCGGGCGGGTCATCATGATAGCCAGGGGTGAGCTTGTCACATGAGTTGCTTTTTCTGTCGCCTAGCGGCGGGGCTTGTCTCCGCCGGTCACAAATGGCACTCATCGGGGCGACGCAAGGCCGCCCCCTGCGCGCTTACGTTAGACCTGTCTCGCCAAAATATCCGAAATCGCCCCCTCAAATAGTTCACTTTTTTATTGACCGCCCAAGAGCCGTAGTGTAGATTTCCGAAACTTGGTGAGAATGTTGTAGAGAGTGTGCATAAAAACGAGGGAAGACTGAGATGAAAAAACTTGTTGTACTCGGACTGATTGGGATTTTTGTCCTTTCGTACGTGGGGTGTGGTGGACCGCCACCGCCGCCACCGCCACCGCCACCGGTGGAAGTAGACACCACACCACCGCCACCACCGCCGCCACCGCCGCCACCACCACCGCCGCCGCCGACCCTTAAGGAAACGCAGCTTCAGACAGCGTACTTCGACTTTGATAAGTTCAATCTCACGGCCGAGTCCAAGTCGGCTTTGGATCACAACTACGATCTGTTGATGGAGTTCAAGGACGCCATTCTCAAGCTTGAGGGTCACTGTGATGAACGCGGCACGGTTGAATACAACCTGTCGCTGGGTGAGAAGCGCGCCATGTCCGCCCTGGAATATCTGCTCGGACGCGGTGTTCCGGACAATCGACTGTCGACTATCAGTTATGGTAAAGAACGGCCGGTCGATCCGGGTCACAACGAAGATGCCTGGAAGCAGAATCGTCGGTGTGAGTTCCGAATCATATCGCAGTAGTTGAGTGTCATGAGTGACCGAGTCAAAATGATCATAGCCGCCATCCTCGCGATGGCGGTTATGTTTATGGGTGTACTTCTGGGCGGCTGTGCCACTCACAAGCAGGCGCAGACTATCCAGCGAGATGTACAGGCGCTCCGGACAGAGAACGCCGAAACGCAAAGGTTGCTGGCGCGGGTAGACTCCATCATAGCTCTCGGCGCCGAAGAGGACAGTCGCCTGCGCGGTGAAATCAGGACATCGGTCGACGAACTGCATCATCAGATCGCCATGCTCCTTGAGAATTACAACGAACTGATGGTCAGGCTCAACGAATGCTGCCAGGGACGTGAGATCATCTATGTGAAACCATCACCGGGTGCGCAGACTGACCCTGTCAAACGTCCCGACACCACCGGCACGCCTGCTATCAATTGCGACGAAACCTACGACGAGTTCTTCATCCTGGTGCGACAACAGGAGTATGAGAAGGCTATCGCTGGTTTCCGGAATTTCCTGGCCCATTGCTCGCAGCATGATAATGTTCCAAACGCCCACTACTGGATCGGTGAAAGCTATTATATGTCGGACAAGTTCGCCGAAGCCATTACCGAATTCGAATACCTGACCAACGAGCACAGGAGTTCGCCCAACATCGACCGCGCTCTGTACAAGCTGGCACGCTCTCACGAAGAACTGGGGCACAAGGACCAGGCTAAAGTTATCTACCAACAGTTGGTCGATGATTTCCCCGGCACCCTGTCGGCGGAGCAAGCCCGGGATCGTCTGAAGGAACTCTGATGCCGTGACGATCCAGTCGGCCAGACTGAGAATCTCCACCCCGACCGAGCCGATAGCGCCCGGCCGGGGTTTTTATCAACTGGAAGAAGATGCGCTCTACGTCCAGATTGGTGCCTTCGCACCGCAACACCGATTCTTCTCCTATCTGGAGTCTGAGTTCGTCAGCCTGCAATTCGACCATAACGCCCTCTTGATCTTCATCGAGGTAACCCTGCCCCGCCGCCGCTGGAAAGTCGACAACGCAATGATTATGCCCTCCATGGCCGAGTCGGCCGACATCCGCTGGCTGGACTTCCGGGAGGCTCTTAGCGAACCTCGACTTACGACCAATAAAACACAAACCCGGCTGCGCCTGCAATTCACGCACCACTCACCAGCGCGCAGCTTCCACATAGCAGACAATGTAATCCTGCAAGCCGACACCAATGACCATTTGGCGGCAATCTGGATCGATGATATCGAAGATGACCTGGCCGGCCGGGAAATCGCTGCCTTCCGCAAACAACTCCTGCGCCGACACCAGTCCGCATAGTTGTTGACACTCTCGTTCGGCGCTTCTTTATTGCCGCCATGGCTGCACCAGACGAAAAGATAATAGCAGAGCTAAAAAAACTGCGCGCCGAGGTCAACCGCCACAACCGCTTCTATTATGTCGATGACAACCCTGCCGTCTCCGATGCGGAATATGATCGTCTTTTCGATCGCCTATTGGAGATTGAGCGGCAGTTTCCGGAGTTGGTCACTCCCGACTCCCCCAGCCAACGAATCGGCGCACCGGTCTCGAAGAAGTTTGAAACGGTTCAACACCGTGTCCAGATGTTGTCACTCTCGAAAGTCACCAGCGCCGAGGAATTCGCTCAGTTCAATCGGCGGGTCAAGGAAGGACTTGAAACGTCCGGCGAAATCGAATATGTCACGGAGCCCAAACTCGACGGCCTGGCGGTAGAACTGGTTTACGAGCACGGTCTGTTCGTCCTGGGTTCCACGCGCGGCGACGGCAGGAGCGGCGAGAATATCACCATTAATCTCAGAACGCTGCCGACCATCCCGCTGAGACTGTCGGAGGAGACAGCCAAACGGCATCCTCTGCTGGAGGTGCGCGGCGAGGTAATCATGAAGAAGTCGGCCTTTGCCCATCTGAACGAAACGCTGGCCGCCGACAATCTGCCGCCTCTTGCCAACCCGCGCAACGCCGCCGCCGGGTCGCTGAGGCAACTGGACTCATCGATCACAGCCTCGCGCCCACTAATGTTCTACGCCTACGGCATCTCCGATACCGATCTGGAATCTCTTGATCGCCACCAGAGTGTCATGGCCTTGCTGGGTCGTGAGGGGTTTCTCATCAATGATCTCATCGCACCCACGACCGGGGCTGAAGGCGTGGAAACAGCTTTCGAGTCACTGCTGGCAGCCAGAGAACAACTCGACTATGAGATCGACGGCATGGTGGTCAAAGTGGACCGATTTGCCCAACAGACCATTCTCGGACAGATATCGCGCGCGCCGCGCTGGGCTGTGGCCTGGAAATTCGCTGCCGAGACAGCGCAGACAGTGGTGGAAGAGATCGAGTTCTCGGTCGGTCGTACCGGCGTAATCACGCCGGTGGCCCGGCTGGAGCCGGTGCGCGTATCCGGAGTTACGGTCACGCACGCCTCATTGCATAACGAGGACGAGTTGAGGCGACTCGATGTTCGACCTGGTGACACCGTGACGGTGCGTCGCGCCGGGGATGTTATTCCCGAAGTCGTCGAAGTCGACAAGGCCAAACGTCCGGCGAGCACGAAGGCCGCGAAGATTCCCACCGAGTGTCCCTCCTGTCGTGGATCGGTCACACGCACGGAGGGTGAAGCGGCTCACCGCTGTCTCAACCCGGCTTGCCCGGCCCAACTCGAGCGGCGCCTTTTTCACTTTGCTTCCAAATCAGGTTTTGACATCGAAGGACTCGGCGGCAAGTTAGCCCGCCAACTCATCGATGAAGAACTGGTTAGGAACCCGGCCGATCTTTTCTTCCTGACCAAAGAACAACTCCTGCGGCTTGACCTGATGGCCGACAAGAAGGCTCAGAACCTCCTGGATGCTATCGATCAATCACGCGCCACACCGCTGCCACGCTTGATCTACGCTCTGGGTATCCCTGGTGTCGGCGAAGCCGCGGCCGGACTTTTGGCGGGACAGTTTGAGACATGCGAACGGTTTGAGAACATCTCTGTCGAGGAACTGACAGCGGTGGACGGAATCGGTCCGACCATCGCCGCCTGCATCGGCGACTTCTTTGCCAACGAAGGCAATCAATCGATGCTGAAACGAATGCGCGAAGGTGGTGTGCAGTTTCCGGTTTTCCAGACACCTGCGGCAACAGGGAAACTTGCCGACAAGACCTTTGTGATCACCGGCACGCTGTCTCAACCGCGTGGCTACTTCAAGAACCTGATCGAAGAGCACGGCGGGAAAGTTGCCTCGGCGGTATCAGCGAAAACGGACTATCTGCTAAGTGGAGCCGACGCCGGATCAAAACTGGCCAAAGCACGGAAACTCGGAACAACCATCATTGACGAGCCCGGACTGGAGCAACTGCTCAACAACACCAACGACTAACTCCCCCACCCAAGCCCTGACCGACAGTCAATCAAAGACTGTCCAGTTTCTTCTCGAGCTTCTTAATCAGCTTGGCCAGCTTGTCCATTTTGGCCTCAAGCTTCTTCACGTCAGACTGCTTGGCCAGGTTGAGTTTCTTAACCAGGCCAGTCACTTCCTGCTGAGCTCGACCGGCCTCTTTGAACACTCTCTCCTTCAACTGGGAAGTAGATTTCTCGGCCTTGTCCAATAGCTCCATCACAGCCTGTTTGCGTTTGGACTTGTCCAGATCACCTTTCTTGATAAGATCATCGATGATCTTCTCGGCCCTGGCCTTGGTAACTTGGAAGGCGCCGATCGACGCCAACACGGTGTTCTTCAGAATAGACATGGACTTTTCACCTCCTGCCATTATGAGCTTGGAAAACACTTCTTTGGTCTGTCGTCTGTCACCCCACCGGGGCGCCTCACTGATCATGATCCGCCCCAGCACGGCCAGCGTGATATCGCGCCCGGAGGCGGTATCCACGATTTTTACATCGGCGCCCTCACGCACCATCGAGGCCAGATGAGACTGGGTGATGGTGCGACTATCGGTTGTGTCATACAGACGCCGATTACTGTATCGCTTAATGATTCTCATTACGCACTCAATCCATTATAGTGCGGCGCACAATGAATGTCAAGAAAAAAATACCGACCGGCTCAATGCTTGCCGGTCGACAGCAGGACGATATTGACGATTTCCAGGAGCCGTTCGCAGGAAAACGGCTTCTTGATAAACATGTCGCCGCCGGAACGGAACGAGCGCCCCATGTCGTCGCTTCTATCCTTGCCGGTCAAAAAGATGATTGGTACACCGGTGAACTGCGGGTCTGCCTTCAGTTGCTGACAGATGTCGTAACCGTCTACGCCGGGCATCATGATGTCCAGCAGGACCACGTCGGGCTTGAAAGCGCGTGCCTTTTCGACCGCCTCACCGGGTGAATTCTCAACGGCTACCTGATAGCCTGATTCTACCAGGAAGGTCTCAACGATCTCAGTGATTTCGGGCTCGTCGTCAATCACGAGAATGCGGGCAGCGTTTATCTTGACCTTCTGGGTCATAGTTTCATCCTTTGGTCGATTCCAGCCGGCATGGCTGGATTATCCCTTACGGTTTGATATGTCGGCTTTCCCACTGCAAAACTTTACCGAGAAGACCAGGTCAGGTAGGCAGCGACATTATGGTCAGATTGACCAGGTCCTTGATCTGCTGGTGCTTGAACGGTTTTCTGATAAACGTTGTAGCGCCGGTGGCAAAGGCTTTGCCGCCATCCTCTTCGGCTGAGCGCCCGGTCAGGAAAATCACCGGCACATCTCTGAGCGACGAGTTCTGTTTGATCAATTCGGTAGCACCATAACCGTCCAGATCCGGCATGAGGATATCCATGATTATCAAATCCGGACGTATTTTCATGGCCATTTCTACGGCCTGGCGGCCCGATCGGGCACAGTGCACCTGGTGGCCCTCGCGTTGAAGGATGTTCAGTAGCAGATCAACGATAACTTCCTCGTCGTCCACCACCAGAATCGTGGTTGGTTTCTCTGGATTGTCAAAAACCATAAGATCTCCCTTCGCCCAATTAGCCCATACCCGTTTTGCTCCCCATACTCTCTCCTGCATTAATCGACCTGAAGATGCCGAAGCTTTAGGATAACGACACCATGTCACTATGGTCCGACCGCCGGCGCAGCGATTTTAATTGCCATAAGAGGCTCTTTCACCTATTCTTGGCGCCATGAAAGAGGATGAGCAGATTCGCTATGTCACTCGAAATCGGAAGGCTTGGCACGATTATACGATACTGAACAAGCTTGAAGCCGGAATCGAGCTGAAGGGGGCTGAGGTCAAGTCAATCCGTGAGGGAAAGGTCAATCTGTCGGACGCACATGCCGTTGTCGAGGGCGGTCAAGTATTACTGAGGAATCTGCATATATCACCCTACAAGATGGCCACCGACGTCGAGCAGGACCCCTTGCGAACCAGACGCCTCCTTTTGCACAAGAGAGAAATCCGCAAGCTGTTTGTTCAGACTGAACAGAAAGGGATGACCCTGATCCCTTTGGCCATCTATTTCAAGGGCAACCTGGCCAAAATTGAACTGGCCCTGGCCGTGGGGCGTAAGAAGTATGACAAACGCCAGGCTATTGCCGAAGCGGAAGCGAACAGGAATATCAAGAAAGCTCTCAGGAAAGACTATTGATGCAACCCCGATCTCGACAGCTCTTCAGCCTTCTGTTACTCCCAACCGCGCTTGCCTGCTCGGTGTCCGCCGATACCGTCGAGGTCGCTTTCTCCGGCGGCAAGCAGAATATCGCCGCCTACCGGCAAAATCGTATCACCTATCTGTCCTTCTCCGAACTGGCCGAGATACTTGGCGGCACCCTTGACTGGGAAACGGTGGGCCACCAAATCAGTTACGCCGACGGTGTCAACCGGTTTGACTTCGTGCTCAACTGTCCCTTCTTCAAGCTCAACGACATCAGCTACAACATGACCTTCCCGGCAGACCTCCGAGACGGTCAGCTCTATCTCCCGGCCGAGACTTTTGTCGTCTTCCTCAACGGCGCACTGCCCCAATCGATTTCCTTTGACGGTGAACTGGCGCTACTGAGAATAGATTCGGAGTATTTCAACGTAACCGATCTGGTCGTGTTGCGCAAGGCCAATGGATTGCTGATTGAGATACTGCTCACCGGTGCTCTGTCGTACGAGATATTTCAGACCGAGGGCAATTGGCTGAATGTTTCCATCACTAACGGCCGGATCAACCAGTCTCTGATCACGAGCCGCAAAGATTCGCGTTATATGTACAAACTGTCGACGCACCAGGCGGCCGGGTCGGGCCAGGTGTCGATGCGGCTTAAGGGCAAGGTGCAGAAGTTTCATCACAAGATGGCCTACAACCCACCGCGCATTCAGATTACGATTGCCGACGCCGGTTTTTCTCTGGACACCTCCTCCACCACTCCGATAGTGGGACCGGATGGCAAAATCGACGTCATCGTAATTGATCCCGGTCACGGTGGGTCTGATTACGGCGCTATCGGACCGGGTGGCACTCGCGAGAAGACGGTAGTACTCGAAATCGCCCGGGAGTTGGCTAAGCTCATCCGCAAGGACAAGCAGTTTCGGGTAGTAATGACGCGCGATCGGGACCGCTATGTCTCACTCGATCAGCGCGCAAGGATCGCCAATGATGCCGGCGCGGACCTGTTCATTTCCATCCATGCCAACGCCTCGGTCAAGAAAAACGCTCGCGGCTGGAATGTCTTCTTCCTGGCGCCCGCCAAGAACGACTCGGCCAGGGCGGTGGCTCAGTTTGAAAACAGTTTTTTCCTCAAGGAACGATCCGTCCTCGAAGTACATCGCGGCGATTCCGCGTCGCCACAGGATGAATATGGGCTCGAGAACCCGATTCTCAGCATCCTCAACGAGATGATCATGACCGAGTTCCAGGCCGAATCGTATGACCTGGCCATGATGCTCGCGCGTGAGTTACGCAAAAGTCTGAAGATTCCGTCACGGGGGGTCGATCAAGCCGGGTTCTTTGTGTTGAACAAAGTGTTTACACCGTCGGTGCTGATCGAGGCTGGCTTCATCTCCAACAAGAAAGAGGAGCGGACGCTCAAGAGCAGCAAATATCACAAACGCGTGGCTAAGGCAGTTTACAAGGCCATCAAGAAATTCAAAGCCAAGTACGAATCAAAGAATCAGGACAAGAGCCGATGACCAGCCCTTTCTCTATTTCGCCAACGGCGCCGATCGGTATCTTTGACTCCGGTGTGGGCGGCCTCACTGTCGCCCGGGAGTTGTTCAAACTGCTGCCGCATGAGGACGTCGTCTATTTCGGCGATGTCGGCCGCTACCCGTATGGCGGTCGCTCTAAGGAGATCATCACCCGGTTCACGCGACAGGATATCGCCTTCCTGCTGGAGCACGACGTCAAGTTCATCATCTGTGCCTGCAACTCTGCCTCGTCGGTAGCCCTTGAGGAGTTGCACAATGACTACGACCTATCGATTGTCGGCGTTATCGAGCCGGGAGCGCGGGCGGCAGTGGAGCGGACGTCCAACGGACGCGTCGGTGTCATCGGCACCCATGCAACCATCGGCTCCAACGCTTATGCCGGGTGTATCCATCGCATCGACGCGAAGATCAAAGTCTTCTCGCTGGCCTGCCCCCTCTTCGTGCCATTGGCCGAGGAAGGGTACATCGACAAGGACGCGACCTACTTGATCGCGCGTGATTACTTGCAGACAATGCACGATGTCGAAATTGATACGCTGGTGTTGGGCTGCACACACTACCCACTGCTCAAAAACGTGATCGCCGATGTCATGGGTGACAAAGTCACACTTATCGACAGCGGCGAAGAGACCGCGCGCGTGGCGCTCAAGACCCTCACCGACGCTGGGCTGCTTCGCACGGCCGGTACTGACAGTGCTATGCCCAAAGGAGTACGAAAGTACTTCGTGTCCGACGTGCCCGAGAAGTTCTCCAAAGTCGCTACGCGCTTTTTGGGCGAGTTGATCGACAATATCACGAGAGTGGATATCAGTGGGTACTGACAGACAAGTCTGTTTTTCGCGTGACGCGCGTCCTATACCCCTTGTCATTCCTGCGAAAGCAGGAATCCAGTGTTGTAGGTCGAAACCCCTGTGGTTTCGACACCGTCACCCTGAGCGGAGTCGAAGGGTGGCCTCGATTAGATACAGCACGTCGTGCTTCGACTTCGCTCAGCATAACACGAGAATCGTCATCGCGAAGGAGCGCAGCGACTGCGGCGATCTCATTTGTAGGCACACATGACCTATGAGATTGCCGCGCTCCCTGCGACACAAGTGTCTTCGGTCGCTCGCAATGACGATGAATGAGGTCTGCTGATGCAAATAGTCCTCGCAACTAACAACATAGATAAGATCAGAGAGATCAAGCTGCTGCTTGATGGCCTCCCGGCGACCGTGCTGACCGCCGATGACTTTCTCGAATTCCCCGACCCCGAAGAGACCGGCACGACTCTCGAAGAAAACGCGCGACTGAAAGCGCGTGCCATCGCCGAGTTCACCGGTCATGCGGCGCTGGCCGACGACAGCGGACTCGAAGTAGATGCTTTGGATGGCGCGCCGGGCGTGTACTCATCACGCTACGCCGGTGAGGACGTCACCTACGCCGACAACAACCGCAAGCTACTGCAAAAACTGGAAGGCGTGCCGCATGAGAAGCGTACCGCGAGGTTCCGGTGTGTGATTGCAATCGATTGGGGCAACGGAGAGACCGACATCTGTGAAGGCACGGCTGATGGCTTCATCACCGAAAAGGTCGCCGGACGCGAAGGGTTTGGGTACGATCCGGTCTTTTTCTACCCACCCGCGAACAAACGATTCTCGGAGATGACCCTTGAAGAAAAGAACCGCGTCTCCCACCGCGGCCTGGCCCTGCAAGCGGCGCGGCGTGTTTTGCAGAAGCAACTCACCAAACACACCTAACCGCTCGGTTAGCGGCGCGCGAAGCGCGAGAAACAAACCCACCTTTGTCATTCCCGCGAAGGCGGGAATCCATCTTCATCTTCTTTGCGGCGTTGGAATACGGAGGGACCCCCGCCTGCGCGGGGGTGACATTGTGGAGTTCGTAGATCGAAACCCCTGTGGTTTCGACATCTTCTAATTCAACCGCAAGCTGTGGGGCACGGGCGCAAAGCGCCCGCTATGGTCCACGATTATCCAAATTCGCCCTACAAAGTAAACGTTATATTGAAAAGGTGTGATGTTCCCAGGTTGCTTGTAAAGGGTACGAAGGCGTAGTCGACCACGATGTTGCGATAGCCAAATGATGCCCCGGCCGTGAAGTTCTTGGTGTCGTAGCCGCTCAAGTACCCGGCCCGTACACTGAACATCTCGTGCAACTGCGCCTCGGCGCCGAGATGCACATGAAAGACGTCGTCGAAGTACACAAGGTCTGCAACTCCTCGATAGTACGTGCGGTAAAGATAGGATCCACCAACGCGGTACGCTGTCGGCAGAGGGATGTCGTTGGAACCTCTCTGGCTTGCTTTGGTGATAGTAAAACTGGACCCAAGATTAGTCACCGCGGCGCCGAGGTCAACCTGCTCATTGATTGAGGCCTGCGCTCCGAAATCAACATTGAAAGCGCTGCCCCGGTAGCCCTCGATCTCTTCGATAAACCACCCCATCGCCGCCCCCGCCGACACTCGCGGTGAGATGCGATAGGCCAGGCCTGCCTTGAATGAAATGTCGTGGGCATCGAACAGTGCCTCGGGCTCCTCGGTAGGTACGATCCCGCGCTTTTCAATCTTGTCGGCAGCGCCGTAGCGAATACCGCCATGCAAATAGAGATTCGGCGTGAGACCGGTACCGAAGAAAGCCGATTCCATGCGGATGTTTTCCCAATGAGCAGTGTGTCCGAATGAGGCGGTGAACTTGTCCAACCCCACCGCGGCCGCCGGGTTGTAGGCAATCGCGTTGGCGTCGGCGGTGATAGCCGCTGATGCTGCACCCATAGCCGAGGCGCGCGCGCCATGGTCGTTCTTCAGCATGAACAGACCGTCCACTACTTCGAGGTCCTGCGCCCTCAGGGTCCTCGTGGAACCCATAACACTAACGATCGCCAACAGAACCAGTATTGTCAGATGATACTTCATTGCCGCGCACCTCAGAAGAGGAATTCAAATGAAAACACGTGTTCGGACCCTTCGTCCACTTTATCGGTCGTGAAAGCGTAGTCAATTGCCACCACCCGGTTGGCCAGATTAAACACATAGCCGGTGCCGGCAGTGAAGCGACCGTCGGAGAATCCGCCCCTGACGGCAAACTCCGGCCGTACGAAATACTCCGCGCCGCCGTGGATAGCAGCGCCTTGCTGGCTGTTCTTGACTATATCGGCGGCAACCAGCAGCTTGCGCTCAAGGAAACGCGCCGAGGTCCCCAGCCCAAACTCAATCGGCACCTTGTCCTCCTGCTCCGTGCCGAAAGAGTTGCCGTCAACGTATCTGAAGATATAATCCTCGTTCTTCCAAATGTACTTGGCCTCGAAGTATTTCAGAGTCAACCCAACCTGGATATCCCGAACGGGGCTGCCCTCCGACTGGCCACGCTCGTGTACCAGTTGATCCACGTACAGCATGAACCCCGCATCGAACCCGACCGAGAATGCTTTCATTTCGGCGAAGGCTGAGTGCAGGTAATACATCTTGGCTCCAATGGCAAGGAACTCCTCAAAACGTTTGGCGAAAACTATCGAGAAGTCGTGGTTGTTCATGCTAATTTCGCGACCCAGCTTGTCACCATCGGCGTTGCGGACATCGACCGAACCTGACCCGGCATAGCGCCAGTGCAACCCTAAGGCCGAGTTTCCCCGGGTGGGAAACATGAGGGTGACATAGCCGATCTGACGATCCAGTTTCATAAGACGATAGGACGACGCAAACAACTTGTGCTGTAGTCCGGCCAGCCCGGCGGGATTGTAGATCGGCGCGGCACCGTCATTGGAGATGGCGAGATAGGCGCCACCCATGGCGGTGGGCCGAGCACCCACCGGCACCTGGAAGAACGCGCCGGCATATCCACCGTCACCATCGGCCGCACTGAGGGCGCTACCCAGGCTGAGGAGCAGTACCAGCGCCAGTGAGATCGATATGTTCATTCTAATCATTGGTAGTTCCTCACGGTATCACCGCCAGCTTGCCCCAGCGGACTTCGCCGCCGCCATACTCGACCTTGAAATAATAGACACCCACAGCGACTCGTTCGCCCTTGCCGTTATAGCCGTCCCAGGTGACGCGATACCCGCCCGCGCCGGGGTAGATGCCCGGAGGATAGCTTTCGTCGTCGATTACCCGCGCCACCAGGTTCATGGCAAAGTCGTAAACCTCAATCGTGATACTCGTCGGTGACGCTACGACGAAATGGAAATCCACCACCGGATCGCGGGTATGACTAAACGGCACCGGGAAGGCGTAGACCTCATCGGGCGGCGAAGCCGAATCGACAACGAAGAACGACTCTCCATGGTCGAGGTCAGCCAGGTCAAATCGGACCGTACGGTCGTCGGTCCCCGCCCACAGATAGGGCGGACTCACCGCCACGCCGTAAACCGCCGCGTCGTATCCGAGCATCGGGTAGCCATCGGCGTCAATCATTGCCACCGTGTCCCAACTGGTCGAGGTGTCGTCGAGATTGTACACCAACCCGCCACTGGTGGCGGCGAAGACAGTCCTGCCGTCAAAGGCGAAGTTCCACGCGAAGTCATCTCGGTAAAGCGCCTTCCACTTTCGTTGAAGGCTGACTGCCTGGTCGATTTCGTCCGGCGGCAGTTCGACGCCGTCACCATCGACCGGAACCACCCGGCCAACACTGACTGCGACGGTATCGCCGTACTCGCGGTGGCGGTTCGACACCCAGATACGGGCGTAATCATCGTCGACATATTGAACACTCAGAGCCGGGATGAAACTTCCGACCAATCCACCCAGCGTACTCAGCGGGGTGTGGGTAATGACGGCGTCGGCGGCCAGGCTGTCAGTATTCACACGCACGATCCGATATTCCCGCTCATCATTGTCAAAGGTATAAGACACAGCGAAGCCATTGTCGGTTCCGAAAAACAGGGTGTCACCCTTGACCTCTATGGCGGTTATAACGTCATCGGTGAGAGCGTCGACGACGATGCCGCTCACCTTCTGCTGCACCTCCAGGATTTCCCCCGGGTTCAACCCGGGGTTAAAGCCTCTGGTAGTGAACCTGATGCCGGCCGCGCCGACCACATAGGCGGTGTCGCCGATGAAGTTGACATCATTGGTCACAACATCGACCTGCAACCTCAACCAGTGCGTGCTGTCTATATTGTGTCGACCCACAATCGGCCGCCCCTCAAGAGTCAGCGGGCGGTGAATCGTCCACACGGCGATTGAATCCAGGACTGTATCAGTTGAATCCGCAGTATAGAAGGGCTGCGCCTTGGCTCGGACTATGCGCGCTGAACTGGCATCACCCTGCGAGGTGGAATCGTATTCGGGGAAAGCGTGAAACTCCTGCGAATCGATAACACCGACTTGATCGAGATACAGCATCGCCAACCCGGTGTCGGTTCCAGCCAACAGTAAACCGTCGATTTCGTCCACGGCGTAAACAGAGTTGACGATGTTACGCAAGGCCGTCGGAACCGCCGAACCGATCAGTATTCGTTCCCAGGTTATTCCGGTATCGAGCGAGACGACCAGGCCACCTTCTTGTGCAGCCATGTAGAGACGCTCGCCAATAACCGTAAAGTCGGATATGGTGTCGCCGGAAAAAGCGCCCGAGGGATAGAACGACTCACCTCGATCATCGGAGATAGCCAGACCGGTCGGAATGTCCAGTTCGGGATCGATCGTCCCCACGAATAGCCGCCCGCGGAAATCGATCATGGCTGATACTTGTGATCCCGGCAGACCGTCCTCAACAAAGCGGCTTATGTACGGCGCCCCGGTTATCAAGCCGCGCGTCGCTCCATCGTTGCCGCCGAAGAAAACAAAGCTGCTGTCGGTACATTCATCGCAGAACGCGATGCGATTGATCACCTTGGAGCATGGTTTCTCGCGCGGCGGCGCATAGATGAACTCCATCAGTCCACCGGCCGTTCCGGCCCAGACTACTAAAGTGTCACCGTGCGAGGTGTCGGTAGCGCAGGAGAAATAACGATTTCTAAACGACGGCGCTCCGCCGGAACTGAACTGGATCGAATCGAGGCTCGACGCATAAATGCGCCGCCAGTTGATGCCGCCGTCGCGTGAGGCCAGGAAGCCACCGGCGAAGGCAGTGAAAAACAGCCACTCATCGTGACCGGTGATATCATAGATCACCCTGTCGCCCCCTGTCACGAACGGGATGTTCTGGCCCACCAGTGAGAAGTCGATCTGGGTCCAGTTGAGTCCGTTGTCGTCGGAATAGGAGATGCCATCGGAGAGAGTGTATAACCGACCATCGATCAACTCACTATGATTCGAGCCGACCCACAGCCACCCTCCAATAGAGAAGATGGCCGAGATGTTGTCGCTGATGAGCGGTTGCGAGCCACCTGAGGCCGAGTTGTGAATCGACCAGGTCAGGCCGCCGTCGGCTGTCGCGTTGAGGCCCTCACCGGTGGCCAGCCAGACACCGCCGGCATGTTCGATGATATCGATAGCGGTGTTGGTGAGGTAACCGCTATCAGGTGAGGTAAAGGCCGACGGCATGAGTTGCGCCGACGAGACCGCAGACGACGGTATGAGTTGCGCCGACGAGGTCGCAGCTATTAACATTAGAACCAGCAAAACCAGCCGAGCGGGCCGGGTGTCTTTTCTCATAAAACCACTCTCCCAAAAAGAAAACAGCCGCTCACTCTGAACGTTACAGAATAGTGGCGGCAGGTCTTGTTATCAGGTGCAGTCAATATCCCAAATCCGATTGGGTTGTAACAGTTTCCAGTTCTGTGCACAGGCCCGATAATAGTCAATCTCCACTGGTCAGGCAAGACAAATCGGCGGGCCGCGGCTGATCCGAAATCTTGTACCGCTGATGGCCTCGGACGTTCCGATCAGTTTTCTTTGTGCGTGGTGTACGTCCTCGGGCGCCACGTCGATACTGGGGCAAATGAGGACGGCTACCGCCCACAAACGGACCATGGCGTCTTCAGCCTATTAGGTTTTTTTCGAAGGTAACAGCTCCCATTACGGAGTCGACGTAGAAATAGCTTTCGGGATGAAAGGGGGCGTAGAACAGATCGGCGGCGACCACCTCCAGATCGCTTTTCTGAGCCAGCGTCCCGGCCAGCCGATCGAGTTCAGCCCGGTAGGTGATGATCCCGGCCAACATCCGAGCCTCCCCCAGTCCGATTGACACCGGTCGGCAGCGGCGATCAAAGCTCTCAACCGAGGTTAGTTCGATTTTCGGAAGAGCCGTGGACATCCGTTTGGCCAACCGGAACATGGCTTCGAAGTTGCCGGTGCGAAAGGCCGGGATGACCAGACGGTCGGAGCGAAACAGACCGCCGAACAAACGTTGCAGGCGGCCGTGTACCTCAGGCGCCATCTGCAATGACCAGAATGGAAACAGTTGATCGGTGGCGCCACCCTCGGCCACGGTCACAGAAATAGAACCGACGTTCCCGGCCGGCTGTTCGAGTGATACAATCTGATGACAGTTGTTGCAGACATAGAGAATCGACTGTTCCGGCGGCAGGTCGTCGGCGCAATTGGGACAGCGATGGAAATCAACACTCAGTTGACCGAACTCCATTTGGGGCGGCTCCACCGGGCCGACATCGTCAGAATACTTGAGTTGGTCGATATGATCCAGCAAGCGACCGGTCACGGCGTCAACCACGAATCGATTGAAGTCACCGCCGGCATAAGACTCTACCACGATGCATGGGAAATAAACCAGCGAAGCCGCCGGGCGGTACAACTCGGTGCGGTTTACTCCGAAGGCGGCCTCGTCGAGTTGGGCCAAGCCGTTGACTCGCTTAAGCAGTTCCTCGCAGACCACAGACCAGGGCTTGACCACCGGCAGGGGGTCAAAGCCGTCCTGGGTGTTGGCCCGCGAGAAAGGCACCAGTTTGAGATAGCTTGTTCTGATACCTATTCCTTCGGGAATGCCGTCGAAATCGGCCCCGGCGGGCAAGGTGGTGCTGTAGGGGGTCAAGCTGACATCGGTTTTCTCCATCTCCGACACGTGCTGCGGGTTGCCGTTTTCATCGAGTCCGTACTCGCGCGTTTCGATGCGGTTGCGCACTTTCAGAAGAACGGCGTCGACCTTCCAGTAGGGATAGTAAAGATACTTGAACTGCAGGTCGGAACCGGTCAGGGGCAGACCGTTTTCTTTGAGATAACGATCGATACTGAAGCGAGCCTCTCGCTTCGATATTTTCGCCGAGACCAGATAGGCGGGCGGTATTTCCGGCTGGGTCACCCTCAACACCGAGCCGCAGTGGTCACAAGAGATTACAAAAAACTCCGACTCCAGCCAAAGCTCGCCGCCGCAGCCGGGACAGCCGACGCCGATATGGAATCCGTTGAGATTCTTACTTGTCTGCGTCAGTTGCGTCATCGCCGCTTGCTGCCTTACCGCAGGCGCCGCAGAACTTCGATCCCGGCACCACCTCGGCACTACAGTGCGGGCACTGCGCTCGGGCATCAAGTTTGTGTCCACAGAAGTGGCAGAAATTGGCTTCGGTCGGCAACTCCTTGCTGCATGACGGGCATTGATTCTGCACGACCATGGGATGCCCACAGCGATAGCAGTATCGAGATTGCTCGGGGGTCTCGGCGTGACATCCGGGACAGGCCACGGTGGCGATCGACTCGCGCTTGAGGTCCTGCTGTTCGGGGGAGAAAACTTTCGACAACATGGCCGGCATCATTATCCCCACCCCGGCAGCCATACCCATAGCCGACCCGGCCTGTCCCGCGCCGCCCGATGATCCCAGACCTCTGGCCATCTCGAACTTGAGAAACTTGTCAAGATCACCGACCGCTTCCAGCCCGGAGCGCTGGTCGATCATCTTGGCCACTTCCTCCGGCGGCGTAATGGAGGAGATGAAGAAGTCCACCAGTTCCATGCCGTACTTTTCGAATTCGTTGGTCACGATCTGCTTGAATTGCGCAGCCAGTTCCGTATAAATGGCGGGCAGGTCGAGGATGGTGTCGAGTTTCTCCCCCAGCAGGTCGTTCATGCGGGCTATGATGACGTCACGCAGGTAGCCCTGGATTTCATCCGTGGTGTAGCGCGCCTGCCGACCGACGATTGAGTTCAGGAACAGAGGAGGGTTTTGGATCTTGATAGTAAACGCGCCATGGCCGCGCAGCCTGATCAACCCCAGCTTGCTGTCTTTGAACGTCACCGGATGTTTGGTGCCCCATTTCAGGTTGGTGAAAACCTTCAGGTTGACAAAGTAAACCTCGGAACGAAACGGCGAGTTGAACCCGAACGGAAAAGCCAGCAGCCTGGTCAGAATCGGAAGGTTCAACGTCGACAAGGTGTGACGCCCGGTCGTGAATGAATCGGCGGCGTGACCGTTCTTGAAGAACATGGCCATCTGGCTGTCGCGCACGATCAACTGAGCGCCCATCTTAATGTCGGCCGAGCCCTGCTGCGGGATCCGATAGATCATTTCCTCGCCGCTCGGGTCGGTCCATTCCAGTATTTCAATCAACAAACCCATGAAATCTCCCTACGGTGATGTTTTCATCTTACTCGAATTGTCGTCAACAACCGGCTTGGGCTTGAATCCGACACCGTCAACAGCTGCCGAACAGTCTGGCACGTGTTTCGTCGAGGTGCAGACTTGTGGCGGTCGAATCTTCAGATTCGGCCGCAAGTAATACAGGCTGTGCCTGCCCGCTGCATCTGAAGATACAGCAGGCACAACGAGCAGGCTTCAGTCCGGCGCCGTCACAAATAAATTGACAGATGCCTCGGCTCGGGTGTATATAGACAGAAGAGCTTTATGGAAGGGACCATAGTTGATACAAATTCGTAGATTGTTACCGCTTTTGGCCATCACGGCCTGCCTGATCGGCCTGGTGTTACCCGGCTGTGACACGCTGGTTACGGAAATCACAGAACTTACCATTGCCGGACATCCGACAGCCGAATTCGGGTTGGATACTAACAGTGTCGATTCCGGCTGCGTACCGTTGACCGTAAATTTCATCGACAAGTCAAGCGGACCGCACGATGAATGGTCGTGGTATTTCGGCGATGGTGATTCCTCCAACGACACCAACCCGACCCACACCTATACCGAAGCAGGCACTTACACGGTTACCCTGTTCATCCGCGATACCAAAGTCGATGAAGAACCCGGCGTTGACAATGAGGTTAAGAACCGTTTCATCATCGTAGGTACTACCATTAATAGTTTCACGGCCAGCCCCACCGTTGGCTGCCAGGGCGTGGAAGTTACATTTGCCCCGATTGATTACGGCGGCATAACTAACTTCAGTTGGAACTTCGGTGATGGCAGCAACCCGGTTGGTGACTCCAACCCGACTCACACTTATGACTCGGTAGGCAGTTTTGCCTGCACCCTGACTGTGGACGCTGCGTGTGGAAACGACGTAAAAATCGGCTACGACAGTTTGATAACCATCAGCGCCTGCCCGGTGGCTCGGATCTGGGTGGACACTCTATACGGCTGCCGGCCGCTCACCGTAACCTTCATCGACAGTACCGATTATCAAGGGGCTGAGGAGACTACTATCTCCAGAGACTGGCGCTTTGCCGGTGACAGTGCCAACGCGGACTCGTTTCAATACATTTTTGAAGAACCCGGACGGTATATTGTAACACTGACTGCTTCCAGCGAAGGGGGGATATCAACGGATACTCTAGATGACACAATAGTCGTCTGGGGATCGGCATTCGCTACGATTACGGCCGATGGGGCCGTAGGTCTGATTCAGGGATGCCTCGATTCGCTCTGGTTGTTCTTTGTAGATTTTGAGGCAGCCGTCCCTGACTCTATCATAATCGAATCATTCGATAGCCTTGTTTGGGATTTCGGTGACGGTAAGAGAAGTAACCCGAACGATTCTATGCCTGTGAAAGTGAGCCATCCTTATGACTCCGCCGGCGAATATACAATAAGATTGCTTTCTTACGGAGAATGCAACGCCGACACTGCAATTGAGCACTCTGTCGTTAAGATGGTGTGTGTGTCGTGGCCATTTGACACTGACCTGGCTGGTTTCACCGTGACTCCCGATGCTGACACAGCAGCCGATATTCAGGGAGATACATCGGTCGTTTTCACGTTTACTGATACGACACCAGGGGAAATGCTTGGACGAAACTGGGCCTTCGGCGACGACATCTCGGATACCGGTATGATTGTCGAACACCAATACACCGATACCGGGACCTACACCGTCACTCTGACTATCGGAAACTGCTGCACCTCAGCCGAGGTGACGGAGACTGTAGTCATCGATACGATGGGGGCGTGGGGGGCATTCCGAAGATACAGAGACGAGACTGTCAAACGTTGACAAACAGACAGAACAAGAAACAGCCGGGCACTGAACTCAGTCAGTGACCCGGCTTTCTGCTTTCAATAGGCGGTACGCGGCAGATGTCCACATCTGCCCCTCATCACCGCCGGTTACCCCCCCAGCTCAGCCTTGAACTTGCTGGTCAAAGCTGGCACGATCTCCATAGCATCACCGACAATGCCGTAATTGGCGACGTTGAAAATCGGCGCGTCCTTGTCTCTGTTAATCGCTACGATCGTCTGCGAGGAACGCATCCCCACCAGGTGCTGGATCGCACCGGAGATACCAACCGCCACGTAAAGCTTGGGGTTAACCGTCTTTCCGGTCTGGCCGACCTGCTGCGAATACGGCGCCCAGCCGGCGTCGACGATTGCACGTGAAGCGCCCACGGCTCCACTCAGCGCCACTGCCAGGTCATTTATCAACGGCAGGTTCTCGGCGGCTTTCATTCCTCGACCGGCCGAGACTATGATGTCCGCTTCGGTCAGATTCACCGCGCCTGTGGACTCAACCTTGCGCTCCTTGACGGTCATCTTAGACTCGAAGACAGACCCGTCGACGGTTTCCGCGACCACTTCGCCGGCGCCCTCTTTCGATTCCGGGAATATTTTGCCACGCACTGAGGCGAAGAACGGCCCGCCGCCGTTCTTGACGATCTGTGAGAGCACCGAGCCGCCGTAGTTCGGTCGCGTCGCCACCAGCTTGTCGCCAACGAGCGCCAGGCCGGTAGTATCGGAAGCCATGGCCCCGCCGTTGGCTGCGGCTAACCGGCCTAACAGCGCTTTGCCGTAAAATGACGCTGGTCCCAAGACGACTTCTGGCTGATGCTTCTCGATCAGCGCTGTAAGTACTTTGCAGTAAATCTCGTCGTTGTAAAACTTCAAACTATCATGTGTCACCGCCAGCACCTTACCGCCGCCGCGCGAGGCAAGATCGGCCGCTCCGGCATCACTGTCGGAGAGGTAGGCGGTCATTATTTCACCGCCGAGCGATTTGGCGGCTTCGATCAGTTCGTATGAGGCCGGTATCGGCTTGCCTTCTTTTTGCAATGCAATGGTCAGTATTTTCATTCGTACACCATCTATCAAACGTTGTCGATCATAACCATATTGCCGCCCAATATAGGGAGCGCGAACCACTTAGGCAATAGTTTTGGCCCGGTCAAGCCGGGTTTCTCGCGCTTCGCGCGTCCCCCACCCTTCGACTCCGCTCAGGGTGACGTTGGGGGAGTGCCCAGGGTGAGGTTGACTAATCTACTTCGATAATTCGCTGAACACCTCATCAACATCCACCAGCCTTTCCACTTTGAACAGCTTCGGGCGCAATGTCGCAGCGCCGGGGAAGCCCTTCACGTACCAGCCCAAATAACGACGCATCATCTTCATGCCGCGCTCTTCTCCGTACTCCTCGACCATCAGTCGCGCGTGCCGTTTCGCCATTTCGATTCGTTCGGCAAGAGTGGGTTCATCGACCAGTTCGCCGGTCTCGAGATAGTGGTGCATCTGTCTGAAAATGTCCGGGTTGCCCAGCGCCGCGCGTCCGATCATGACAGCGTCGCAGCCGGTTTCGTCAAGCATCCGTCGGGCATCAAGCGGTGTCTTCACATCACCGTTGCCGATGACCACGATATCCACCGCCTCTTTGAGGCGTTTGATCGCCGACCAGTCAGCTTTGCCGCTGAACCCCTCGGCCCGGCTCCGAGCGTGAAGGGTCAGGGCCGAGACCCCTTCTTCCTGGGCGATACGTCCCGCCTCCAGATAAACAGGACTTGACCCTGCCCAGCCGGTGCGCATCTTGATGCTGACGGAAGTGGCGCCGGCCCCTTCCACCACCGCCGCGATAATCTCGCGGGTCAGCCCCAAATCCTTCAGCACCGCCGCACCGCCGCCCTTGTTGACCACTTTCCTGACCGGACAGCCGAAGTTGATGTCGACCAGGTCCGGGCCGAACTCATCCACAGTGATCTGTGCAGCCTGCCGCATACTTTCAGGATTGGCGCCAAAGAGCTGTATCCCAAGCGGCTGTTCGTCTTGTTTGAAGGCCATCATAGATCGGGTTTTACCTTGATTGCGGATCAGCCCCTCCGATGAGATCATCTCCGTGAAAGTCATGGCAGCGCCTGCTTTCAGCGCCATCACCCGGAACGGTCGGTTGGAAATGCCCGCCAGCGGCGCGCAGACAACCCGACCGGTCAACTTCAGATTTCCGATTCTCATGCCGACAATATAAGCATGCCTTCGGCTCACGACAAGCTCGTCTGCCGAAACTGACATGGGATGGCCAAGGCTGGTATAGAATTACGCTCAGAAAAAGGAAGTTCGGTCCACATACGAAAGGGTTTCCCCATGCCGGAGATTATTGTAAAGTACGACAACAAAGTTATCGAACGAATTGTTACGGAGAAGAAACGCATCTCCATCGGTCGCGGTAATGAAAACGACATTGTTCTGGAAAACCGCGGTGTCTCGCGCAAACACGCCATGATCGAGTTCAACGACAAGGCCGCTGTCCTCATCGACAACGAGTCGCTCAACGGCACTTTCGTGAACAGTCGTAAGGTGTCCGAAGAGGTGCTGCGCGATCAGGACGTCATCACGATCGGCAAGTTTTCGCTGGTCTACAATACCGAAACCACCCATGAGGGTAGCGAGGCAGCCAACTTCGACGGCACTATGGTGCTCAATACCAAGCAACAGAAGAACCTGTTGGATAACGACCGAATGGAACGACAGATCGTCGAGAAGTTCGGCGGTTCTGTCCTGCTCGGTGTGGAGAATGCCGACTTTGCCGAGCACCGACTTGATCGTGAGGTCTCAACCATCGGTAAAGCCAAGTTCGTGCATATCGGGGCCAAGGGCTTTTGGCTGTCCGGCATTCAGGCCAAGATCGTCCAGGAGGGCCAGGTTTTCTCGCTGGTTAACCTCGGCAAATCAGGTAAGGTCAAAGTCAACGGCGACGTAACGAGTCAGTGTGTTCTAAAGAACGGTGATCTGATCACGGTCGGCAAGACAACTTTCAAATTCGTCGAAGGCAAGAACTGATGAGGTATGGGCTGATCTCCGATATCCACGCCAACCTGGAATCACTCACTGCCGTTCTGAGTGATTTGGAGAAACAGAGGGTTGACAGCATCCACTGTCTGGGTGACGTGGTCGGCTACGGGGCCGATCCCGAGGCCTGTTTGAAACTGATCCAGCAGACCTGTGACACCAAGCTCCTGGGCAACCACGAGTATGCAGCGCTGGGTCTACAGTCGGTGGAACAATTCAACGAGGCTGCCAAGGCTGCTGCTGAATGGACACAGCAGACGCTCAATGAAGAGGCTATGGCCGCTATGGCCGATTTCGATCTTGACCGCGCCCTCGATGATATGTACCTGGTACACGCTTCACCGTTCGAGCCGGACCGATGGCACTACGTCTTTGCCGCCGAGGACGCCATCCGTGGATTCGGGCAAATGAAGCAGGATCTCGGTTTCTTTGGACATTCACATATTCCCACGATCCTGAGGGAAAGGCCGGACAGCCTGCCCCACGTGCGGGCCGGGCACACTTTCGCCGCCGATCCGGAAGGTCGCTATTTGATCAACGTGGGCTCGGTCGGACAGCCTCGTGACAACGACCCGCGCGCCTGTTACGTCGTCTATGAGTCCGACGAGCGAGACATAGAATTCCATCGTGTCGAGTATGACATTGCGACCGCTCAGCACAAGATGAGTAAGGCCAGCCTGCCGGAAACATTGATCAGCCGCCTGTCGGCAGGAATCTGAAAAGGGTAGAACATGAGCAAGTATTCTTCATACGTGCTTTTTCTTCTGATCTCCGTTTTTGTGGTGATCCTGTACGTTAACGATTTCGGTCCGCTGCAAAGCCTGCAGCAATCCATGACCGATCAGTTTGTTGCCTTGACCACCCCCGAGGGCAACCGGCCCGATGTCGTTGTTGTGGCCATCGACGGTCGAGCTCAGGATGAGTACGGATCCTGGCCATGGAATCGCGACCTGGCTGCCGATCTGCTCGCCGCTACGGCCTCCGGCGAACCGAAAGTGATCCTGGCCGACTTCGATCTCAGCGAAGACGCCTATCAGGATTCCGCCGGCTTTACGGCCGTTTTGGCCGGGCAGCTTTCGTGGATGGAGAACGTCATCTTACCATACGACATCGTCCTGGCCACCTATCGCAGCAGCAAGACCAATAACCCGGATCACCTGTTCAATTACTCCCTGGCCATCGACAATCCGTTGGGTTTGATGGACGAGGACGCCAGCCTCCAGGTAAGAAAAGTGTTCTTACCGGCTGAGAAACTACTGGAACACGATCCTTACCTTGGCTTCGATTACACGATGCCGGATGAAGATCGAGTGCTGAGGCGTCAACCGTTGGTAATGAACTATGAAGGCTACTACTACCCGTCGATGTCGCTGCTGGCGGCTGCAATCTTTCTGGGAGTATCACCTGACGATGTCAGGGTCGTCGAGAATGAAGCGATCCATATCGGTAGTCAACGTGTAATCCCTATCAATAACGCCAGCGCCGGTTTTATCCGACATTATTCCGCCACCGCCTTCAAGCGGTATTCGGCCGCGGAGGTTCTGAAGGACGGCTTTGATTTCGGTGCGCTCAAGAACAAGGTGGTCCTGGTGGCCGTGGACGATCCGTCTATAACTGAGGCTTTCCGCACGCCGATCGAAGAAGCCACACCCAAATACATCGTTACAGCAAGTGTGATTGAAAATATCATCAATGAGAATGTGCTGGACGTACAAGATGAACGTACCGGCCTGAATATGATTCTCCTGTTTATCCTGGGCGCGATTTGCGCTTTCGTTTTGCCCCAGGTTTCGCTGTTGTATCGCATCGTGATCCTGGTCGGCGGTTTGATATTGGTAGGAAACGTCAACTACTTCATGATAAGTTCCTTTAGCATGGCGCCGACGACAGTCTATGTCGGCCTGGAACTGATTCTATTCATGGCCGCTGCTGTCATGCTCGAGTCCGGCCTGCTGGGCGGCGCTGCCGAGAAAAGCAGTGCCAAAGCAGTCGAACCCAGAGCCAAAGCCAAGGGCGCATCCGCTCCGGGCAAGGATCAGCCGACGCCGGTCTCCACTGTCCCCGTTCGCGAAATCGTTGCCGGTAGCAACGACCCGGATAGTCAAGAGACTGCCATCCTTAGTATGGATGACAGCGATCCGGGTGTCGCCGACCACCAGGCTATCGATATCGACACGTCGGCCGACCAGACGACAGCCACACCGGCCGATGGTGTCCAGCCGTCGGCACACGAATCTCTGGAGCGCACCATAGACCCCGATATCTCATTGGACGCCGACGCCGGACCGGAGATCATCTCGCCTGCGCCGACTGGGTCAGCTTTCGAGAGTGCGAACGCCGCGTCATCGTCCGGCGCTGGTGAGGCTCCAGGGTCGCCTGATGACTCCGGGATATTCGACACACCGTCTGGACCCGCGCCCCTCCCGATGCAAGGCGAACTCAAGAACCTCGGTCGTTATCAGGTTACCGGTATTCTCGGCAAAGGCGCCATGGGCACAGTATACCGCGGTGTCGACCCAGCCATCAACCGACCGGTGGCGCTCAAGACAATCCGGCTTGACTTCGTCTCCGACCCTGAGGAGATGGCTGAACTCAAAGAACGACTCCACCGGGAAGCGCAGGCGGCCGGTAAACTCTCGCATCCCAACATCGTTACCATTTACGATGTAGGAAGTGAGGGCCACCTTCAGTACATCGCGATGGAATACCTCGAGGGGCGTACTCTTGAGGATATGATCAAGAAGAAGACAAAGTTCAACTACCGGATCATCGCTGAAATCATTATGCAAATCTGCTCGGCTCTGGATTATGCCCACCAGCAGGGTATCGTACACCGTGATATCAAACCGGCCAACATCATGATTCTGAAAGACTACCGCGCCAAGGTGATGGACTACGGCATCGCCCGGGTGGAATCAAGTTCCATGACCAAGACCGGCATTGCCATGGGCACACCCAATTACATGTCGCCGGAACAACTCAAGGGACAGGCGCCCGATCAACGGGCTGATCTGTTCAGTCTCGGCATCATGATATACGAACTGCTGTTAGGACGGCGACCGTTCAAGGGTGAGAACATCACGTCGCTGATCTACTCCATCCTGCACCAGGAACCGCAGAAACCGTCGAATATCAATCCGCAGGTGCCGTTGTTGTTCGATCGCATCATTGACCGCTGCCTCAGAAAGGACCCGGCGGAACGGTACCAGAAAGCCAAAGACATAATGATTGATCTGAAGGACTTCGTGGAGGCGTTCGCCAGCAAGAATTAAGACAGCACAACGAGTCAGATACAAGTAGGGTCGCTGCGAGCAGATCGCAGCGGCCTTTCTGTTCATCAATCACGACCGAACGCCGTTGAACTCAGCCTACCTGTGAATCGTCAGTCGGTGCAAGAAGTGTCACCCTGAGCGCACAACCTCACCCTGAGCGGACAGGCTGTGTCGCAATTGGTTTTTTAATTGAGTATTGATTATTAGTCGATATGTTGTGGTTCAACCAAGATAGGTAGTGAGGATT
>SDBU01001175.1_pt1 | contig 38138 bp, 32 predicted proteins | sample 2277071 | NCBI WGS metagenome assembly SDBU01 (sample SAMN10397929, study PRJNA504765) | marine sediment metagenome | isolation source: marine sediment core GS08_GC12, 126 cmbsf | place: Arctic Ocean: Gakkel Ridge, Loki's castle | collected 2008 | reverse complement strand
CGCCCATCCACCTCGTGATCCTCCATTTTGGCGATATTATGCGCCACGTCGTAGACCAACGAGAGACCCCAATCTTTCACCTTGCCCGCCAGAGTCTCCTCGAAACTCCGTCTGGCAACGTGGGTTAGGCACTGCCGATTGGCCCAAGCGAAATTCGCCGCGCAGGCCATCGCCCCGAAGTAGCTCCGGCCCTCAAGGGAATCCAAGGGCGCGCAGACCAATTCCCGATCCGGAAGATGGATATTGTATCGGCGCACGACCTCCTGCAAGGATCGAACATGGTCGGTACAGACCTGATGCCCCAATCCCCGCGAACCGCTATGGATCCACAGCACGACCTGTCCTTGCCAAAGCCCGAAGCGCTCGGCCACATCAGGATCGAATATATCCATCACCTGGCCCACTTCGATGAAGTGGTTCCCCGATCCCAGGGTGCCCAACTGCCTTCTGCCCCTTTCTTGAGCCCGTGGGCTAACCTTATCGGGCTCGGCACCGTCCAGAGCCCCCCCCTCCTCTGCATAGGTCAAATCATCCGCCAGTCCGTATCCCTGTTTCACTGCCCACCCTGCACCGGAGACAAGCACCTGGTCCATATCTCGCGCCGAGAGCCGAATGCTGCCTTTCTTACCCAACCCTGAAGGTATGTCGCGATACAAGGCATCCATGAGATCCCCAATGAAGGGCGCGATCGACTCTCCGTCCAAACGGCTCGCAAGAAGCCTTACCCCGCAGTTTATATCGTACCCAACTCCTCCTGGCGAAATCACCCCGTCCGGATCGCGCATCGCCGCCACCCCGCCGATGGAGAACCCATATCCCTGGTGAATGTCGGGCATGGCCAGAACAGGCGCAACCACCCCCGGAAGCGTGGCCGTATTCACCAACTGCTCCAGCGAGCGATCCCGGAGCGCCGCGCCCAGTATCTCCTCGTCGGCGTAGACGCGAGCAGGGACCCGCATATCCCCCCGGTAGTCTCGCGGGACCTCATAGAGATAATCCCCGATCTGGCGAAGATCGTCGCGATCCATGTTACACGGCCTATCCTTTCGATTCTTCACACATCGAAAACTAGCCTCACCTCGAATCCTCCGGCAACCTCCCGAATTTCGAGATCATTGAAAGTGGCCGCCTTCACGCACAGCTTATCCGCCTCTCGCCTACCCCCCTCCACGCTGGCCTTCAGCTCCCCAGCGGCGGGAAAAGCGACGTCGAAACGATTATAGATCTCCCCCTCCCGATCGTGCAGATAAATGAGTTCGTTCAGCCAATCCACCATGAGACTCTCGACATCAGACGCCCGCAGTCGGATCGATCGCCTGACGCCCGACAGCGGTTTCGTTAGATCGGCCATGACATCGAAGAGGCCATACGCGGCATTGGCAAAGAGCTGCGATAGATCCTTGCCGAAGACAAGGATGGCCAGATCGGCAGTGTGTTCCAGCTCCCGGTATATCATATCAAGGCATCCAAAGCTCGTCGAGCCGCGAGGACATCTTCGCCGATCTGGGAAACCAGCTCCCCCGATGATCCAAACTTACGCTCATCGCGCAGCCGCCGCACGAAGCTGACCTCAAGGCATCTCCCATAGAGATCCCCGTCAAAATCCAGCAAATGCACCTCGATATTCGCCTCGCCGTGATCGAAGCTGGGGCGAACCCCGATATTGGCCACCCCTTTGAAATTCCCACCGAAGATCTTCACCAGGACGGCATACACGCCTCTGGCGGGCACAACGCGCTTCGGGTCGACCGAGAGGTTGGCCGTGGGAAAACCCAGGCCTTTTCCACGACCGGCGCCTTTCACGACAGGAGCGCAGTGGCTGGGATATCGGCCCAGAAGAGCGGCCGCGGCAGCCACATCGCCCCTTCCCAGCAGATCGCGGATACGAGTGCTGCTGACCGCCTTGCCGTTCACACGAAAGGCTTGCACCAGATTCAGACGGAAGCCGATCTCGTTGCCCAGTTCCTCGAGAGCGTGAGAGTCTCCCTGGCGATGTCGGCCCAGAGCGAAATCGGGGCCAACCCACAGCTCCTCCATCCGCAAGGCCTCCCGGACGGAAACCACGAAATCGCGTGCCGGGAGCGAAGCCAACTCCAGCGTGAATGGGAGAACCACGAGGAAATCCAGCCCCAGTCCGCGAAGGAGCCGCACTTTCTCCTCGAGCGTCATCAGATACAGGCCATCACGTTGACCATCGAGGACTGCCCTAGGATGAGGAGAAAACGTTAGCAGACCAGCCAGACGCCCCTCGGTCCTGGCTCTGCTCAGCAAGGACCGAATCAGCTCCTGATGACCTCGATGAACTCCTTCAAAAGAGCCGATGGTCAACAGGGACGGCTTCGGCAGGCGAGCCTGATCCAGATCGCTGAACACCCTCAAGGTTTCCGCCTCCCACGCTCACCGGACGAATACCGGCTTCGGCCTCCACAACCCACTTGTCGCATCGTGATGAAGAAGAGCCACCAAGCCGCCTCCCTCATCGTAGGCACGCAGAGTCACGTCCGTCGGCGCCATGGAGAGTTCGACCTTCTGGCCGAACCCAACTCTCCGCACGGCCTCCTCGGTCAATGACACCGACGGCAGATCCTCCAAGGCCTTATCCATGGGATGCAAAAAGCTGACCCACCGATCTCGAGCGAAGCCCTCCTCCAGAGCATCCAGGGAGACAGCTTCCTCCAATCGGAAAGGTCCACAGGCAGTGCGCGTCAGCCCGACCAAGTGCGCTCCGCACCCCAGCCGCTGCCCCAACTCGTGGGCCAGCGAACGAATGTAGGTCCCTCTGCCGCACTCAACTCGCACCGCCACCCACGGAGGATCCCAGCTCAGAACTTCAATGGAGTGGATCCTGACCATACGAGGCTCGGGCTTCACCGCCAAACCCCGGCGGGCCCAACGATACAGAGGCTGCCCCCGATACTTTATGGCCGAGTAGACGGGAGGAACCTGATATATCTCGCCCACGAATCGCGCCAGCTCTCGATCAAATTGGCTGCGACTGACCTCAAGAGGAGCTGCTGCCTCATAGGTTATCTTCCCTTCATCATCGTAGGTATCGGTAGCAACTCCCAGTTGGATTCGGGCTTCGTAAACCTTATCCTTATCCACGAGATAGGAAACCACCCTGGTCGCTTGGCCGATGGCGATGGGCAATACCCCGGTGGCTGCAGGATCCAGAGTGCCCGCATGCCCCACGCGACGCACGCCTGAAGCCCGCCGAACTGCTCCCACCACATCATGCGAGGTCATGCCCTTTGGCTTGTTCACATTCAGCAGGCCAACGAGCTCCACAGTCATGCTATTCGCCTTTAACTAGCGCTTCCCGCTCAGTTCGAGAGTTTCTCCGATGGCAGACAACACTCTATCACGGACAGCCTGCACCCCCCCAGCCATCACCAATCCAGAGGCCTGCGGATGGCCTCCTCCTCCGAAACGCGCGGCGATCCGAGACACATCGAACTCCGGCTTGGCCCTCAGGCTGACCTCCACCAGGTCGTCATCCCGCTCTTTGAACACCAAGGCCACGGCCGTACCGTCCAACCCGAGCAGGAAACTGACCACCCCGCTTCCCTCCTCCTCGGATGCGCCAGCCTCTTCTCTCATCTCCTGGGTGATCTCCGTCCAGATCACGCCATCTCTGTTTCGCACGCCTTCGAGCGCCTTGCCCCAAAGTCGAACATAAGCCAGAGACCTGTTGTTGAAAAGGTAGCTGCTTATCGCGGCCAGCGGCGCCCCAGCCTGAACCAGCTCCGCCGCGATGCGGAGGGTTCGCGGAGTCGTGTTCACGGTGCAAAAGCCCCTTGTGTCACCCACTATGGCTGTCAGCAAACAGGTCGCGATGTCCCGATTCACATCCACGCCCAGGCCTGAGATGATATCCCAGACCAGTTCGGCGGTGGCCGCCGCTTTCTCGTCCACCAAATTACAGGTGCCGAATCCCTTGTTCGTCACGTGGTGATCCACATTGAGCGTAGGCACTTCACTGAAAGCCCTGCTGCTTCCCACTTCGCCCAGGCGATCGAGATCGCTGGAATCCAGAACGACGATGAGATCTTCGGTTCCCTTGGGCCCTTGGGCCTGTATGCTGTCGGCGCCTGGAAGGTAGGAATAAGTCGTAGGCACCCGGTCACCACAGCACATAACGCATTCTTTTCCCAGTCCTCTCAGAGCCCAGCCCAATCCGAGCATGGAGCCGACAGCGTCGCCATCCGGAGCAACATGAGTCACCATGAAAATCCGTTGTGCTTGCTTCAATAAACTCAAGACTTCATCCATCGTTTTCTCGACCTTCCACGGTTTCTTCCTTCACTTGATCCAGAAGACTGAGGATTTTAGCTCCCCGGTCCAGGGATTCGTCAACATAGAAATGCAACTCGGGCACATATCGCAGGGAAACGCGCTCGCCCAGCCCGCGTCGAAAGAATCCCGCAGCTCTCTCCAGCGCCCCCAGTGTTTCCGACGTGGTCTCACCATCCGGCAGCACCACGTAAACTCGCGCCTGGCGCAGATCCGCCGTGACCTCCACGGTGGTTATGGTGAGACCTTGAAAACGGGGGTCGCTCGCCTCTCTCCCGAATAGGAGGCTGAGTTCCCTCCGAATCAACTCGGCGATCCGCTTCGTCCGTCGTTGGGTCATTTTCTCGATAGCTCCATCGACTTATTCGCACAGGCAGTGTGTCCCGCCTCAAGGCGGTTGAGCCGACCTTAGCTGACTCGCTCCTTCCGATAGAACTCGATGATGTCGTCCACCTCGACCTTCGAGAAGCCCTCCAGCCCCATCCCACATTCGAAACCCGCCGCTACTTCCCCTACATCCTCGGTGAAGCGCCTTAGCGAAGCCACCTTTCCTTCGTAGATCATCTCGTCGTTGCGCCAGACTCGCGCCAAAGCGTCCCTAGTGGCCTTCCCCTCGGTCACCAGCAAGCCGGCCACGCCTCCCAGCTTCCGGACTCTGAACGTCGCCTGTACGTTGGCCTTTCCGATGATCACATCCTCGTAGACCGGATCCAGAAGGCCCTTCAAAGCGCGATCGATATCATCGACCAGCCGATATATCACATCGTAGGAGCGAACGTCGACCATGTTCGAGTCGGCCATTTGGCGAGCTGCCGTATCCACCCCCACATGAAAAGCGATCACCACAGCCCGAGAAGCGACAGCGAGCATGATATCCGACTCGGAGACGCCTCCCGTGCCCTGATGAAGAATCCTCACTCTTAGCGCCTCGTCTCCCAGCTTACGCAACGAGTCCACGAGGGGCTGCAGAGACCCCTGGGCATCCGCTTTGATGATCAGGTTCAGCTCCTTGACCTCGCCAGCCTGTATCAACTCATAGACCTGATCGAGCGTTAAACCTTTGGAAGGACGAGAGGCGGTTTCCCCTCCAGCCCGCTGGCGCTCGGCCACCATCCGGCGAGCGGCTTGATCGCTCTCTATCACCTTGAAGATCTCGCCCGCTTCCGGCACCCTGTTCAATCCCAGAATAGCCACCGGGACGGAGGGACCCGCCTCTTTAATGCGATTTCCACCGTCATCGAACATGGCGCGAACCCGGCCGCTGGCCGTGCCTGCCACAACGACGTCTCCCAACCTCAACGTCCCCATCTGAACCAAGAGGCTAGCCACCACGCCCTTGCTCCTATCAAGCTCCCCCTCCAACACGGTTCCCATAGCGGGACGATCCAGACCGGCCGTGAGGTCCTCCACCTCTGACACCAACAGGATCATCTCCAGGAGATTTTCAATCCCGGTCCGCTCTTTCGCCGATACCGGCGCGCAAACCACATCTCCGCCCCATTCCTCTATCAGGACGTCCGCCTCCGCTAGCTGCTGCTTCACTCGCTCGGGGTTGGCGTTTTCCTTATCGATCTTGTTCAAAGCCACGATGAGCGGCACATTGGCAGCCCGCACATGATCGATCGCCTCCAAGGTCTGGGGCATAACCCCATCGTCGGCCGCCACCACCAGGATCGCCACATCCGTCACTTGCGCACCACGCGCCCGCATCGCCGTAAATGCCTCGTGGCCAGGCGTGTCCACAAAGGTGATCTTCTTGTCATCTTTGGTTATCTGGTAGGCACCTATTCGTTGGGTTATTCCTCCAGCCTCTCCCGCAGCCACGTTGGTCTCTCGAATCGCGTCCAACAGCGAAGTTTTCCCATGGTCCACGTGTCCCATCACTGCGACCACAGGAGGTCTCTGGCTCACCTTGCCCTCAGCTTGCCTCGCCACTTCGATCAGAGCCCGCCTCGAAGGCTCAGAGCTCTCCGCTTCGGATACAGGAGCACTTTCGGCAACCTCGAACCCCAGATCGCTGGCAACCACCGCCGCCGTCTCGTAGTCCAATCCCTGATTGATATTTGCCATTATCCCATTGTTCATCAGCTCTTTAATAATATCAATAGGACTCAAGTCAAGCATATCCGCAAGATCGCGCACCGTCATGGTGGCAGGCAAGACAACGCTCCTATCGCCGGAGCGAGGGGCCTGCTCCGGCGGAATCGGGGCAGTCTCGGTCGCCCTACTCGCCCCGCTGCTCTTTCGCTTCCTTCGGGGGCGACCATACGTGGGTCTACGCCGCTTTCTACTCATGTTTCCATCCTCCTCCCCCAACCGCCGACCCCTGGACTGGACCAAACACGGCACGAGGAACCTGGACCAGGCCCAGCCGGACAGGACACGCACTGGACAGGCCGTTAGTTTCAAATCAGCACAACAGTTGTGCGAACCAAAAAACGCCGAGACCTTAAGATGGAGGCGATCAGCCCTCTTTGCCGAGGAAGTAATCGTTCGAGGGAAAGCGAGGCTGAGTGGGGAGGCTAGTTCTCTCCAAGGACATCAATCAACCATCGCGATACCCCTCATTACCTTCCACCGGAACCACACAATCCCCTGCCATGCTAATCTCACGACACGCTGGCAAACCGCTCGCGGCCATATTCCCTGAGTGCCCGTTCGCGCTCCTCATTCAGACTCGTTTTCAAGGCCCGACTTAGCCCTCCATCACCCAGAGCCCTTTCCCAGCACTCCCAGCTTCGACAAAGGTAGGCCCCACGACCTGGCAAACGACCCATCTCATCAACGGTGACATCGCCATCAGCCACGCGAACGACGCGCACCAGATCGCGCTTCTCCCGCGTCTGACGGCAAGTCACACACATCCGTTGGGGAGCACGCCTGCGCCTCATCGACGCCTCATACCATTCCTAGTAGTCGACATCCTCGACATCCCAATCCACGCTTCGCCCTGGCTTTCTACGACGTCGTGACACCACTTCCCCCAGCTCCTCGTCGTACACAAGAGTCCGCTTTCGTTGCTTCTTCTTTTGCTTAGACGCGAGAAGCTGCTGCTCCCCCTCTTCTTCCACAGGTTCATCCTGAAACACCAGCCATTCGCCCTCGAAGAGGGATTCCGACTCCAGAGCCGGCTCCGACAATGGTTCCAACTCTTTCTCGGATGCCGCCAGCAGCACCTCCTCCACCTCGGGCTCCGGTAGCTCCGCCCCGGTTTCCGCCGGCATCATTTCCCCTGGGACTTCCTCTTGAGCCACAACAGCTACCTCAAGCTCCTCGGGCGCCTCCTCCTCAACTGGAGATGTCCAGCCAATCACCTCGGCAAAAGCGCTCTGCTGAGCTTCCGCCACCGCCATCTCCATCTCCAAAGCCCCTGCCTCGACCTCCATCCGCTTCAAGGCTTCCTCATGAGCCCTTCGCGCCGCGTCTTCACGAGCTTCCGTAAGGCTCCTTATGTCGATCCGCCAGCCCGCCAGTTTAGCAGCCAGTCGCGCGTTCTGACCTTCCTTGCCTATGGCCAAGGACAACTGGCGGTCGGGAACTATCACTCGAGCCACCCGCTCGGCCGGATTGATCTGGACCGCATGAACCGTGGCGGGGCTCAGCGCATTAGCGATAAACACCGCAGGATCCAGATCCCACTCGATTACATCGATCTTCTCGCCGTTCAGCTCATTATTTATGTTCTGGATTCGGACTCCCCGCATTCCCACGCACGACCCCACCGGATCGATGCCCTGCTGAAGCGCGACCACCGCAACCTTGGATCGGAAGCCCGCCTCCCGAGCGATCGCCTTCACCTCCACGGCACCATTGAAGATCTCGGGCACTTCCAGCTCAAGAAGCCGATAGAGGAACCTTCGATGGCTTCGTGAGACGATAATCTGGGGTCCACGACTGCTCCGTTGAACTTCTAGGATATAGACCCGGATCCTCTGATTGATGTGATATCTTTCGGTGGGAATCTGTTCGCTGCGAGGGAGTAAAGCTTCCGCTTTGCCCAGATTGAGGGTGACAGCCCGAGATGAGATGCTGCGCACGGAGCCATTGATGATTTCACCCTCCCGATCCGCATAAGCAGCATAGAGGGAATCGTGCTCCGCCTCTCGAATGCGTTGCAAGATCACTTGCTTGGCGGTCTGAGCAGCTATCCGACCGAAGTTGCCTGGCGTCATCTCAAAGCGGGCCATATCTCCCAACTTCACTCCAGCATCGTGTCGCCCAGCCTCATCCAAGCTGATCTGGGTCAGCTCATCCTCGACCTCTTCGACCACCACTTTCTCTGCATATACACAGGCCTCTCCCGTTTCAGGATCGAGCTTCACAATAATATCCTGCGATGTCCCGAAATTGCGCTTGTATGCCGAGATAAGAGCTGCCTCCAATGCTTCGAGGACAACCTCCTTCGACAGATTACGTTCCGCACACAGCTGCGTTACGGCGATCCCAAAGTCGTTCTTCATCTGGCTCGGAAAGCCTCCTGAACTCAAACAACCTACGCGATGCTCCTCGTCCTAAAACCCCTTCACAAGAAGAAAAGTGGGAAGGCAAGCCCACTTTTCCGAAGTTCTCCCCTATGCGCTAGCTAGTATACCACCTTCTCGTCGATTTGGCAAGCATAACATCAGGACGGCGTTGGAAAATGCATCTCAACCCCCGATGGCCGCAAAGGGCGCCCCAAGAAAACCTGGCGCTTACAGGGGCACCCCCATCATCGCCATGGAGAACCGGCCCTTTCTTCACACTCCCACACCGAAATCTTGAATCACGCCTCCACCCCAGCCGACCGCAGATAGTCCTATCCAGTTCCCAATCGGACCCGTGGAAGCCATGCCGTCATCGCCACTTTTGGCTTCGCCAAAGATACTCCGAGGTGATATAATACCCGGCCAGAACATGAGCGACTTCGATTTCGATCTCATAGCCAAACAGCCCAGCAGCCACGCGCGGGCCGGCCTGATTCACACCCCTCACGGTGATATCCCCACGCCGTCTTTCATCCCCGTGGGAACCCAGGCCTCCGTCAAATCCGTATCCCCGCGCGAGCTCAAGGAGCTGGGCGCAACCATGCTCATGTCTAATACGTACCATCTGCACCTGAGGCCCGGCGCCGAAACCGTGGCCCAACTAGGCGGACTGCACGCCTTCATGGGATGGGATGGCCCCCTGATGACCGACAGCGGAGGTTTCCAGGTCTTCAGCCTGGCCCACCGGCGTCGAATCAGCGAAGATGGGGTGACTTTCCGCTCTCACATCAATGGATCCGAGCACTTCTTCAGCCCAGAGAGGGTGATCGCTATTCAGGAAACCTTGGGCGCTGATATCATCCTGCCTCTGGATGAGTGTCCACCTCACACCATAGATCGCGACTACAACCTCCAGGCCCTGGCGCGGACCCATCGATGGGCAGAGCGCAGCTTGGCCGCCCATCGCCGTCGAGACCAAGCCCTCTTTGCCATCGTGCAAGGAGGACTCGACCCCCAGCTGCGCCAGGAAAGCGCCGAACATCTCAGGCGCTTAGACTTCGCCGGATATGCCATCGGGGGGCTAAGCGTTGGGGAGCCGAAGGAAGCGATGCACCGGATGCTAGATATCACGGTACCGCTACTTCCCGAGGATCGACCGCGACATCTCTTAGGAGTCGGGTCTCCTGAAGACATATTCGAAGCTGTGAATCGAGGAATCGACACCTTCGACTGCGTCCTCCCCACCCGGATAGCGCGGAACGGAGCCTTACTCACTCACGAAGGACGGCTCAACATCCGCAATGCCCGGCATGCCCTCGACCCCCGCCCTGTCGAAGAAGGCTGCACCTGCAGCACCTGTCAAGAGTTCTCCCGCGCATATCTGCGTCATCTGGTCATGGCCAATGAGCTCCTCGGCCTCAGGTTGGCTACCATCCACAACCTCCACTTCCTTCTGGATTTGAGTCGACGGATTCGGAGGTCTATCTTGGATGGAGACTTTCCTTCGCTGAAGAAGGCTTTCCTGGACACCTTCGTCGCCGTCGACGCTAAAGTGCGCCAACGAAACGTCGCCGCTCGTCAGCGAAAGTGGAGAGAGCGCCGATGAGCCCGCTGCAAGGGGCGATCCTGGGGCTTATTCAAGGAATCACCGAATTTCTTCCCGTCAGCAGCTCCGGGCATTTGGTCCTGGTTCCCTGGTTTCTCAACTGGGAGGAACCGGGGTTGCCCTTCAACACGACCGTCCATCTCGGCACCCTCCTGGGAGTCGTGACTTTCTTCTGGGACGACCTGATGGAGTTGGCAAAAGCCTGGCTGTCAGACCTGCGCTCCGGAGGCAGGCCGACCTCCAGCCAATCGAAACTGGCTTGGTTCATCATCCTCGGCACGCTGCCAGCAGCCCTTGTGGGTCCCCTCTTTGAGGAATTCTTCGAAAGCCTGTTCTCTACCCCCCTCTGGGTAGCGTGCCTCCTTCTGGTCACCGGGATCATCTTGGCTCTGAGCGAAGCGATAGGCGACCTCCGCCGCGACTTGGAGGAGGTCGCCTGGCTCGATTCGCTTGTCATCGGCATCGCCCAAGGCTGTGCCATAGCCCCCGGGCTTTCCCGGTCGGGAGCCACCGTCGCGACGGGGTTATTCTTAGGGCTACATCGCGAAGCGGCAGCTCGCTACTCCTTCCTTCTATCCATTCCCATCATCCTCGGCACCAGCATCCTCCAGCTCAAGGACTTAGTCCAGGCGCCAGAAGCCGCGGCACAGGCGCCTACGATAGTGACGGGTTTCCTGGTAGCCTCTTTGAGTGGATACTTCTCCATAAAGTTCTTTCTGCACTATCTGCGCCGCGGTCGTCTCTACCCCTTTGCCATCTACTGCTGGACGGTGGGAATCATTTCCATCATCGCGATCCTGATCCGGGGATGACCACATGAGCCGCCTCCGCCTTCTGTTGGGCATTCTCGTCTTCCTCACCATTCCGGCGGGTTCCATAAGATGCGGGCGGACTCTGGAGCCACCCCAGCCCGTCCATCTGCGGTCCGTTGGAGCCACCTCGATGACCTCCCTCATATCTGAGCTGTCCAAGGCCTATTCGCAACGCTACCCGCATATCACCATCGAGATTTCCGGCGGAGGATCGCGGCTGGGCATAGAGGCTGTGCAAGATGGCCGGGTGGACTTCGGCCTCGTGTCCCGAGAGCTTACAGAGGAGGAGATAACGGATCCCCAAACGGGCGCCAGGAAGCTGTGGCCTGCGACCGTCGCCATCGACGGGATCGCCATCATCGTACACCCTTCGAATCCGGTGAACAACCTGACCCTGGAAGAGCTCCGTGGGATTTTCTCGGGAGAAATCTGGGACTGGGCAGATCTGGGAGGGAACCCAGGGGAAATTCAAGTGGTCAGCAGAGAGGATGGATCGGGCACGCGCGACACTTTCGAGATTTACGCAATGGGAGGCCACCGAGTCACGCTCACGGCGTTGGTCATGCCCGCCACGGATGCCATCTTGGACTATGTGGCGTCAGATCCCCAGTCCATAGCCTACGTGTCAGCAGGCAACCTTCGAGAAGACGTCAAACCGATCCGAGTCGAGGGAGTGGAGCCGACCACCGAGAGGATCATGGACAGCACCTATCCGCTCAACCGACCATTTCTCATGGTAACCCAAGCGGAGCCTCAGGGCGAGGTTCGAGCTTTCTTGGACTTCGTTCTCAGTCCCTCAGGTCAAGCCATAGTGGCAAAGCGCTACGTCCGAATCCGCTGACCTGACGCCATTCTGGGAACCGGCTCGGCGCTTGTATCCACCCGGCCTTCTAGTCAACCAGCCATTTGCGCAGCAAGACGTCATGAGAGCCAAATCCGTGAGCATCCATGGTGACCTGGGAGACCCGGTACCCCAACTCCAGGTATATCCCTAGAGTGAGTCCATGCCAGCAGACCGCCTCCCTGGGCACCTCCTCCTGCCCGCCGGACTCGATCACCACATACGAGACGCCCAAAGCTCTGGCCTTTTCCTCCAAGGCGCCCAAAAGCCGCCGCTCGACCCCTCTACCTCGATATTCCTCACGAACGCCCAGCAAGCGAACGTCCAACCTGGAGCGACGAGAGCGTCGCCGCGATAGCACCCACCCCACCGATTCCTGGTCGCTCATGGCGACCAAGCAGATGATGTCAGGGTCCAGCCCGCCTCCAGGCCCCGGCGTGCGCCACAGCCACCTCTCCAGAACCTCCAAAAGCCACCCAGGTATATGGCCCACCAGCTTCTCTTCCTGGGCGATGTCCACGATTCGGTCGACGTCCTTCATAACCGACTCACCTGTCCCAGCGCCTCCAGCAAAGGCTGGGGCCCAACCTCATCCACCGGACTCGAGCCCGAAACACACCGGAATGCGGCGGCTGAATCGAGGGAAAGACACTGAACTCACCGTTTCTATTATAGGGTCCAACATCTTCAATGTCCAGCGACTCAGGTCGTGACATCGCGCCACCACCCTGCTTGACTCTGGCGACTTCCAGAGATACAATCGCCGCCATAACATGATCGTGAGGAAGGTGAGCAGTGCGCGAGCGCATAGAAGATGCCCTCAAGACGCCGGGTTCGGACTACTTGGAAATCCGAATCGAGGAAAGCCAGGGGTCCCGGATCCGGTATCGTGGCAAGGAGTTGGAGGATATCGGCAGGTTCACCAACCTGGGTGGAAACGTCCGGGCTATGATAGGAGGCGGATGGGGGTTCGCTTCCTTCAACGATGTGAACCGCTTGTCTCACTATGTGGAGCTAGCCATAAATCAAGCTAGACTGATCGGTCGGCGGGACAGTAGACTGGCGGAAGCCGAGCCGGTGGTGGACATGGTCAGCGTCCAAATGAGGCGGAATCCTCTCCGCGTTCCCCTTTCCGACAAGAAAAGGCTCCTGGATGAATACAATCACATTATCTGGAGCACCTCCCCCCAGGTTCAGACCTCTATCATCAATTACAGCGATACCTTGCGTTCCCTCCATTTCGCCAACTCTCATGGCACCTATTTGAGGCAGGAGAAGCTGGACATCGGCTTCAGTCTGATAGCTTTCGCGCGAAAGGATGATGACGTTCAGCAGGCTATCTTGAGCCTGGGCAGCTCCGACGACTACGGAGTGATCGAAGGTCGTCACGAAGAGGTCGAGGATATGGTCGAACGAGCGGTAAGCCTGCTCTCAGCCAAACCCGTGAAGGGAGGTTGCTATACCGTGGTGACCGATCCTCATTTGGCGGGAGTATTCGTGCATGAAGCATTCGGACACCTCTCAGAAGCCGACCATGTCTATCAAAACGACCGCCTCCTCGAGCTGATGATCTTGGGGCGCAAGTTCGGCGGAGAGCACCTCAACATAGTAGATGGAGCCGCGATCCCCGGGCTGCGAGGCTCTTTCCGCTACGATGACGAGGGCACTCCTTCCACCAAGACCTATCTCATCCAAAATGGTGTGTTGGTTGGCCGCCTTCACTCTCGGGAAACCGCAGCCAAGATGGGCGAACCTCTCACGGGCAACGCCCGTTCCCTCAACTATCGGTTCCCGCCCATCGTTCGCATGACCAACACTTGCATCGAAGCAGGGCAGGTCCCCTTCCAAGATATGATTTCAGACATCAAGGAGGGGATCTATGCCTGCCACTCCTACGGCGGCCAGACCAGCATGGAGATGTTCACTTTCTCCGCAGGAGAGGCCCGCATGATCCGAGATGGCCAACTGGCCGAGCCGGTGCGCGGAGTCAACCTCAGCGGCAACGTCTTCGAGACTCTGGCCAATATCGAGGCCGTGGGGAACGATTTGGCTTGGAACCAGGGTGGGGGCTGCGGCAAAGGGGAACAGTCCCCCCTTCCAGTTGCAGATGGCAGCCCTCATATCCGGATTCGCGACGTGGTGATCGGAGGGCAGGGATGATCGAGAGACTATTGAAACGGGCCCGAGCCGCCTCACGAGAGGCGGAGGTTTTCGTTTTTACCATGGAAGAGACGCCCGTCTCCTTCGAAGCGAACGAGTTGAAACAACTGCAGACCCGCCAGGTCCAAGGAACTGCCCTGCGTCTCATCGTTGATGGGAGAATCGGCTTCGCCGCCTCCACCCGCGTCAGCCACCCGGAGTCTTTGGTAGACGCCGCTCTGGAAGTGGCACCCTTTGGGACCACAGTCGACTTCGAGTTCCCGGAGCTTTCCAAGGAACCCGATCTTCCCATCTATGACCCTGCCATCGCGGAGCTCCCCGTGGAGGATCTGATCGAGATAGGAAGGGATATGATTGCGAACATCCGAGAGAGCGCTGCCGAGGCGCTGTGCGATGTCAGAGTGATCAGGCGCAATGCCACCTTGACTCTCGCGAACTCCCGTGGGGGCCAAGTCAGCTACCGGAAGACGACCATATCAGCCTCGCTGAATGCCAACCTGATCCGAGGCACCGACGTGCTCGATGTGTTCGAGTACGACTCGACGTCCATAGGGTCACTGGATCACCGAGCGATGGCCCGAGAGGTGACCAGGAAGATCCGGCTGGCAAAGCACACCGGCTCGGTGCGCACGGCAAACCTCCCCGTGATCTTCACTCCCAAGGGAGCTGCGGAAACCCTTCTGCTTCCCATGAAGCTGGCCCTCAGCGGAAAGACCGTCTTGGAAGGAGCCTCGGCTTGGGGCGACAAGATGGGCCAGCCTGCTGTTGACTCCCGAATCACCCTGTGGGACGATGGAAAGGCCGAAGGCTCCATCGCCAGCGCTCCCTTCGACGACGAGGGCATCCCCACCCGACGCACCTGCCTGATCGACAAGGGAGTCATCCGGAGCTTCTACTACGACCTGCGGACCGCAAGCCTAGCGGGTTCAGCAAGCACCGGGAATGCCTCACGCTCCCTGGAAACCATGCCCACTCCATCGCCCACCACATGGATCTTCGAGGGCGGCGATGTCGATGAGGAGGATCTGATCGCAGGCACGCGAGAGGGCCTTCTGGTGGATCAGATCATGGGAGCTTGGGCGGGAAACGTCATGGCCGGCGAGTTCTCAGGCAACGTCCACCTGGGTTACAAGATCGAGAACGGCGAACTCGTGGGGAGAGTCAAGGATACGATGGTAACTGGAAACGTCTTCCAGGCCCTCAGGAGCCTGGATGGAATAGGTAAAGTCGCTCATCGAGTCAGCAGCGAGATCAGAATCCCAGCTCTGCTCTTCTCCTCTTTGGGCGTCGCCAGCAGGGGCTAGACCGATTGCAGCTTTTGACCTTCGATGTGAGTTTGTATTAGAATGATCGTGAAGGTGAGGCCAGGAAATCAGCACATGGATGAACGTTTGTTTCCAAGTTTCGAGGTAGCGCTAAGAGAGCTTCGACGAGAACAAGAGAATCTTTCGAAGCCCAATCTGTACGGCTTCTCCTCGATGAGACCCGAGGACCTGGCTCGGCTGCAGGAGGAGTGGTCGAGAATCGACTTCGCCCACCGCCGACAGATCCTGATAATGCTGCTGGAGATCGCCGAGGACAGCTTCGAGGTGGATTTCAGCGCTTTCTATCGACATTGTCTGAGCGATGAAGACGAGGATGTCCGTGCCAAAGCGATCGGGGGTCTATGGGAGGACGAAGATCCTTGCCTCATCCCCATTCTCATCGACCTGGTGGGGCAGGACCCATCCCTCGTGGTTCGGGCACAGGCGGCTACCGCGCTGGGGCGATTCTCGCTCCTGACCGAGTTAGGAGAGATCAGCGAAGGCTATCGCAAGGTTATCAAGTCCGCCCTGATCCAGGTCGTGGATGGTCCCAGCGAACTTCTGGACGTACGGCGGCGAGCAGTGGAGTCCCTCGGGTGCATGAGCGGCGAAGACGTGGAGGGGATGATCGCACAGGCTTACGATCATCCCGAGGAGAAGATGCGCATCAGCGCCGTCTACGCCATGGGACGCAACTCTTCAGACCGCTGGCTTGACACGCTCGTGGACGAGTTGACCAGCGATGCGCCAGAAATGCGCTACGAGGCCGCCTGGGCCTGTGGGGAACTGCTCAACCAGCGAGCGGTTCCCCTCCTGATCCAGCTCATCGACGATCCCGATCCAGAAGTCCAAAGGGCTGCCATTTGGGCGTTGGGACAAGTGGGAGGGAAACCGGCGCGCGAGGCTCTTTTGGCCTGTTCCGAAGCCGAAGATGAGGCTATCCGTGATGCCTCTCTGGAGGCACTGGCCGAGTTGGACTTCTTCGACGAACCGTTCTAAGAGACTTTCATAGGGCCCTTCCCAGGCCCAGACGAAGAGTTTCCTCTGTGGGACGATCGGGAGGAAGAGGAGCCCGAAGACGCTTGATCAAGCGGGCGGGAAGAATGAGCCTTGGCTGACAGGGCCGTTGCGGACTTGGCGCGCGAACCGCGAAGTCCTATCGACGGACTGGAAGAAGCGGCGCACAAAGGCCGCCCCAGTTCACCTCCTTAGGTAGAGGCTGCTATCTTGGCCCTGTTATCGATCCTCTGGGACGTCATCCTGCCCACCTTCATCGTCATAAGCTTCGGTTTCCTGTTGGACCGCGCGCTCAAGCCCGAGCCCAAGACTCTGGCTCGTGTTGGCCTCTACGTGTTCGGGCCTTGCCTCATCTTCAACTTGATAGCCAAGTCCACCCTGAGCCGATCCGATATGGGCCTCCTTATCCTTTTCCCCCTCGTATGGACGCTGATAATGTGGCCCCTCTGTTGGGGAATCGCCCGGACAGCCCGCTTCAGCCGTGCGGAAAGCAGCGCTTTCCTTCTCAGCTGCCTCCTCGTCAATGCAGGGAATTATGGGCTTTCGGTCAACCTTCTGTCGTTCGGCCAGCAAGGGCTCGAAAGGGCCGGGCTCATCTTTGTGGTCACTGCCGTCATCGCTAACACCTTAGGCATCTTCATCGCCTCTCAGGGCCACCATGGTCTGACGGCCTCTCTGGCTAATGTCGTGAAGATGCCCCTGATCTACGCCGCCGCCCTCGGATTCCTCGTCAACATGACGAGCCTGGAGCTCCCTCAACCCTTGACCGTCTCCATCGAGGTCGCCGGCGCAGCTGCCGTGCCGATCCTGCTAGTGCTGCTGGGCATTCAGCTGTCCCGCAGCGCCCTGGGACAGCATCTGAGATTCTTAGTGCTGGCCAGCATCGTTAAGTTGGGGCTGGGAGCAGGCGTCGCTATCCTGGTAGCAACCCTCCTCGGTAGCACAGGTCTCACCCGCGCGGTAGGAGTGCTGGACATGAGCATGCCGACCGCCATCACGGCAACCATCTTGGCCACCGAGTTCGATAGCCGGCCCGACCTTGTTTCGGGCGTCGCCGTGGCCTCCACCCTCCTGAGCATCGTCAGTCTGACCCTGCTGCTGAGTTGGCTTTCCTGACATGCCACCGCCACCTCCCATTGACAGATCCCCGTAGAGGTCTATAATGCCTCAGCGTATGAACATCGAGACCCTAGTAGTGGGAACCCTTCAGACCAACTGCTACATAGCCAGTTGCCCGGACGAGCAAGTGGGGGTAATCATCGATCCGGGAGGCAACGCGGAGCTCATCCTCGCCGCAATTCGCCGGGCCGGCCTTGCCATCTGCTATGTGGTGAACACTCACGCCCATATCGATCACACCTTGGCCAATTCTCAAATCCTCGAGGCCACCGGCGCTCAGTTGGCCATCCACGAGATCGACGCTCCCACATTGAGGGATCCTCAAGGAAACCTGAGTTTCTTTCTGGGCACGAATCCTCCCCAAAAGACCCCGAATTGGGAACTCAAAGCCGGGGATCACATTGAGTTCGGGAACATCAGTCTCACGGTCCTCCACACTCCTGGCCACACCCCTGGTGGCATAACTCTGGTCTCAGACGGTGTCGCCTTCACAGGCGACACCCTGTTCAACAGAGGCGTGGGGCGCACCGATCTGCCCGGCGGAGATTGGCCCACCCTCGAGAACAGCGTTCGCCGGCAACTTTTCACCCTCCCTGATGACACAATAGCCTACCCCGGGCACGGGCCAAAGACCACCATCAGCGACGAGAAGAGGTTGAACCCCTACATCCAGATGCTTGAGCAGGGATAGCCACATGTCAGTCCCAGACCCCACCCCATCGCGCCTCAGCCGATGGTCTAACTGGATCACACTGGGTCTGTTCGTCATAGCTTTGGTCCCCCGCATGATCGGGCTGCATGCTTTCATAGTCCCCGACGAATTTCACTGGCTGGGACGCTCGCTGGACGCCATGTGCGGCGTCCAAAATGGCAACCTGCAAGCCACCTTCCAGAGTGGCCATCCGGGCGTCACCGCGCTTTGGGGATTCGGCCTGTCTCTGTTGGCCCGCTTCGCCCTACTGGGCGATCCGTCCAGGATCTGCGAGCTGGCGGTTGCGGATCAGTATCCAGAGGCGCCAGGACTCCTCTCCACCGCCGCCCTCTTCACCGTGGTCGTGACCAGCGCGGGAGTTGTGATCGGATACAGAGCATTGCGCCACCTTTTAGGTGAGGAGGTGGCTCTGCTTGCAGCGATCCTGGTGGCCCTCGACCCCTTCTATCTGGATCAAGCTCGGCTGGTCCACGTCGATGCCCTGCTCGCCACTTTCATGAGTCTATCAGTCCTGGCCCTGCTAGCCCATTCGTTTGGCTCCGGCGGGCGAGGCTACCTCTTGGCCTCCGGCATCCTGGCTGGCCTGGCATTTCTCACCAAGCTCCCCTCGCTGGTTCTGATCCCCTTTGCCATGTTGACCTTCGGCCTTCGCGGCGCCTTCATAGCCCAGTCCCGATTCGACCGCGGTCGAATCGGGGAGATGGCCAATCAGCTTGGCCTGTGGGCCATCGCCGCCGCGGTCACCTTCGTGGCCCTCTGGCCTATGATGTGGTTCCATCCCATCGCCATGCTGGCGGAGATCCTGCGCGTCTCCGGTTGGGGCGCTTCCGTCCCTCACCACACAAGCTACTTCATGGGCGACATCGTGAGCGATCCCGGCAGCCTCTACTACGCGGTGGTCCTCCCGTTCCGGCTCACACCTCTGACCATGATCGCCACGCCGATCTCGCTGTTTCCAGCGATCGCCAACGTTTGGGCCTGGCGTAAAGGCGACCAGGATGCCAGAGATCGGGCTCTCGCCATCGCGCTCGCCTGGGCCTTCGTCTTCGCCTTCCTCATTCCCATGTCGCTGGCGGCGAAAAAGGGCGAGCGTTACATTCTGCCCATCTTCCCCATCGTGGACTTCCTGGCGGCGGTGGGACTCATCGCTGCCTCATCCTGGATAATTCGGAGATGGGGCGCTGGATTGAGGCCGGAGATCCTCTCCTTCCTCCGCCCCGGGCTCCCCCTGGTCCTTGCCCTCTTGATCGCCGTTCAATATCTCGGCCTGGCCCCTCATTACGCGGCCTACTATAACCCCATCCTGGGCGGGCCTCAGGCAGCATCTCGAATGCTGGTGGTCGGCACAGGCGAAGGACTGGACCTGGCAGCGCGCTACCTGGATCAGAAGGAAGATGCCGAAGACCTCATCGTGGCCAGTTTCTATCCTGAGAGCTTCCGGGAGTACTTCCGGGGCAGCACCATTTCCTTGCGATACGGTCCGGAAGATCAGGGGTGGCTCCTATCGGATTACGTGGTCTTCTACATCAGTCAGGTTCAGCGAGAGCTGCCTACCTCGGACATGGTATCCTTCTTCCGGAACCAGACCCCGGAGCACGTGGTAACGATCAACGGCTTGGAGTACGCGTGGGTTTACCCGTCCCCCGTCCTGAAGAGCGGGGCAAGCCCTGAAAAACAGGTGCAATTGGGTCTGCAACTCGGAGATGAAGTGGCGCTGGATGGCTATGACATTGGCCCATCAAGCGTGACGCCCGGAAACCGCTTGGAGTTCACGCTGCGCTGGCGAGCCCTGAAGGACCCTCAGGCTCGTTACGTCGTACGCCTACGCCTGGCTGGCACAGACGGGAAAACCTATTTGGAAGAGGAGACAGAGCCGGTATACGGATTCTTTCCCACCATCTACTGGGTATCCGGGAAACGGATCCTGGACCGCTATTCCTGGAACCTGGCCGATGATTTCGAGGCCGGCACGTATCGACTTGAGGTCCAGCTCGTCGAGGTCGCAACCGGCCAGCCGATGCTCGCCCCGGACGCAATGGCCGAGGATGGCTGGATAGTGCTTCAGGATATCCAGGTCGTGCCGGCATGAAAATGGCGGACAGGCAATCATACCCCCGATTCTGTCGCATCCGTCATCTGTCTCAGAGTCCGGAGACCCTGGCGGTCCCTATATTGCAAGGTGTTAACTTGCCTCTACGGTCCCGCTGCGACGGGAATGAACCCGGAGGCCCATCCCACCCGCCTTGCTTCCCCTCGAACATTCGCCCAGCCGGACCCATCACTGAATCCGCTGGTGGGCTCTTACCCCACCATTTCACCCCTTACCCCATAATGGGGCGGGTATCCTTTCTGTTGCAGTTGTTGTCGCCAGCAGATTGCTCCACCGACGCCCCCGCTTGAGGTTTTCGCGAGGCGAGGCTGCCGAAACTCGGCTGGAAGTCGGGAAGTTCCTCTGGGGATCTTGCTGCCGCCAGCGCACCCCAGCGACGGATCATGCCTGCCCGCCAATATGTGATTTTAATGAGAAAAGCCCCAAAAGTCAAACTGCCGCCTGACCTGTGTTATAGTTCAGCGAAAATACCTCTCCATGGAGAGAGCTATTTTGACCGTAGTGGAATTGAAGCTAGTGCAAATGATATCGGTCATCCGGGAAAGAAGGATCAAAGGGGTAGAGGCTGCACAAGTGCCAGGACTGTCGCGGTGTCAGGTGTGGCAATTCGTCAAGACCTCCCAGCCTGAACAGTTCGCCGCAAAGTGCAACCTTTTCAAGTCCGCAGGCCTTCTCGCCAAATCCTCAGTACTCCTCCGCGATCAGTTTCCCTGGAGTCCACAGATGTTTCCGTGAGAACGAAAAAAGGCTCTCCCAGTGTAGAAGAGCCCCTCTCTATCAGATTGAACCGATCCTGCCAGTCGGTCGGAGGTGTTATGCGTGCGGTAGGGTAGGTGGGAGTCGAATCCACATGAGATATGGCACGTACTCCAGCTAAGGCGACTCCAACGCCGCCGATGCCACATGGTTATCGACCTCGAAACAGTTTCCAGCTCCTTCCAGGACGGTCCACGCGAAAGACCTCGACGTTGCCGGTGTCCGCCACAGTCACGTAGCAGGTCCGGCCGTCCGTCCCGCCAAAGGCAAGGTTGGTGCACTCTTCTCCATGGAGCTTGATCTCGGCCAGAATCTCACCCTGGGGAGAGACCTTGACGACAGTACCCTTACCCCAACGGGCTATGTAAAGGTTGCCGACGATATCGCAGCGCATGCCGTCCATGCCGAAATCGGGGAACTCGATGAGCAGGCGCTTGTTGCTGATCTCCCCCTCTGGTGACAGGTCATAGGCCCAGACGTTGCGCTGGACGGTCTCGTTGACGTAGAGCACGTCCTCGGTCGGGCTGACTTCGATGCCGTTGGTCGTGCCCATGTTCGCTTCGAGCAAGGAGACCATCCCGTCAGTATCAATGCGCCAGAACTGCCCTGTGGATTTCTGCCAGTTGGGATCGCTGGCGTAGACGATATCGTTCCTCCCAATCGCGATGTCGTTGGGCTGGTTCATGGTCGACTCGTGGGCGTAGACGCTGATCTCCCGGGTCTGCATGTCCACCTTTAGGATGTTGTGATTGATATAGTCCGCGATGAGCATCTCCCCGTGGCTGTTGAACCGGATCCCGTTGCCGATGCTGTCACCGGGGAGGGTGATGAATACGCTGCATTCGCCTTCGGGGATGACCTTGCCGATGGTATGCTGCCGTTCGAAGTTGACGGCGTAGAGGTTGCCCTGGATGTCTACGCCGGGGCCTTCGATTCCGGACGTAAATCCGCCGGGTTCGGTGAAGACTCTGCTGACGAACAGTTCCTCAGTAGCGTTTTCTGACACGATAATCTCCTTGCGTTCAGTCTATCGATTATGGGTCAAGAGCCCGCAAACACCCTGGATCCGAACCCTCTAGTCAGCTACTACAAGTATTAGGGATTCTCAGCAAGTCATTGTATCTTGTACTGGTGGTAGGGCGGGCGAGAGTCGAACCCACACCTGGTTGCACAAAGCGAATTTTGAGTCTTCTGCACTATTGCAATCGAACTATATGCGGATTTAGTCCGCTGCACTTTAGTCCGCAAAACTGAAATCCTACTGATTCGAAGTCACCAGCACTAGCGTCGAAACTATGGCACAATATGTAGTGCCTGTCTACTCGCTAACCACTATATCTAGTGGGCTCTACCCTCCTAGCCATCAGCCCTACTGGACGAGTCCGTTGGACTTACTGCTTGAGAAACTGCGAGAAAGTCCGTACTGCAAGCGACCTGGACAAATGATACCTCTTTTTGAAGTTCTGGCAACTGTAGAATGGTAGGTACAGGATTCGAGTTCGGACAGGGGTCCATCGCTCAGCAGGTTTGGAATCACTCGCCAGATATCGTGGGTCGCTTTTGAGGCTGCTGTTGTCGTACGGTCCGGAGAAGGGCGGACGGAAGGGCAAGGGCTATGCGGGGCAGAAACCTGGGGCTCAGCAGGCGGAAGAATATGTCGCGATAGGGTCGCGATCCTGTAATGATCTCCCAAAGGGGCTCGCGAAGCAATTGGGCCCGTTGAGGGCTTCCTGTCGGCCTGGCCAGATTGCTCATAACTCGCCAGACGAAATCACTTCGGGTTATCAGATCGTGCATGCGGAAAAGGAGATTCCCGTATGTATTGTCCCTGATGATGGTTCGTTCGACAGGCTCCATGTAATGGCGTTTGAACGAGAGGTCTGAGACTCCATAGTATAAGGCGCTTTGAGCGGCTATCTTGGCGGTGACAAGAGCGGATTCGATGCCATTCTTGTAGTAGCGCGAGGCGCACGCGTCTCCGATGATCACCATTCGATCGGCGTACGGCTTGCGCGCTGATGTATCTCCGATTCTAGGCGCGCAATTGCAGAACTTCTCAGGGAATCGCCACCCCCTGGGCAATGTTTCCTTCACCCTCGGCAGGTCCATGAACTCTCTCACATCCTCGAGTGTGACATCGCCTCGGCCGATCAGGCTGACCGTTATGTACTCCCCCTTCGGGGTCATAGCCGCATAGCGAAGACTCGCCGGCAGCCCGCTCCACACGTGTACTTTGTTGCCCAGCGTCGTCCTCACCGCGTCGTCGCCAAGAAACAGCTCCACCTGGAAAGCGCGGCGAGTGCGAGGGGCACGATACCCGAAGCCGAGCTCTTCCACCACTCTGAGCATGTTGGTGTTTAGGCCGAAGGCACCAACCACCAAGTCTGCTGTTATGATCTGGGTGCCCTGGCCAGTCTCACACACCAGCTCGACTAGACCGCCACGTTCAGGGGGCGAAACTATCTCTTTTACTAGAGCCTTCCTCACCTCTGCGCCTCGCTTCAGAGCCTCGAGCAGTAGATAGTCGTCAAGGCTGATGGCCGGTCCCGGATCACCATAGCGAGGTCCCCTTCCTCGGAAGAACGTATAACCAGCCAGCCTAGAACCCTCAGGTGGGGTGAGGGCAAACGTGCTGCTTGGCCGGTGGAGGACGAACCCGTCGACGACGCCTTGAATGCGGCTATGAGGTACATTGAAGCCCTCATCCTCAATCTTGCGCACAAGACCCTCAGTTAGCACTCCTGCGCACATGTTGCATCCTGGCGGCCCTCTACGGTCAAAGTCCTTGCCGTCTATCAGCAAGACTCGCACCCCGATTCCCTGCTTCCGTGCGATTCGGAGAGCGAACTGAGCAAAGAACGTGCCTGCTGGCCCGGCGCCGATTACAGCCACCACGCTGCCATCGTGTAGCCTTAACTCTGGGTTTCTAGCTAGCATCTGGGCTCCAACTCACAACCCGGCTATGCTACCAAGTCCAGCTGCAGCACCTACCTGCTTCGCACGCATAGTTCGTACATCCGACGCTTTCTCACTGCCTTCCAAGAAGGTTAGGCTCAAAACGGTGTTTACGAGTTTCACGATAAGCTTATTATCACTTAGTTCCCCAACTATTTGTAGCGGGGAAATCCCTAGTCTTGGAGGCTCTCGTAAGGAAAGATCCTACAAACGCGCAGGTCCAAAGATCTGTTGTCCATATCTGGCGCTTCAACTGGTCTCTACACACATGGCATCTAATCTCCTCTGTATGTAATACTGGCTGACGTTGTCAGCAACCGAGAAGACCTTGACATCTTGAGAGACTTAGTATAGTATTATTAGCAATCAATCCTGCCGTCGAACGATGCCACGTGGTATCTCGCTGGGAAGTTGCTCTCTGCTCCCCCTCATTGGCACTGTGGCACGTATGGCGTCAATATCATCTTGTGCTTTGGAGTGAACGTTGTGTTCAGAAAAGCCAACTTGCTTGTGAGCTTTGCTTTGGTCACGTTGTTGGTTGGTTGCGCGGCGGAGGCAGCCCCACGGAAGGTTAACCTCTCGCAGAACCTTGTAGAGGTAGCTACTCCCGATATCCGTTCTGATCGTGAACCTCTGCGCATGGCCGTTGCAGCCATCCTCTCCCCCCAAGCGACTATCAGCAACTACGATCAATTGTTGAAATATCTGGGTGAAAAGCTGGGAAGGCCAGTGCTCCTCGAACAGAGGAGCTCCTACGCGGAGACAAACGACCTGATCCGGGTGAAGAGTGTGGACCTGGCTTTCGTTTGCTCTTACGCTTATGTCCTTGGGAACAAGGATTTCGGCATGAAACTTTTGGTCGTTCCCCAAATGCGAGGCCAGACGGTATATCACTCTTACATCATCGTGCCGGATCAAAGCGATGCAAGGGGATTGGAGGACCTGCGCGGCAAGGTCTTTGCTTTCACCGACCCTCTCTCCAACTCCGGCCGCCTAGCTCCTACCTACATGTTGGCTCAATTGGGTGAGACTCCGGAATCCTTCTTCGCCGAATACATCTTCACCTACAGCCACGATAACTCCATCGAAGCCGTGGCTGCTGGTCTGGTGGATGGTGCGGCCGTGGACAGTCTGGTCTATCAATATATGTTGACTCAGGACATTGAGTATGGTCAGCGCACGCGAATCATCGGAGTCTCGCAACCCTACGGTATACCGCCGGTGGTGGTGCCCTCCGACTTGGATCCTCAACTGGAGGAGGAGCTACGGCGAGTCCTTCTTGAGATGCACACCGATCCCGAGGGAAAGGATATCTTGAGACAACTGATTATCGACCGCTTCGTGACGGGCAGCGACGATATGTATGACTCCATAAGGGAAGTAGCCGTCGCACTGGGAGAACCCCGATGGTGATTGGTCTTCTGAACCGGCTTCGCCACTGGGCGCTGGCGGTCAGCGTTCGAGGGAAGATTCTAGGTATGGTGGCCTCTTTGGTCCTTTTCCTGGGTCTGGCCATAACATTACAGACCCACGTCAGCTTGCAGGGCAGCCTGCGTCACCAGTTGGAGGAGCGATGCCTGGCCCTCAGCAGAAGCTTGGCTGCCCAGAGTACCGACTATCTCCTCACGAACAACACATTTCCCCTCTACGAGCTGGTAAGAACGACCATGGAGAATGACGAGGATGTGCGCTACCTTTTCATATTGGATCCTCAGGGCAACCCAGTGGTGCACTCTTTTCCCGATGGGTTCCCTCAGGACCTCTTGGAGGTCAACCCGGTGGCCCCTGGGCAAGATCACGCCCTGGAGACCTTGGACACCGAGGAAGGGCTGATACACGATCAGGCGGTGCCCATATTGGGTGGCCGTGTTGGGGTGGCCCATGTGGGCATGTCGGAGAAAAGCCTGGAGGCGGCCGTGGGCGATGCTGTGACCCGCGTATTGTCGATTACCGCCTTCGCTCTCGTGGTGGGAATGGTTATCGCCTACATTGTGACCACTCTCATCACCAGGCCAATATCTGAATTGGTAGGGGTAACTGAAGAGATAAGCAGGGGGAACTTGGGCTGCAAAGCTTCCTTGTGGGCCGAGGATGAGATAGGTCAACTGGGTATCGCCTTCAATAGCATGACCGAGGACTTGCGAGAGTCCCGCGATGAGCTCGAGGGAACGAACAGGGAGTTGAGGCGTCGCAACCGCGAATTGGCGGCTCTCAACGCCATCGCCGCCGTGGCCAGCAGAACCTCCGACCTGGACCGGGTTTTCGCCTGCGCGCTATCGAAAGCTCTAGAGATCTTAGATATCCCGCTGGGCTCCATATTCCTCCTGGACGAGTATGAAAGGCTAAGCATGGTCGCTAACATCGGGCCATCTGAAGGCATTGCTACCCGGCAGGACAATCCCTTTCCCTTCGGTTGTCTCCGCTCTCAATTTATGATGGAGAAGGCGCTGGTCCTATCATGTAACCCTGAGGGTTGCGATCAGGCTCAACAGCAACCGGCGTGCCTGGTGGAAGGGATTGTCGCCTACGCCATAATCCCTCTGCAGTCGAAGGCTCGGGTGATTGGGCTCATGAATGTGGGCAGCGGCGAGGAACGACATTTCACCGCCAAAGATATGAAGTTCCTCGAATCCGTGGGCGTCCAGATCGGGGTGGCCATAGAGAACACTGAGTTATGGGATGAGCTGAAGGACAAGGAGGAATTGCGAGGGCAACTCCTGGAGCGCGTCATCACGGCACAGGAGGAGGAGAGAAAGCGCATCGCTCGAGAGCTGCATGACCAGACCGGACAGGCGCTGACCTCTCTCCTAGTGAGCCTCAAGGTGATAGAGAAGGCTGGTGACTTGGAGCAGGCCCGCGAGTTGACTTCCGACATGAGGGCAATTGTCACCGAAACGTTGGACGACGTCCACAACTTATCGCTGGAGTTGCGGCCTAGTGTGCTGGATGATATGGGACTGGTTCCGGCACTGGCACGCTACGTCGAAAGTTGCCCAGCCCGCTTCGGCTTGCAGGTGGATTTCGTGATAGCCGGGATGGACCGCCAACGGCTGCCGATGGAAGTTGAAACCACCCTCTACCGCATCGCCCAAGAGGCGCTGACCAACGTGGCTCGTCACAGCAAGGCTGGCCATGCCAGCGTTCTCCTGGAACGGCGTCGCAGGGCAGCAGTTCTGGTGATCGAGGACGACGGGGAGGGATTTGACACCGCGCAGGTGCTAAGATCGCCAGCCGAACGAGAGCGACTTGGGTTGTACGGTATGATGGAGCGCGCCTCGCTGGTGGGCGGCCAGCTGACCGTGGAGTCGAGGCCGGGTGCTGGCACGACCGTATCGGTAGAGGTCCCGCTGGAGGAGCTATGGCTGGAGGATCACGGCGTAAGAGCCGGGTAGAGCGATCACCCATTCGCATCCTGATCGTCGACGACCACGCGGTGCTCCGGGCTGGGCTGCGGATGCTCGTGGACGCGGAGTCGGACATGGAGGTGGTCGGTGAGGCGGGGGATGGGGCTGAGGCGCTAGCGCGCACCGTCGCGCTAGCGCCAGATGTGGTGCTCCTAGATATATCGATGCCGCAACTGGGTGGCCTGGAAGTTCTCCCTAAGATTCGGGAGGAATCCGCCGACACCCGTGTGCTGATTCTGACCATGCACGACGACGAGACCTATCTACGGAAGGCACTGGCTGCCGGCGCCTCCGGCTACGTCCTCAAGCGAGCGGCAGATGTTGAACTGCTGTCGGCCATTCGGGCCGTATACGGCGGCGGCACCTACCTGCACGCCGCTCACACCAAGGTGCTGTTGCAAGGCGAGTCCAATGAGCAGAGGACACAAGCGTCGGCCGATCACGAGGATCAGCTGAGTCCGCGGGAGGAAGAGATCCTTCGCCTCATCGCATTGGGCTACACCAACCAACAGGCGGCCGACAAACTGTACTTGAGCGTCAAGACGGTGGAGACCTACCGAGCGCGGCTGATGGCCAAGCTGGGCCTCCAGAACCGAGCTGAGTTGGTCCGGCACGCCATGCAACGAGGATTCCTCGAACGATAGCAGCTTCAATAGCCCCGTGTCAGGATTTCCCCTACTAGTTTCTGCGGATTTCCCCCCTAAGCTTTCAGAGTTTCCCCTCTAGACGCTGCACCTGCATTCCCCTAAGATGATGGAAATTGAAGTGATCGAGCGACAGCCACGACGTCGTCGCCGCGTGCCTATGCGCTTCAAGAAGGGAAGCCGTGTTCAGGATAGGGAAGCACTATTTGTCCTCGTTCCGCCTCACCTGGGGGGAAGTTGGCGGCGCTCTGGGCGATCTGGGAGTTCTGCTCCCCCTTGCGGCGGCGTTGATCACGGTCAATGGCCTTTCCGCCACCGGGGTCTTCTTCGGGGTCGGGCTGGCCTATGTCCTGACCGGGCTCACCTATCGTCTGCCTCTGCCGGTCCAGCCGCTGAAATCGGTCTCCGCCATCGCCATCGCTCTTGGACTCTCGAGCGGGGTGGTCATTGCATCAGGGTGGTGGATGGGATTGATTCTCCTCCTGTTGGTCATCACCGACTCCGCCCGTTGGCTCGGCCGGTTCTTCACTCGCCCGATCATCCGCGGCATTCAACTTGGTCTGGCGTTGTTGCTGGTGCGCAGCGGCTTGCTGCTAGCCTCCCGCCCGCAGATCGTCCCCGGCGGCGCGGAGCAGGTGATCCACCTGGCCACCCGCCCGGTGCCTTTGGGATGGCTGCTGGCCGGCGCATCTCTACTGCTTCTCCTGTGGGCATGGCGCTACCGGCGTTGGACGGCGTCCCTGATTGTCCTCTCCTTTGGCATGCTTGTGGCATTCACCTTGGGGGGTGTAGCGGATGGCCTTGGACAGGTACGGTTGGGGTTGAGTCTGCCCCAACCCATCCTCCCACGGCTCCCCGACCTGGGGACGGCGTTCCTGCTGCTCGTGCTTCCTCAAATCCCCCTCACGCTGGGGAACGCCGTCTTCGCCACCACAGATACCGCGCGGGCCTATTTCGGGAAGGATGCGCGTCGAGTCACTCCTCGCGCCCTGCTGACCACAATGAGCATTTCCCAGATCATCGCCGCGCTGTTCGGCGGAGTGCCCGTCTGCCACGGGTCGGGCGGGCTCACCGCCCACTACAAAATGGGCGCGCGCACCGGCCTAGCCCCCGTGCTGATAGGGGTGCTGTGTCTGGCTCTGGCCCTATTCGTGGATGGGAACATCATGCCGATGCTAGCTCTCATCCCTTACCCCGTTCTGGGCACGTTGTTGGTGTTCGTAGCTGTGCAGCACGGGCTGCTGGCAAGGGATGTGCGCGGCTGGCAGGAGGTAGCAGTGGCGGCAACTACGGCGGTGGTGGGTTTTACGACGTCCAACCTGGCACTCGGTTTTGGGTCTGGGATGGCGTTGCAGCAGGCCGTGCGGCTACTCGGGCGCGTGCGGGCCCATCGAGTGGGGCTTCCTTCGTGAGGGGCAGGGTGAGGGGTATCAGCGGCGCTGTGCTGGTCGGCGGGGAGAGTCGCCGGATGGGGAGGGATAAGGCGATGCTGTCCGTCGATGGACAACCCCTCGTTCAGCACGTCGTCGGAGTCCTCCGAGAAGTAGTTGATGAAGTGCTGCTGGTCGGTACAGGCGCCGAGCGATATGGGTGGCTTGACGCCCGGATAGTAGATGACTTGATCCCAGGAGCAGGGCCGCTTGGGGGAATCCACACCGCTCTTTCCTCTGCTAGCCGCTCCCGCTGCTTGGTTGTAGCGTGCGATATGCCTTTTCTCAACCTCGGTCTCCTCCGCTATATGCTCCAGGAGGCAGTGGGATGGGATGTCGTTGTCCCTCGATCGCGAGGGCGGCTGGAGCCCCTGCACTCCGTATATGCCCGGTCCTGTCTCAGGCCAATAGAGCGAATGCTGGAGAACGGGGAGCTTTGCCCCCTTGATCTCTTCCCGCGGGTGAGCGTCCGATACCTGGAGACGCAGGAGGTGGAGCGGCTTGACCCAAGACGGTTATCTTTTGTGAACCTGAACACACCGGATGACCTGGTCCTGACGCGGGCGCTGGGTGGTGCATCCGAATGGGACGATGTTGACAAGGAGATAGAATTGCCCACAGACAGACATCCGACACGAGGTACCCCGCTGCCTGCCCGGCTGGACAGACGACTCTTTTCGGCATTCACCGGAATCACGCATTCGAGGAAGGAGAGTATGAGGAATCATTTGGGAGGGAAAGCATGAAGATCACGAGAAGGAATCTGTTAAAAGGTTCTGCTGTCGCGGGAGGCATCCTCGCCTTCGACTCGTTCCTGGGTGGGTTCGAAACGTTGGTCGCCGCGCCGCCAGGCGAAGAGGCTGCCTCAGGCGAGGAGTGGATTCCCACCACGTGCTGGATTGGCAAGCAGGACTGTGGCATGCTGGCCCGCCGAGTGAACGGGCGGGTGGTAAAGCTGGAGGGGCATCCGGACCATCCTCGCAACTACGGTAGCCTGTGTCCCAAGGGTCAGGCTCAGCTCACGGCCCTCTACGACCCCAACCGGGTGAAGGCGCCCCTGGTGCGGACCAACGAGAAGGGTGTGCCCGGCGAGTGGCGACAAGTTTCCTGGGATGAGGCACTCACCCTGGTGGCGGAGAAGATGAATGAGGTCCGGGAACGGGACCCGAAGCTACTGATCTGGCAGAAGGGCAGAAGCAAAGCGAAGAACTTCTATGACACGGCATTCGTGAAGGCTTCTGGGGCCACCAAGCTTCACCACGGCGCTTTCTGCTCCGACGCCGGGTACCGGGCCTGCGAGTACACCACCGGGCTCCACGGCGTGCTACACCCCGACTTCCGCCACACGCGGTATCTGCTGGGATGGGGATGGAACATCACCAATGCCGGGGGCAACAAGACGTGCTGGATCACCTGGCCTCAGCAACTCATCGAGGCTAAAGAGCGGGGGATCAAGGTGGTGGCCATCGACCCCAGGCTGCGAAGCGCCGGCCACTTCGCCGATGAGTGGATCCCCATCCGACCAGCCACTGATCTGGCCTTAGCATTGGCGCTGTGCAACGCTCTCATCGAGCAAGGTACGGTGGACTGGGAGTACCTGGAGAAATATACCAACTCTCCCTTCCTAGTGGGGGAGGATGGCAACTTCCTGCGAGTGGAGGTAGAAGCAGAGAAGGGAGAGGAGGAAGAGTCAACGGAGTTGAAGGAGTTGGTGTGGGATAAGGCCACCGAGTCGGCTGTTCCCCACGATGCCGAAGGGGCTGAAGCGGCTCTGGAGGGCGAGTTCCTGGTGGATGGGGCCGCGGCAAAGCCCGCCTTCCAGGTCTTCAAAGAGCATATGGCTCAATACACACCAGAATGGGCCGCCGAGATCTGCGGGATCACCACCGATCAGATCCGTCAAGTGGCTCAGGAACTGGGCGAGAACGCCATGATCGGCAGCACCATCGAGATGGATGGCTTAACCCTGCCCTATCGCCCGGTCGCCATCATGACCTATCACGTGGTCCAGCAGGAACTGGGTTTCCAGCTCGTGCGGGCACAGAACATGATCATGATGCTCCTGGGAGCCATCGGGGCTGTGGGTGGGACGTTTTCCGACTTCACCTGGAAGATCAACAGCAAGTACAAAGCGTTGGACGAGATCGAGATCACAGACTCGCCCAACATCTATCTAGACAAGAGCAAGTTCTACCCCATCAACAGCAACAACTCCTCGGTGGTGGCCAAGGTGATGCTGGATCCCCAGAAGTACGGCGTGGACTACATCCCCGAGGTTGCGATCCTCCACCATACCAATCCCATCGCTTCCTTCGTGGACCAGCCAGTTCTCATGGAAGCCTACAAGAAATTCAAGTTCGTGGCGGTCATCGACCCCTGGCTCTCCAAGACTGCAGACCTTTTCGCCGACGTGGTGCTCCCCGCCGCGACCATGGAGAAGTACGAAGGTCCTTTGAGCGCCACGGATCAGTACACGGATGCGACCGCATTACGCATCCCTCCCATGGAGCCCCTCTTTCAGAGCCGGGGCGATATCGACATCTACATGGATCTGTGCGAGAAGGCGGGCATCCTGTACGGCGAGGGAGGTTATCTGGACCAGGTGAACAAGGCCTTCAAACTGGAGGAGGGTTATGCTCTCCCCTTGAATGAAAAGCCTACGGTCAGGGAGATCTTCGACACCTGGGCCAAATCCACGGGTATCGAGGAAGGCGTGGCCTACTTCGAGGAGAATGGGGTGAAGGTGAAAGGGCCAGTCGCCGCCACGAAGAGGTACGGCTATGCCACCGACCCGCCCTTCGGCGGCGTCATCCATCGCCTGTACGGTGAGTCCTTACTGCGCTATCGGCTGGAGATGCAGGCTAGAGGGGCCGATCAGATCTACTGGCAGGACTACACGCCTCTGCCCACCTGGCGGACGCTCACTATGGAGGCATCACCGTCCGACTACGATCTCTATCTGGTCAGTTACCACATGATCGAGTTCAAGCAGTCCCGCACGGCCCTTCCTCTGGTGAATGAGCTGAGCCCCAAGCAGTTCATGGAGATCAACCCGGAGGCTGCTAGGGCCAAAGGCATTCACGATGGCGACGAAGTGTGGGTGGAGTCCCACAACGCCGTGACCGGGGAGACTCGGAAGGTGAAAGTGGTGGCCCGCTTTCGCGACGGCATCCGGCCCGACACCGTGGCCATGTCCCACCATTACGGGGATATAGCCCGTCACCCTTGGACGACTAATCAGGGACCGACACCTAACACCCTGTTCTTCACCGGGGAGGGCTATGTGGCCAATACCGCCGACCAGACCTTCCAGGTGAAGGTGAGGGTGTACAAGGCATGAAAGTTCACAGTGAGGAGGTATGAGGAAGATGCGCTACGGCATGGTGATTGACCTGGACCGGTGCACGGGCTGCAGGGCGTGCATGATCGCCTGCAAGGTGGAGAACAACACACCCCAGGGCAGTTTTTGGATGTACGGCTTCCGTTTCGAGGAGGGAGAGTATCCCAACACCCAGGTGTGGTTCATGCCCCGGCCCTGCATGCACTGTCACAACGCCCCCTGCGTCAAGGTATGCCCTGTGGGGGCGCGCTACGAGGAGGAGGAGACCGGCGGGATAGTGGTAACCGACTGGGAGCGATGCATCGGCTGCCGCTATTGCCAGGTGGCCTGTCCCTACGGCGTCAATTCATTCAACTGGGGGGACCCGGCGCAGCGCTACTACCTGGACTGGAGCGATGAGGATCTGGCCCCGGTCACTGGAGGAGAGGTGCCGCCATATGATAACCCCGACCTGGATGATCGGCACGGGGCGCAGCAGAGGTACATCGCCGGCGGGGGACACTACAGAGGGGTGATTGAGAAATGCACCTTCTGCGTGCATCGGGTGGAGAAAGGTCTCCAACCTGCCTGTGTGACCACTTGCCCCACCGGCACACTAGTCTTCGGAGATCTGGACGATCCAAACAGCGATGTGTCGAAGTTGTTGGCCAAGAAGGCCTCCTTCCGGATGTTGGAGGAACTGGGCACCGAGCCCAGCGTGTATTACGTTGGCAGGCCACCAGTCCGAGAAGGCGCAAGGCCGATCGAGATCGTGAGTCTCCAAGTTGACATGGAGGGAAGCTAGACATGCAAACAACGCTTGAAGAGAAACTTCTGCGTCCCACGCTCCACACCACCTGGAAGTACTATGTGGTTCTGGCACTTGTGATTCTGGCGGTAGTGTGGTTCGCCTTCGCCTGGGTCACCCAGCTCAGAACCGGCCTGGTGGTGACCGGAATGAGAGACGTCCCCGGCGGGGCGCCCTGGGGAATCTACTTGTCCAACTTCGTGTTCTGGATCGGCATCGCCCATGCCGGCATCGCCATTGCGGCGGGCATTCGACTCCTCAAACTCAAAAACTACATACCCATCGGGAGGATGGCCGAGCTTCTCACCGTCTTCGGCCTGATCATGTCGGGGTTGTGCATTATGTTTGACTTAGGAAGGCCGGATCGGATATTTAATACAATCCTGCACTACCCAGGGAGGCTTGGCCCATCGCCCCTCATATGGGATGTCACCGCCATTACCACCTACATGGTGCTCTCAATCAGCTACATCTACATCGAGATGCGGGAAGATCTGGCCAGACTGGCAGGCAGGAATAGGTGGGGATGGCTCTACCGGCTCCTGGCGCTCGGACACGAGCCCGGTGAACGGGACGGGACAGAGAAACTGATCTGGTGGGCAAGCGTTTTCATCATCCCCATCATGGTGATGGTCCACACGACCGTGGGCTGGCTGTTCGGTCTGATGGTGTCCCAGCCGGGATGGTTCAACTGGTTCATCGCGCCTTACTTCCTGCTGGGTGCCGTTCTATCAGGACTGGCCGCCGTTGTGATCGTGGCGGCCATCTACAGGCGGCTGTTTCGGTGGCAGGATCTCATAGAGCCAAGCGTGTTCAAGGGCCTGGCAAAGATCCTCTCCGGGTTGTGCATCACGTATCTCTTCTTCCTGTTGGGGGAGTTCATGACCTCATTCTTCGCCGCGCCTCTAGGGGAACTGAACGTCTTCATAGCGTTGACCCAGCTGGAGTTCGCCTGGCCTTACTGGTTCCAGATCGGGGCGTTGGTCGTAGCCTTCGTCCTTTTCTTGACCGGTATGGTGTTCCCCAAAACGTTCAGGATAGGGACCACGGTCTTTGCTTCGGCTCTAGTGGTAGCTGCACTATGGATTACGCGGTTCCTCATTCTGGCGGGTTCTCTCACGCACCCTCGCATTTATCCGGCAGGAAACTACGTCGCAACTTGGGTGGAGTGGTCCGTGGTGGGCGGGACATTCGCCCTGATGGTTCTTCTTTACATGCTGTTCACGAAGATCTTTCCTATAGTCTCTCTCACTGAGATGGAGAGAGCAGCCGCGGAGGAGGAGGGATGATAAACGCTGAAGTTGGACACTTAAGTTGGTTGGGGTTCATTCCTTTCGGGATCGTTATGGGATCGCTGTTCGCCATAATCCTGGCTGCCACATTTGGCAAGCCGCGTAAGCCAAGGGTGACGCTCATTTTCTTGGGGTCACTCGTCACCTTGCTGGGATTCACCCTGGTGGGCTTGTGGGTGGCAGGTATCGCCTTTTCCGTCGTGATGGGATGAGAGGTCGCCCATCCCATCACGTGGAGGCTTCCGATTGGCAAGCCGATGGCTTGGCTCAGTTGGCCAGGCTTCGTCAGGGTTGTTACAGATTTCTAAGTGCCCTGTTTCTCTACCCTGAAGGAGAGCGGTCGGCCCTTCTCGTTCGCGGCGCCAGGGAGTTGCTTGAGGCAAGCGACTCCCTGGCAGTCTTCCCCTTCTTTGGGCGGTGGCAACGGTTACTCACAACCCTAAAAGAGCTGGGGGAGGGGAGGCCGGAGGCGGAGAAGGAGTATGTTCGCCTTTTCGTGGTCAATCCTCAGGCTCCACCCTACGAGTCTTTCTATATCGATCCGAAGAGACAGGCTACCGGATGGATCACGGCCCAACTGGTGCGCGAGTACAGCAGAAGAGGCCTGACCCCAGCTTCGTCACTCGGGGAGCCTCCGGATCACGTGGCCGTGGAGCTGGAATTCATGGCCTTCCTGTGCAGCCTGGAGGCGCGAGCATGGGAGGAGGAAGACTTGAAAAGGGGCTTTCAAATCCAGCGTTGGCAGAGGAGGTTTCTCGACTCGCATCTGCAGCGTTGGATTCCTGCCTTCGCCCGGCAGGTGACTGCGGCCAGCAAGGGTGGAGTCTACGCTTTGGCTGCTGAGGCAGCCTACGCCTTCGTCCACCACGACCGGGACCTGGTCGCTCTAGCTCTGGAGGCGGAGCCATTCGCCATTGCCGACGGAATGATAAGGTTCGACTGCCCGGAGAGATCTCAGGCCTGAGGGTACCCGCGACGCCAATGTAGGTGGCTCTCGCCTGGAAAGGCAAAGCATGATCAGGAAAACGAATCTGAAGACAGCAGTATTTCTGTGCGCAGACCTAGAAACCCTAGGGCGAGGATTGGACCTGAGGGAACTGCAGCGGTGGCTCCAAGAGTCAGTGCCGGAGGTCTGCATCCAGGTCATGCATGATCTGGGCAAGCGACCGGAGGAGATCACAGGGGCGGTGGCGGCCTATGGCGCTGAACGACTGGTCCTAGGGCTGTGCCATGGGGAGTATTCTAGGGCAGAGGTCCAAGTCCAGGTGAGGAAAGCCGGGTTAGATCCACTTGGCATCGAAGCCGTCAACCTGGGAGTCTACGCTGGGCTGAGCCACCATCGGCAGCGGGCCATGGAGAGGGCCAAGATCCTCCTGACAGCCGCAGTGGCCAGGGCCCGGGCGTTCCCGGGCAGTTGGCCTGAAAACGTGAAACCCTGTCTCTCGGGCAACTTGAGTCGCCGATCTCTGCTCTCCCTGTCGCTCATGGAGTACCAGCCTGTGCCCTCGATCCGAGGAAGTTACTGCGTCGCCGGTTCGGGATGCGACAGTTGCGTTCAGGCATGCCCATGTGGAGCGTTGGAGAAAGTCGGCGCTCGAATCCGGCTGGACAAATCCAGGTGTGATGCCTGCGGACTGTGCGTCACCGAATGCCCGAGGGAGGCTGTCCGCTTCCCCGGGCACACTCCCAATCAAATAGCAGCTCAGATCACCACCCTTCTCGACCCCAATGTGGGAGGACTCCAGTCTCGAGGCATTCTCCTTACTTGCCAACGGAGCGCGCTCATCCTGGAGAACCTGGCAACAAAAGGGCCTCCGGGGGCAGATTCCAGGTCCCAGATTTCGAATTCAGGCGTGGAGCTTCTTCCCGTACAGGTTCCCTGTCTGGGGATGGTGCCGCCGACCTGGCTTCTGGGTTGGCTGACCATGGGTGCCTCAGCCGTCGGGCTCTTTCCGTGTCCGGGTCGCTGCCCGTTTGATCAAAAGGAAGTCATAGAGAGCAGGGTGGCGTACTGTCGAGAAGTGTTGCGAGTCGTGGGCGGTTCCTCGGAAAGGATAAGGCTTCTCCAGCTAGAGGATGAGAGAATTGACTTCTTCACATTCTCGATGGACGCAGGACTCGCGACGTGGGAACCGGAACGCAGGATCTGGAATCCGTCTCCAGCTCAGACGCTCTTGCAACTAGCCCAGGACTACCAAGTCCCTGAAGGAGTTTTTCTAGACCATCCCCATTCTCCCTTGGGGTTGGTCGAGGTTACAGACGGCTGCACCGGCTGCGGTGTATGCGCGACCGCATGTCCCACCGATGCGCTGACTTTGGAACGGAGAGATGTCGATCTCTCCCTGACCTTTGACGCGGCGCTATGTACGGCTTGTGGCCTATGTCTCCGCAAGTGTCCCGAAGCCGAAAAGCAAGTGCTGCACCTGAAACGGATCACAGACTTCCGGCGCCTGTCGCAGGGAAGAGTGGCCCTCTACGAGGACCAGTACGTGCGGTGTGAGGCCTGCGATGCCCCGTTTGCGCCCGAGTCCATGCTGATGCGAATGGAAGCCATGATAGGAGATGAGACCGCCCCCGCCGTCAGCGCGATGGCTCGCTACTGTCCGCGTTGCCGCGGAGGGTTCGGCACTGAGCCGGTGGGCCTACGTGGCCGGGGAGCTGAGCGGCAGTAGGGAAGCTGGCGGGGACCCAATATCGCGTAGGGTGGAAACTCTATCTCTCCTCAGTTAGAACTCAAACCTACAACCAACCGGTTAGCAGCCGGCCGCTCTGCCAGTGAGCTAGCGACGATTATTCACCAGAAAGCTTAGTGTTTGAGCATACTCCCGGACACTGCTGGCTGTAGGCACAGCTATGGCATGTACCCAGGCTTCGCGGCATTGTGAAGGGTGGTCGCGGGCCAGTCTGTGCCGGAGGGCGGTTTCCGCGTCACGGTACACTCCTTGGCCAGCCGCCCAGGCGGTCACGGGTTCGGTTTGTGTCAACCCTAAGTCGCAAAGATACTTGACAAGATTACTCAATTGTCGTATACTTGGCACATGCGACAGGATTGCGCCATTCTGATTTCAACCCGCGGCCGGTATGCGCTGCGAG
>SDBU01001174.1_pt1 | contig 38218 bp, 55 predicted proteins | sample 2277071 | NCBI WGS metagenome assembly SDBU01 (sample SAMN10397929, study PRJNA504765) | marine sediment metagenome | isolation source: marine sediment core GS08_GC12, 126 cmbsf | place: Arctic Ocean: Gakkel Ridge, Loki's castle | collected 2008 | reverse complement strand
GTCCTCGATGTCGATCCCCAGCTCCTTCCACGTCTTCATCTTCGGACTAAACGTACATCTACAATTCGGATGAAGCGGCGGCTCGGCTTTATTCCCCCAAGGATCCCCCGCGCTCGAAGCGTCGGTGATCTGTTCGCGGGTCAAGCCATCACGCCGGAGGCAGTAGGGACAAAGACGGCCGTCGCCGGTTGCGACCCAGACCAACGCCTCCACGAGATCCGCGTTGTCCTCAAAAGTCACGGCGCGCCCGAGGTTCTGGGCTCTCATGATTTCAGTCCGCGCGATGACCTTGGCCCGAGCAAGGTAGTTTGTGGGATTTGTTAAGTTTTTTGTACCGATGACATTCGATACTCGGATCGCGGCCTTCGCCATGCTCTCGCCGTTTATCATCGACTGCATTAACTGGCCGCGGATGTCTCCGGCCATCTGGTCGGTGATGATCCCAATCCGCTGGGAGAACATCGCGCCCTCGTAGGGCTGGTTCAAGAGAGCTTGAGCGTTAATTCTCGAGATGGTCGGAATTTTAACCAAAATATTCGGAGGGCTTGCTTGATCTAAAGCATAGGCCGTCATGTTCCCTGCGTCGTCTATCTGCTTCAAGGCTCCAATCTCAATCCGGCCGTTCGTGTCGTCAATGAGGCCTCCGAGGATTTGGTTGATCTCATTGAACAGACGACGATCTCGGCCTGTAGTGGTCATCGTTTGAAGGTTCCATTTTCCCCCTGGGAACTCTTTCATCACCACGGCGAGACGCCCTTCAATTTGATCCGCCGCCATCCTATAACTTTGGGCCAGCCCCTTGACGCTTTCGTTTTCAAAGCCTCTCAGAACTCGACGCGAGTGATCCGTCACTTTGTCAATCACTTCGGCCTGTGTCAGGTTCGCACGAACCATTACTGGTTATCCTGAGCCTTCCGGAAGGCCGCGTCATCTTCTGCGCTTCCAGGCTTCGCGCTCTGAGAGTTCGCGCTGGGCTTGTAGAGCGACGCCATCGCGCCTGCGTTGAGCGTCTCGTCCTCTTCGGAGATCTGCTCCATCTCGGCCTCGTAGTTGTAGTTCGTCACGGCGAGCTCCTTGGCGATCATGTTTGAGCTCCGCTCGTGGGAGAAGGCGCGGCCGGCCTGGGCGGTCTGGATGTCCTGGATCTTTGCGGCGCGGTCGTCTGTAGAGATCTCAGGGAAGACCATCTCAAAGGTTCGGTCCGTCAGCTCCATCATCGGCTCCCTCGTGAGCATCCCTTTTATCTGGTCGATCGCGGCCATGAGATCTCGAGCGCGGACCGCCTGCTTCAAGCGAGACCACGAGGCGGGGACGGCGGTGTACTTCGGAATACGAAGGGCCTTTCTCTCCTCTTCGATGACCCACTCGACCTCCTGGCGCGAGTGACCTTCGAGGATGATCTGTCGGTTCTCAAACTTACGAGCCGACGGTTCCGAGTGAATGAGACCAGTCGCCCGGGTCATGCTCATGGACGAGACGCCCAGGTACTCCGGCGACAAGCCGACTCCCGTCGCAACGATGGACCGGATCTGCTCACCCGTGTTATCGCGTCCGCCGACCGAGCTCGTGGTCGGGACGAGGAAGTCTGTCGTGAGCGCCTCGTTCTCGAAGATGACCGAGCCTGGGGGCGGGTTTGCGTTGAGCTGGGAGTCGTTTGCGAAGGCCTCCACGTCCGCGGCCGAGCCCTTGATCGTCTTCCGGATCGCGAAGCTTTCCTCGATCTGGGCCTTGATGACTTTCGCGGTGTAGTAGTCCTTGAACCGCTTGAGCCAGTCCAGGACCGGGAAGAGGTCGGAGCGTCCGCGCTTCTCGCCGGGGACGCTGTTGATCTTGGTGTGGATGACCTCGTGGGCGAGGATGTCGTTGACGATGTACTTCGAGACCACGTCGTCCGCGTGGTAGATGAGTTGCCATTGTGTCGGGTATTGCTGGTGGTAGTAGTGAACGATCGTGATGTCGGTGGGGTCGGTGATGATCTCCCAGACGGTCGACGGGTCGATCTGCTTCACGACCGGGCGCCCGTATTCCATCTTCTTCCAGTCCATGATCTCGCCGGCCCAGGTCAGGGTGTCCGAGTTTGTCCGCTGGCGCTCCTGGAATTTTGTCCGCTTCTCGTAGGCGTTCCAAACGGCCTGGACGTGCTCGTTCTTAAAGACGACCTTCACGCCTTTCCCGATGGAGAAGTTCGTGATGACGTCGACGGTCTGCTTCGCGAGGGGGTTGTGATTTTTGGCCTGGAAGGCCTTGGAGTGCATGTCGAGATAGTCGAAGAGATAGAGCTGTTTGTTGAAGGGTCCGCCGAGGAGAGGATGGAACTCATCGTTCGCGTTCACGTTCCCGCCGATGTTCTCGGGGACGCCGGACGCGAAGAGGTCCGTCGGGCCGCTCTCGTAGAGCTTCGCGAGCTTGAACTCGTCGCTGTCGGCGAGCTTGCGGAAGGCCTCGGCGTTCTTCACGAATCGACGGGTCGGCCGGAGGCGCGCGCGCTTCCCTTTCCCGACGAGCCTCATGAGGACGACGTTCCCGTAGACCTCGTTATCCGCTTTCCGCGGCTTCTTCCCCTTCTCCTTGATCTTGACAGAGAGTGGGATCTTCATCTTCTCGCGGAAGGCTTCCTGGGTGATGGTGGGGAACTGGAGTTCGGGCTCGCGCTCAGCCTCGATGACTACCGAGTGCCCGCGCTTAGCTGTCTTTGGAGCCTTCCGCGTCTTGTTCGAGACGACTATCGCCGAGGCCTTCTTCTTTTTTGTCATCGTGTGCTCCTGCCTTGGCCTTCTCGGCCATGAGTAGATCGAGGCGGTGTCTCCAGTCGTCGAACTCGGAGACGACGACCTTGATCGCCTGGAAAGGGTTGTCGACGCCCATCGCGTGAAGGCGTCGAGCCTGTTCGGTGGTCGGCTTGTGCGTGATCTCTCTCGTCTTTATTTGGAGAGAGTACGCGGCCATACTTTCCACGCGCTCCAGTCGTTCTTCGATCCTGGCAAGCGTAGCGGCAAAAGTTTTGAACTGTTCGTCGGTCATCTGGTCCTCCTATCGCCGCGTCGATCTGACGCCGCGGATGATGGTCCCCTTCCCTGTATTCCTCACGACGATCTGCTTCGGGATTGCGAAGTTCTGACGCAGATACGAAAGGCCCTGGTTCAAGGCGTCCGGGTCGTCATCGTGCTCCGCGTTGGGGAAGTCCGACATCGTCTCGAGAAAGTCAGCGAGCCACGGCGCCCCCTTGGGAAGGAAGACGCGGCCCGTCTTGATGAGACCCGTGACCGCGTGGGCCCGGGCGACTTTGTCGCTGTTCGGCTTCCACGGCTCAATCGGGATCCGGGTCTCGGCCTCAAGCTCGGCGATGAGATCCTGCCCGCTGGCCTTGTCCTCCACGACGCAGGCGTTCGGCGTCACCTCAGCACATAGGGCGATCGCCTGCACTTTGAGCTCAGGAAAGCGCACCTTGTCCTTCCAGCGATCGAGAACATAATACCCTTTTTTTGTGACGGCGATAGTGAAACATACGGAGAAGTCGTTCTCCTCTCCTGTTTTGAAGGCCGTGTCCCATGTGAGAATTGTGGCCTCAAAATCCGGGACCTCGTCGGGGTCGAAGTATTGCCACCACTCGCGACGGTAGACTGTGCCACCCGCGACCGCGGGGCGCTGTTGGTAGAGCGACGCCCAGTCTTGCTCGCCGACGTCGATCTCTTTTTGGGCGAGCCTTTTTTTGTCCATCTTCCAGGGCCACAAAGCTCCGCCCTTCTTGCGCGGATCTCCTTTAATTGTCGTCTTCCCAGCTATTGCCGCAAGGTCCAGGACATCCCAATGAGTTCCGGTCTCCTTGGCGTGGGCCATGATCCGACCGTCGAGGCCGTCCTTGTGCCATGCCGTGAGCGTTACAACGTAGGCGGCGTCACCCTCGTCGCGCGTCTGGAAGGTGGAGGTGTACCACTCCCAGACGGCCTTCCGGAAAGTTTTAGAGTTGGCTTCTTTTCGGTTCTTAATTGGGTCGTCGATGATCCCGATCTTCATCCCGCGCCCGGTGATAGCTCCGCCGATCCCGGCGCCGATGTAATAACCATCATAATCTCGGCTAGCGATCTCGAAGATGTCGGAGTTCTTGAGCCACCCCCCTTGGTTCGCGCGGACGTTCTTATCGTTGAGCAGGCTCCCAAAGAGGCTCCGATATTCGTCGGACGTCATAATCCGCTGGACGTCTCGGTTGATGGACTGGGCAAGGTCCGCGGAGTAGGAGCACCCGATGATCTGAGTGTTCGGATCACGGCCCAGGAGCCACGCCGGAAAATGTCTGGACACGAGCTGAGTTTTTCCGTGTCGGGGGGGCATACGAACGAGGAGCCGCTTGATCTTCCCGGCGGCCACGAGCTCGAGCTTCTTCGCGAGGAGTACATGATGCCAGTTGATGTTGTAGGTCGGCATTGTCCACATGACAAAGGCGAGGAGAGATTTCTTCGCCGCCTCCTTCGCGTCCTCCCGGGCGAGCTCGAGGAGTTTGTCCTCCGCCTCGGAGCGCGTCATGGTCGGGCTCATGAGAACGAGAAAGGGAGTACTTCCTGGGCGAGGCGTTTTGCGGCCTCTTCGCAGTACTTCTCTTCGCTGTCGACGCCGATCGCCTTCCGGCCGAGGTTCTTCGCGGCGAGAAGCGTGGTACCCGATCCCATGAACGGGTCCAGGATGACGCCCTTGTCCGTGGCCTCGACGAGGCGCTGGATGATCGAGATCGGTTTGACCGTGGGGTGGAGGTCGCCCTGGGGCTTCGTGTCCGCGAGGACGTTGAAGAACCCGCCGTTCGGGAGAGGACGATTCGGTCCCTTCGAGAACACGGCGATCCACTCGTGGTCGTTCCTCCAGAACGACCCCATCGCTCCGCCCTTCATCTTGTTCCAGACAACGCAGGAACGAAGGGTCCACCCGACACTCTCGAGCGCGATGACGACATTGTTGTACTGTCTCCAATCGGTGAAGCAGTAAAAATGAGAGCCGACCGTCGCAAGCCGGAAGAGGTTCGCGCCGATGTGGCGGATCCACCAGATGTAGGTGTCCGTCCCCATGTTGTCAGTTAGGAACCAGTCCGACCTCATGGACTTCTCGAAGATCTTCCGAGCGGTCCCGACGTTGCGACCGCCTGAGCAGTACGGCGGATCCGCCACGACGCCGTCGATCTCGCCGATGGTCCCGTCCATCATGAGGTCCAGGGCGTCGCCGTGGTAGATGGTCGCGTGGTCGTCCTGGTAGTAGGGCTTCAATCCGGCGCCTTGAGCTTGAGGACGTCGCGCGCCGTGTTCTCAAATATCTCCGCGAGCTGGGGGCTCATGTTGAACCGCTTCACGGAGATCTCGAGGCCCTTGTAGAAGTTCCCGTCCTTCCCGCGCTGAGACGCGGCGACCCAGTCGGCGAACATCTCCACAATGTCGACGAGGTTCATCGCGACAATCCCGTCGGCGAAGTGCTCCGGATGGTGTCGGTTGTTTGCGTAGTGGTGATCGAGAGCGGGGCCGAGCGCCTTGAGGCTGGCCGTGTACTCGGGGGTCCCGTACTTGAGGTTCTTGAGTTTTGGGGTCTCACGGTCGAAGGCCTCGACCTCGGGGCTCTCCATCTTCGAGCGATCGTGGTCAATCACTCTGTTCATGAGTTGGGTCGTGAGCTCGATGATGACCTTCGCAACTTGGATCCGGTGGGTCTCTGTCGCGGGGATCGACGAGTAGGGCTCGGCTTTGTCTGTCATGTTCTGGTCCTCCTGGTGGTTAGTGTGAAAGTGGTCCAATGATGAAGAAGCCGACGTTCCAGCCGACCGCGGCCGCGGCGAGAGCGAAGAGGATCCCGAGCTGGATCATGTCCTTCGTGAACGTGGTCACGCCTTCTGGTCCTTGATCTGGTCGTCGATGCAGTTATCACCGGACCCGTCCTTATGCCAATATACAGGGGCGTGTCTGATATCGTGCATATAGGTTCCGACTTGATCCTCACCGCACCTTGGACACTTTCTTTTTAGCTCGTCACTCATTCGCGTAGCTCCTTATATGCGGGTTCACTTCTTACGGCTCACGGCCAGTACGGCCTCGATCCGCTTCTTCTCTTTTGCGCGCTGTTCGATGCTCATGTCAGAGATCGCCTTGTCGTGGACCGTGACGGGGTCTGCAGGGCTCGTCGGCACGTCGGCGCCCTTGAGTCCTAACACGTCGCGCTGGATGGTGATCCCGCGCGACACGGCCGAGAGCGCCTCGTTCGGCTGGAGCTTCGTCCCCTTGGCCTTGAGCTTCTTGAGCCCCTTCGTGAGCAGGACCTCCCCGGCCTCCATGAACTCGCGCTTCTTGCGGGCGATGATCTCGGCCTCAGCCTCCACGATCTTCTCGATCGCCCTGTCCTCGGTCTTCTGCTCCCTCGCGGCTCTCTTTTTGTTCCAGCCCTCCGGTCCGGCGGCCTTGCGGATCCGGCCATACAAGGTCTCCGCCGTCGCCTCGGTGCGCGTGTTCTGCTCGGCGGCGTCGCGGAGATTTTTGTATTGTCCGGCGATGTATTTCTTCCGGATGGCCGCGATCTGTTTCTTCGTCGTCCCCATGCTGTCAGACCGCGCGCGCGAGCCCCGGGGTCTCCTCGACGATGAGGAGGGCCTCTATCCCGGTAGTCTTCTGAATGATGTCGGCCAGGTTCCGGAGAGCGACATTCTCGTCCGCCGCCCGGGCGTGAAAGGCTTCCGACCCGATGGAGGTTGAGGCCTCGAACATCGAAGGGCGCCGTCCGTCGTCCTTGATTATGCTGATTTTTACGTTCACTCCGATCATGTCGTCCTCCTATGTTCGTTGAAAATTAAACGGGGGCCAGTCGCTAGTCTGGCGGTGGTTTAACTGATCGTTGCCTTGACAATTAATGCAGTATGCCACCTCGCTTATGTCCCTCGCATCGTGGATAGCTCCACGCCGCCCCGTCAAACTGTTAAACTCTCGCGGGCCAGCTCCACTTCCCCGGCTCGAGGGTCTCGCTATACAAGACCGAATGAGCCCGGGCGAGACACGGACCCACCACTTCAATCCCGTCTACGATGTTCCCCGCGTCGTTCCCCTCGTGAGCGTTGTCTCCGTCTAAAAAGACGGTTCCGTTGATGACCTGGTCGATGAAGACCTCCGTCACGATCATAGGCCGGAAGCCTCTCCTCATCCCCAGATGTACGACGCGACCGATACTCACTTTATGAACTTTCGGACGATCCGGTTCGACCTGCTCCCGGAGTAACTCCCTTAGCTCCTGCCACTCTACGCAGTTCTCAAGGGTCCCGGCGTTACACTCAAAACTGTATTTCTGTTCAAGCGCCTCGATGAGTTCGGCGTAGGTGAAGGCTTGCCTCCCATCTTCATATTCCCAGCGCCCATTTAAAAAAAATACCGGCTTTCCGTTACACGTTGATCTAGCTACCATCTGGTCCTCCTTTGTTGGTTGTTTGCAAGTACAAATAAATCTCCACTCATCGACGTCCATCGACATCCCGCAAGTCGGACAGGTCGGGATCAAGCTCACCAGATACCAGACCGCCCCCACAAATACGACTATACAGAAAATAACCACGTTTCAATCCTTGACCCGTACCGAGACCGACGCCTCTACGGGGAACCGCTTCCCGTTGTCGACGTAAACGGTGTAGCTCATCCGCCCCGCCTGGACCAGGGCCGCGACCGTCGAGTTCGCGATCACGTTGTCCGAATTGCTCGCTCTCCAAAAATCTCCGACCCGGCTCCTCAAGAGGACGCCGTCCTCATCCGCGGACGCGAGGGCCGCCTTCATCTCCGGGGTCATGAGCCCACCATCTCGAAGGGCTGGGCGTTGTCCATCAGCGCGTCAAAAGGCGAAAGCTCTGACGGATGAGCGACAATCCCGGTTATGAAGCAGGACTCGCAAGGAGCCTGGACCGGACACGATCGACAAGATCCGTCCCACGGGTCGTGGGTGTTCATGTCATCGTGGTCAAGAATGAAGCCGTCGCCGTTACAGTCTGAGCAGATCATCATCCCGCCGGGTACTGGGGGCCCTGGGGCCCGCGAAAGTGTGGGTTCGCTCTGAGCCCCTCCTGGAGCCCCATCGCGTAGTCCCGCTGGCGTTGCGCTCGGTTGCGCTCGAGTGCGACACGGATCCCCTCGTTAAAGCCCTGGGCCCGGAGGCGGTTGTCGCGCTGTCTCTGCTCGTATTCGTAGAGGTCCTTGGGTGTCATGTCGCTCCCGAAGGGGTACGCGTGGGAATCATCTGCAGGGCTCGTCATGACGCACGTCTCCGCGGCGCCCGGATAAGCTCCTCAAGCGGGATCCCCAGAACCCAAGCCACCCGGGCGAGGTCCTCGATCTTGTACGGGCTCGTCATGCTTTCCATTCTGTAAAGCGTCTTCGGGTTGATCCCTGCGGCCTCAGCGAGACGGCGCTGGGTCCACGGGCCCTGTCGGTTGATCGCGCGGTGTCGCTTCAAGTTCCCAGCGATCCGGTCCTTCAAGTCCGCCAGGGTCTCCATTTTTTTCGTAGCTTTCGACACTAAAATCTCGCCTCTTTATGATAGGCCACCATGACCCCCATGAGGAACGGCGTCCAGGTCACGCGCTTCGCGTTCAAGCAGTTCGCCTCGTCGACCAGTAAACGCTCCCGACCTTTGAGAGCGAACTCCCCCAGCTCGACGAAGTCATGGCAGACGCGGCACGAGTAGATGATGTTGTCAGGGCCGTCGATGTCCGGCCCCTGATAATTCCAGCGCCGGCCCGAGGGGTGTTTGTGGCTGGCGTCCGCCTCATTGAACGGCGTGATCCTCCCGCAAGACTGACACGGCGCGCGCCATTGGCCCTCGACCTTCTCCCCCCTGAGCTTGCAGTAGGTCGTCTTCGCGATCCGCCGCTTCTCTTTAGGGGTTTTTTTCAGACTCTCGCTCCGCTTAGATCCTTAAACTCAACTGCCCAGATCCAGGGGTTCACATCCCAGCCGAAGCCGCGCTTGGCGTTGATGGAATCCCAAAGTTCTGCAAATGCATTCACATGATACGGAACTCCTCTTTTCGTCCCGTCCAATACGTTAGGGCCAAGTGGCTTAGGGCGCCGTTTTCTGGTTTTGATGTTATAGGTTCTCCGCTCATTCTCTCTAATGGCCCACCCGGTAACGCCTTCAGCGATCGCCTCTTGCGGAGTTATGACAGTTACCCGCTCCGCCCGGACGCTGAGCACTTCCAAAGTGATCCGGCTGGCGTCCCGAGGCATAAAAATGGACGGCTTCCACCGACACGGCTCCCCGCACTCGGGGCAGTTTCCGTTTGGATCATCAGCGCGAAAACGATAACCAAGTCCACCATCACAAGCGGTTGGATTAAAAGTCTCCCGCACCCACAACCGATCTCCGGCCACACCATAGGGGCATTTGATACCTTTTTCATACGAGGGCCAAAACTCAGCGCTGTCGCTATCCACGTCCTCCGCGACATCGTGCCCAAACCACTCCCCGTCCGTGGCATCTTGCCAGCTTAAAATTCGGTTCGGTGGTTGCACCCTCATCACCCGTCGCGTCTGTGTCTTCGTGCCGTCCAGTACAGCCCGAACCATCTCACCGTTGAAGAGTATAGGTCGCTCCTTCATGACTTTTTGGTCCCGGCGAGCGTGGTCTCGAGCCCGACGTAGTTCACGACACGGTGGGCCAGCCCCTTCGCCACGTCCAGCGGGACCGCGATGTTCTGGTTCGGCGCCTCAGCCTCCGCGGCCTTCGCCATGCTCTCGGTGTAAATCCCGGCGCGGTCGAGGTCGGTGGTCAAGCCTCCACGCTCAGGTCGCCAAAAATGAGCCCGGACCGCGTTGTCCTTCCGGGCGTGGGTGATCTGTTTCGCGTATATCAAGTAGTCCATCTGGTCCTCCTGTTCAAAACTTGTGGAAACTGTTCACAGTATAGGACAAAATTGTCCTATAAGTCAAGCGCGATCTGTGGATCATCGTGGACCCGGGCCTCGCGCGCCCAGTCCTCCCGGACCGTGTAACCTTCCCAGACCCCCGAGATCATCGTGGTCGGCGACTCGTACTCAACGACGTCGCCCAGGTAGGTCCAGACCCGGACCGGAACCGCAAGGCGGTCCTTCAAATACTCGACGCCGTCCTCGGTGATCTGCCACCAGCCGGAGCGACGCGCCCGGGTCGCCGGGTCGAAGTACATCTCCACGAGGCCCCAGTACCGAAGCTTCTGAAAATTGCATTGTTCCGAGTAGTCCAGCCCCAGCGCCTTCAAGTGGACCGGGCTCCTCCCGGCCCCCGTGAACATCTTCACGAGAGCCTGGGAGAGGCCGAGGTTCATTCGATGACCGTGTTCGGCCTTGCCTTGTCCGCAAGATGAGCAGACCGAGATCGACCGCTTCACGCGGAGACCTCGACCTTCTCCCCGCGGAGCGCCGCCTGGACGTTCGCGAGCGAGGGGGGTCGGAACATATCGCCGCCAATTTTTGTCTGCTTAAATTGGCGCGCGCCTGTGTCGAGGTTTTCCCGAACCTGGAGGAGGTAGGGCGAGTTCGACCCTACCTTCTCCGCGGTCAAGACGTCCCCCCAGCGGGACCACTTTCCACGGCCCCACATTATTCCGAGACCTCGACCTTCTCGCACTCGTACTGTTTGATCGTTTTGTTGAGGAACTTCCCGGTGCTCTCGGCCATCTTGAACTCCTCGACCACGTCGGCCGGGACGTTCTTGTACTTGTACTCGCCGCCCTTCGTGAAGCGGACCGAGAGGTCCCCACCTTCGTACTTACAGGACGCGACGTTCGAGCTCTCCAGGTCGGTCCACTCTCCGGAGTCGGCGTCGTCCTGGTGAGCAAGCCACGCCTCCACGATCGCCACGGCTGGATCGAGGTCGAGACGGGTCACACCACGGACCACGGCCTTCCACACGAAGACGCCCCCCTCAACGCCTTCCCCTCCGATCCTCTCGAGTCGGAACTTGAGCTCCGGATCGTCGACAAGCGTCAACGCGTCGTCTGTGCTCCCTGTATAGTTGAAGACGTCGCCGTTCAATTTGTTCGCGACGGCCACGTTCATCTCGTCCTTTTCTCTGTCTGTCTTCATGGTTCTGGTCCTCCTGTTAGTTTCCGCAGTACCCCTCGCACTCGATCTCCATCTGAGCCGGATCCGGTTCATTCAGATCCGCCTCGTCGAGTGGTACGCGGTCACGGTGTAAAAACGACTCTCCCTCGAGCCGAACTGGGTGACGGATGGCGCGGTCGAACTCGACGGCGTCCTTCCATTGTACGGGGTCAGCCTTAATCCTCCGCCACTCGGCGTTCGTATGGTAGGGACACCCAAGGCAGGCAGACCGCGGGGGCTCGGTGAAGCCGTGGTCCGCGTTCCATTTTAAACAGTCGGCGCGCCGGATCCCGGGTCGCCGCCACTCGATGACCTTGTCGGTCGTTGAATTTTTCATGATGAGGGGGTAGTAGAAGCGGAGGGCCTTGAGGTTCGAGGTCCTCATCCGCCGGGTCTCATCCGACGAGATCCCGAAGTAGTACCAGACGGAACCGGGGGGAGTGTGGCCGAAGCTCTTTACTCCCAGGAGCTCGCGGATCCTTTTGTTGACCGGGGCGATCTTGTACTTCTCGGTGCATTGTCGACGGAGCATTCCCTCGCCCTTCTCCCCTTTGATGAACACGGGGATCGACCCGAAGGCGTGGCCGATGAGCGAACTATCGTTCGGGACCCAGCCTTTAATCATGTCCTCGCGGAGGTTCCCATACTGGACGACGTGGAACTGGATCCCGGCCGCCTCGCTCTCCTTGCGAAGGACCTCGACCTGGTCGTAGACGGCCTGGGGTTCCCAGCCAACATCGGCGAAGATCGCGTGGTGGGGCTTATGTTCGGGTCCGAAGTCCCCGCGGATCATCATCCGGAGCAGGGTCGACGACTGGACGCCCGCGCCCAGCGAGAGAACTTTGAGAGGGTTGTCCGCGGTGTATGTCATAATTTCATTTTCCTCTTGAGGGCGTCGGCCTGGGTCTTCAATTTAATCCGGGCGTCGTTCTCGTTCTGGGAGGCCTGGTCATTCTCGGCGCGCCCCTGGTCTTCTTCTTCGTTCATCGCTTCAATGTCGAGCTTTGTCTTCTTACAGCCTGGGTTCAGACACGGGCGCCAGAGCCGGCCGTCGTTCGTGCGTTGAAGCTCTCCCCACTTGTGAACGCAGGGCGACGGCTTCCCGGACGCCTCTTGAGCGGCGCCGATCGTGTCGGGGTCGGGGAGGTTTTTGAGGAAGCGGTGGAAGTCCTTGAGATATTCGCCGGCCTTCGTTTGAACCTCGGCCCGAATGGCAAGGAGGAGTGGGTAGCCGGTCCCCAGGATCCTACGAATCTCATCTTTGTCCTTGAGGCGTTTCCCAGTGGACTGGACTTTGCCCTTCCGGAGCGTGGTTGTCGGGTACTCTCGGTAGCACTCCACGACATCCTCCGGCTTTACCGCCGTTTTTTTCGCTGATTGAGTACTCACCTTATGATCTTCTCTACTCTCATCTTCTCTTATCTGTGCGTCATTTTGCGCCCCTGAGCGCAGGTGAGCGCACTCTTCAAGGTAGACTCCATAGTGAAGGCAGAAGACCACGTTCTCCGGGACGTACTTCCCGCGGTTCTTCCTGATTTTTTCAAACAGCGCCGAGCCTCCCCACTCCGGCCAGTCCTTACACCAGGCCATCCCCTTGTCGTCGATCTCAATGTACTCGACCTCGACCAGCGCGTCCCAGAACTTCCCGGGCTCTCCCTTCCAGCGCGCGCCGTGTTCGTTGACTTGGACGGTCCACTTCCCGACGTTCCCGTGGGGGGCCGCTTTCCGAACCCACCTCCACCATCTCATCGCGATGTCCGCGACCGCGTACTCGTCGATCCCCAGCGTCCAGGACATCTGGAGGATCTTCGGATGGGTGTCGATGTCGACGTCGCACTTGATCCACGTCTGCACTATTCCCCCGCCTTCTCTCGCCACTCTTTGAGAGCGACGGCTTCACATGAAACGAAAGGGCTTGTCGGACCCTTCGTGTGATCCTTAACTTTAGGCGCCCACTTCAAAACTAGTTCCGCCAAATTGTCCCCCGCCTTTGTAAGCTCGGATATACGGACGCCGAGACTTTCGTCGGTCGCCCTCTGGAAGGTGGTGTCTTTGAAGCATATCCCCGTCTCATCGACGGGACAATGCGATTGGTTGACATCGTGCTCGCCGTAAGTAAAGCCGCAAACGTGGCATTTTGTGTTCATCTCGTGGTCGCTCATCTGGTCCTCCTTGAAGTTATTAAGATCTTACACGAGCCGGACAAAATTGTCCACCTATCTCTCGGTCCCCGGCTGGGATCCCCGCTCGAAGATGTCGCCCTGGGCCGTCTTCCTCCCGGACCAGACGCGCTCCTGGAGACCCTTGACTATATTGTGCCAGTCCGCGTTCTCCTGGAAGAACCTCCAGACGTGCATCTTCACCAGGTCCTTAATCAGGAGCGGTCCCCAGTCCGGGTTCTCGTCGGCTGTCCGCTGAGTCGCGAGACCCTGGGCCCGGTTGTAATACGAGGCGGCGCGCCCCTTCTGGACCCGGGCGTAGCCGAGCCACGCGGTCGCCTGCTGGTAGTCGTCCACGATCTCCGCGGTCGCGGGCTCCGGGAGGTCCGTCCCGAGGTAGAGCTGGAGGGTCTGCTTCATCTCCTCGACCTCCCCCCAGAACGCCGAGGCCGTGAAGCCGCGATCGTTCGGGATGAGGTCCAGCTCTTCCCAGCTCTTGAGCGCGAGCGCGCCGGTCGGCGGCCGCTCAGAAGGGGATGTCATCTTCGCCTACTGGTGGGCCGGTGGGCGCTCCGTAGCCGCCGCCTCCCTGCTGGGGGGCGCCTTGGCCCTGGGGGGCTCCGTAACCGCCTCCGCCGCCCTGTTGGCCGTTACCATACCCCCCGCCGCCTCCATAGCCGCCCTGGCCTCCCTGGGAGCCGTAGCCGCCCCCCTGGGAACCCGCCCCGGCTCTCCGGTTGTACTCGTCGATCGCCGCGGCCTGGAGCGGTTCCTTGAGGTTCCGGTCCATGAAGAAATGGTTCTGGTACTCGTTGCCCTTGGGGTCGGGCTTCGGGAGCTTCCTTGATGGGAACGAGAGGAAGAGACCGTTCGACCCGTTGACGAGGGTCATGTTGTTCAGGTAAAGCGCGCCGATCTCGGTATTCACTTTGCACGATACGAACGCGACGGTCTTCGAGCGGTCCGACTGGAACGGATTCACTCTGAGATTTTCAAATGCTGCCATGTGGTCCTCCAAATTAAAGTAAAAAAGTGTTTACGCCTTGGCCTTGAAGGCCTCCTTGAGCTCCTTCATCCGGACGATGACCAGGTCGCGGAGCTCCGAGACATGAGCCGGGTCGAGCTTGCCCTTGTCCGCTTTGATCTGGTTCGCGATCTTGAGGACGGCGTCACTCGTGGCCGCTCCCTCGAGAGCCTTGAGCGCCGCGTCCGCATACTTCCTGGACCAGGCCGCGTTCTTCCCCTTCGGCGCCGAAGACGCGGGAGCGTGGGCGGTGCTCGCGCCTTGACCCTGTTGAGGCTGTTGAGGTTGAGCGCCGGCCATCTGTCCGACCTGTTGTCCCTGCTGTTGTGGGTCGATCCGTTTGTCCTCGGGATCCTTCGACTCCTCGGTGGGGATCATGAACATCTGGAGGAGCGCGTACTTGTGAGCCACGGCCATCGCTTTGTTTCCGGCCTTGTCTCCCATGTCGTCGCCCTCTCCCTGGACCGTGGTCGAGACCTTGGAGCCGTCCTCCGCGGTGAAGTGGTACGTCATCCGGAGCGTGACCTTCGTGTACTTCCCGCCCTTCTTGTATTCCCCCTGGGAGCGTATCTCCTCAACGATGTCCGAGGTCGTAAAGATCCCCGCGTCCGCCATCGGTTGATGGAGGGCGTTGTAGACGTCGTCAATCCCGCGGAAGCGGTACTGCTGGGAGTCCCGATCCTTTGCGATGTGACCGACCTCTCGCATCACTTTTAAAATCGCCGCGTGGATCAACGGCGCGGTCGTCGTTTCTTTTTTCGCTGTCATGTGGTCCTCCTGATTTTGATTTTAACAAGCTTCCCTGTTGTTGAGCGGGGAAGGTTTAGGCGCTCCCACTTGGAGACGTCCGCCTCGTTGTAGAGCGCGCCCTTGATGGTGATGTTCCCGATCTCGATCTCTCCGCCGTCCTTGATCCGGTCCCAGATGACAGGACGCCCGACCACTTCGGCCTCGAACACGGCGCGCTCCGCGTAGAGATCCTGCAGGACTGTTCCGATCTCGGCCAGTCGCTCCAGGACCTCCCGCGTTCCGCGTTTTTTCTTCGGCTCGATCATCGGCCGCCGACGACCTCGAGCTTGATCTCGACCTCGATCCAGCCGTCGATGACCGTGAGGGTCCCCTCCGGATTGTCTGGTTTGAGGATCCCCTTGTTGACCGCCTCGCGGATCGCGGCCTCGTTGACCATGAGGTACTCGCGCGGGACCCGGGCCTCGTTGAGGATGTTGTAGCGAGGCTTGTCCATCGTCCGGAGACCCTTCGCCTTGACGGCGGCGGGCTTGGCGATCATCGGCGCCGCGGCGACTGGTCTCGGGGCCGGACGCGAGGGCGTCGGGGTCAGGAGCTCAATGGACGACCGGGTCTCCTTGTTGATTTTAAACGTCTGGCCGTTGTACTTCTTCACGAACGCCTCCGCCCATTGTTCGCCGTTCGCCCGGGCGATCGCGTCTGCTTGCGGGGCGTCGAGGTGAACGCCTCCGATCCAGATGAGGCCGTCGAGGATCTCGATCTCTTCATGAACTGGTTCACCATCGAAGATCGTATCGGCGAAGGGGTCCTCACCGTTCGCGATCGCGTCGGCCGCTTCCTTCTCGAGGCGCGTCTTCTCCTCCGCGACCTTCTTCGCGGCCGCTTCAAGGGCTTCCCTGCGATCTTTGTCCGCCTTCTCCCTCGCGACCAGTTCCGCGGCCTCCTGAGCGACCCGAGCCTGCCGTTGAGCCTCGAGCTCCTTCACCTTTTCTGCTTGCGCGTACTTTGTGGCAAGGTCGAGGAGGATGACCTTCACGGCCTCAAGCCGTTTGATGGTGGGCTCAATCCCGTCGGAGATCTCGTCGGCGATCGAGACGAAGGGCTTCCTCTTCTCGGTCTTCGCCTTTTTGAGCGCGTTGATCGTGGTCGTGATGGCCTTCTGCTTCTTCCCGAGCTCCTCGTAGGACTTTGCGTCGAAGACCTGGGTCCGCTCGGCTTCTTCCTCAACGCGATCAAGGAACTCGATCTCCTTCGCCGTCACAAGCACGACGGGATCCTGGGGTGGGGGCGTGAATATGAGGTCCGTGATTTGTGGGGCCTCTTTTTTTTCCTCGGCTGGTGTTTTCATTTGGTCCCTTTCTTTTTGCGCGCAAGGTTTTTGATCTGCGTGACTGCGATCTTAATCTGTTCGCGCGTGTAAAAATTATGAACGCGTCCGTCATCGGACGTCGTGTGATCGGGCTGGAGGTCGATGAACCTGAGATACGTCCGAGCAGTTGCGGCTTTGACATCGCATTGTACCGCGACGCGCCGACAAAATTCTGACGTCTCAAGTCCTCCCCTTTTTTTGGGCATGTGTAGCTCCTTAGAATGTGATAGACAAAATTGTCCTATACTTTCCCGAAAAATTCAAGAGAAATTTTCGAGGTGAATTTAAGGGGGTGAGGGGGGGTCACCCCTCAAAGAACCGACGAAGGATCCGCCGGAGCTTACTCTCGGGCCGCGGCGTCGCGAGCTGGACGCCCTGGCCGATCTCGTCGATCCGGTCGTTGAACCGAGACGGCTCGAGGGTCCGCATCCGCCGGAGCTTCTCGCGCGGCGCACTGGCAAGGTAAAGCCGGACCCGGTGGTCGGTGAAGTTCACGTCTTCGGCCCAGGCTTCGGGGTGGGGATGTGATACACGGTCCGGAAGAAACTCATCGCGCGCTCGGTGCTCTCCTGGGCCGTTGACTCTGGGATCCGGATCCCCTGGTGGGCGATCTGTTCCCGGACGTCGTCGTACTCCTTGAGGAGGAACTCGGTCGCGTTGTAGAGCTGGATCGCGGCCTCGGATTCCTTTTCTTGTTCGGTGCTCATGTTTTACTCCTTCCATCCTGTGAGGCGCCGGAACGCTTCCCGCGCGCATTGCGGAACCACACTGTTGCCGAGGGATTTAAGGCGGTCGCCCCTAAACGATACCCCATGAGCCACTCCGCGAAAATCGCGCTCAATTTCCCGTTGTTTTTCGTTGCCGCCTGGTCGTTCAAATTCCGTGAGCGGGCACGGTTGTTCCACCGGTCCTCCTGTCCAGATCGGAAGTCCCTTGCTTGTGGAGTCGCCCATTTTTTCGCTTCTGTCGTTAAATCGTTCCCCGCATGGGCTCCCGGCCGGGTCGCCCTGACGCTGTCGTTTTGACCGCTCACTCTCGGTGTCGGCCACATCATCTTCGCCGCTGTTGATAGACCGTTTCCGCTCGTCTTGCTGGACCCTTTTCGATTGTGATTCCCCGATACCGAGAGAGTGGGCAAGCAACCACCAACGCTCTCTTTTGTGCGGCGCTCCCACGTCGTAAGCCGAAAGCAGGCCCCAGCGACAGTCATACCCCAGCGCGGTAAGGATTCCAATAACTTCGGCGCCGCCTCGAAGAGTGATTGCTGAGACATTTTCCAGGAAGACAAAGCGCGGTCGTAACTCGCCCACAAGCCGAGCGATCTCGAAGAATAATCCGCTACGCTCTCCTCCCAAGCCAACGCCGCGGCCGGCGACACTAATGTCCTGACAGGGGAAGCCTCCGGTGATGATGTCGACTGATCCCCGTAGTCCTTGTAGTTGCAATGTTCGCACGTCATCCCAGATCGGGGCTCGGTCAATCTCACCTCGTGACATCCGGGACAGTAAGACAGCTTGGGGGTATCGCTCATTTTCACAATAGGCAATCGTTCGGACCCAAGGGGAGAGGGCTTGGGCGATTCCTCCGATCCCGGAGAAGAGGTCGAGTCCTCTGAGTTTGTTGTCAAGTAGATCCACAAGGTCAGCCCCTTTCTGTGAAGTATTCGGCGGGGGCCGTGTCCTGAATACTGGGCGTATCTTCGTGGACCATGTTGGCCTGCTCCCATTGACGGTTGAACGCCTCCGAGTAAAAGCAGTCATCACAAAGATAGGCAGTTTTGCCGCGCCCCATGTCAATAGTTTGGTAATCGCTGGAGTAGTCGTCGCCATCCTCATGATCTGGACGTTTGCAGTAATCGCAGTTTTTCATTGTTCTCCCCTTTCGCTGTGGACTCGCGCCCGAACTGATCCTCGATTGACTGAATTTTAAGTGAATTTAAAATGAATTGCAAGCACAATCGACAAAAAAAGACCCCTGGGTCACGAAGACGAAGGGGTCAGAAAAAGCCTTTAAAAACAGAACTCCCCGAGGCCGAGGACCCGGGGAGTTCCTAGCGTCCCCAAGGACGCCTGTCGGAGGACCAGCTCCAACCCGTTAAAACCGAAGCATCAACCCGACCTGTCGCGCATGGGTGGCGAAGACACCGACATCCACCAGGCCGAGATCCTGAGCGAACCCAGGGCCGACGCCATACGTGCGAGATCTCCAGTTATAAATCCCCACCGCCATCCACTTCTTGACATACGGTTTCGTGACTTTGGTCGTGAGAAGCCGCTCCGCCTCAGACGCGCCGTCCATTTTCGACAAAGCTCCCGAGGCGATCGTCCGCGACCCCAATGAACTCGCTTTAAATAAACGCGAGTGAAAGGTTTCCTCGGAGCTCTCCGCGAAGCCGATCTTCCCGTTCGACAAAAGGATCGGCGTCTTCGTGGTCTTCTTCGTTCGATCGCGTTCCGACGTGAACTTGAGATCGAGGTAGTCCTCCGTGAGCCTGTCATACTGGTCTCGAAGGATCTCGAACTCTCTCGTCTCCCTCACGCTGTCCGACGTGAGCTTCTCGATCACGGCTCCGCGGCCGAAAAACATCTTTAAAAGAGCGAGAGCGACCAGCACGAGAACGGCGACCACGATCACGCGCTTCACTTTCTGGTCGTCCTCCCCGAGGAGTTTCGTCAGCCACTTCATTTGGGCACGTTCTTTGCCTGGTGCTCCTTGACGTTCGCGCGGTTGAAGCTGTCACCCTTGAAGGCGAGTCCGCCGATGGTTACACCAGCGAGACCGATCGCGATCGAGACGACCGTGGGCTCCAAGACGCAAGCGGTCAGGATGAGCAAGAGCCCGAGGATCATGATCCAGGCGTTGAACTTATCCTGGGTGAGTTTACGAGCGCCGACGACTTCCTTGTTTTCTTCTGTCATGGTTCCAGTCCTCCTGTTAATCGACCCGTTTAAACCAGCCGATGTATTTTTCCTGGGTAGGGTCCTCTTCCATGATCCGCACATACCGCTCGCCCTGTAAGACGTTGAGCATTTTGACCACATGAGGAACTCCACGGCGCTCCAGGAGAACGCCGAGAGCCTTGTGGGTCTCTCCTTGAGACCCGTCACTCTTCCAAGCTGGCATGGACCCGTCGATCTTGATGTCCGGATAGTCCTTGCCGTTTCGGTTCGAGACGTTGATGACCCGCTGACAATGTCGCGCGGCGACGTGCGGGCCGAAGTTGTAAGCCTGTTCATAGAGCTCGGTCGCGAGGGACTGGTCGGTCATCTCGTCGAGGCCGAGCTTGTCCCAGTAGTTCTTTTTCATGGGGCGGCGCGCTGAGATCCGGAGGACCGTGTCGCACTCAATCGCGTTGAGAAGATCGACGCCGGTGTACTTCTTCTTGTAGTTGTCCACTTCGATCCAGCCGACCCAGTCGGGGTTGTTCTTCCGTGTCAGGCCGAAGCACGTCTCGCCGCCGTTGTCGTCGGGGTCGTCAGAGTAAATCCCCTCGATGGGTGAGACGTAGGCGTCCGCCGCCGAAAATTGAGCTCTCATGGTTTTCTCCCGTTGTAGAGGTGGTCGACCCGCTCCTGCAGGCGTCCTATTTCTTTGTCGAGCCGCTTCGTGTCACTCTCCAGGATGTCGTCTGCGGTCTTCCTGGTGATGTAGTCGGCTTTGTCAATCTCCGAGAACCTCGCGCTCATACGCTCCCGGCTGTCCTCCAGAACTTTAAGACGATGGCCGAGGGCTCGGATCTTCTCTTCGCGCGCGTCCTCGAGCTTCGCCGAGGCGAACCGCTGGGCGTCCTCCTCGAGTGCGATCTTGTGGGCGAGCTCCTGAGCGGCCGCTATCTTCGCGGCCAGGGCTTCCTCTTTTTCAAGCTTCTCCCGGAGGTCCTTCTTCCGGAACCAGCGCCGGATAAAATAGCCGACGATGAGTCCGATCCCGACGGTCCCGCCGGCGGCCATGTAGGCCCAGGAGAGGAAGTGCTGGATGACCGCGGCGAGGATCTCGGGAGGTGTAGTGGCGACGGTCTCCTCCATACTATCTCCCCGTAAAGGTCCGCGAGTATGTCTTGGTCAAACGGCTGCCCACGGCTGCTGGTTTCTTGTGAACCTCTTCGATCTGGTCAATGGCCGCCTCAATCGTTGTGTCCTGTACGTCGGGGAGGGTCATCTTGACGACTTGGATCGGATTCGCATCCCCGGTCTTCTTCAAAACGTGAAAGACGACGTCAGACTTCGCGCTGTCTTTCTCATTCGGTGTGGCTTTAATGGCTTTTATAATCATGTCTTCAAACTCCCCGAGAGCCAAACAAGGCTATTAGTGACAGATGTTGAACCGACACCGAGGCCGTCAAGAATGACCCTGATTTTAATTGTATCCGTAGACTGGAGCGTTGCATTACTCGCGCCCAAGGCGTCGGCCAAAGTGAAATTATTGGATCCGCTACCGCTTGGCGTCGAGTCGGATCCTCTGAAAACCACCTCGGCGTTCACACCGTCGTCGAGCTCGACTTCCCAAGTGACGCTCCCGGTCGCTGAAATCGAATAGTCAAAAACCCAGGCGAGCGCCTTTACCATAGCCAGGTCCCCAGCCGTCGTGGGCGAGAAAGTGACCTCGACGGTGATCGGTCCTCCTGCGGTGGATCCGTTGACGTTTCCGCTTACCAGTTTTTCTGTATCGTAACCCATTTAAAACTCCTATGCGGCCTGGGGCGTGATGTTGACAAAAATCAGCCCGGTTTCGGGAACAACGAACGATCCCACGGTTAAAGTTCCTGCTATGTCTGCGTCGTTGTCCACGTTCAGACACACCCCGGGCCCCCTCAAGGTCAGACAGTTCGTGTCGATGAGAGCCTGGGGAGACGCGGCGCCGTCAGATAAGACGCCGAGAAGGTAGTTCAAATCGACGACGATGTCCGTCATGAGATCCGTCGAGACCGGCGCGTCTACTGCGACGCGGAAGTCCTCGATGTCTGTGAACGGTGTATTCGGTAAGCTTGCCACGATTGCCTCCTACGGCGTGATGTAGTACCCGTCACTCCCGTCGCCCATGATCCCGACCGTCGGGCTCACTTCCTGAGAGATGAAAGCGTAGTTCTTCTCGGCTGGCGTTGCGGCCGAGAAGACGGGGAAGTTGACAGGCGGAGCTGACGACGGCGAGATCGCCGCGTACTTCCGCTGAGCTGAAAAACCTGTGTTTAAAAGGAGGAGACCCTGAGAGCCATCCTGCCAATTCGGGGCGATCCGGACGACCTCCACCAGCTCGGCAACGACGCCGCGCTTCCCTGTCTGGAGGTTCGGGACCTTTGTACTCGTAAGCCGGATCACGTCACCCGGCTCCACCAGGCGCTCCGAGAAGAACGTCTTCGCCGTAAGGATCGGCGACGGGTTCGCGAACCGCTTGAACACTCTGGTCCCGATCCGTTCGAAGACTGTCGCCGGCGTGATCCCCGTCCTCAAGCCCCTCGATTTTAATGTGAGCGTTTTGGTTTGTCCATACTTGACCTGGGAGTTCGAATCCTCGAAAAATGTTCTCCCAGTGAACTCCTCGGTCTTAAAGTCAAAATCAAACGAGAGGTCGACCTCGTTGAAGAAGTAGCGGTCCAGGACGTTCCCCTTCCACACGGGCGCGCCGACGAGGTTCGCATCGGTGAACTCCTGGGTCGTGGCCGTGGGGAGCGGTGGAGTGTATACCTTGAACGAGATCTGCCCGTCGTTGTTGATGATGGGGTAGGCGTTCATGAACCGATAGAGCTCGCTCTCGAGGAACTTCTTCCCGTCCTCAGCCTCGGAGAGCTCGAAGCGGAAGAGCGCCGAGTTGAGCCACTTCTGCTTCTCGCTGATAAACCGGGCGACGTCGATGAGGCTCTCGTCGATGGCAAGCCCCGCGGACGCCGGGAGCACGTCGAACGGCCCGTTCGTTCCGAGGCCTGTCGAGGTCATGATCTGGAGAGCGATGTCGACGCCGTTCCCCTCGAGGACGATCCGGTTCCGAACGTCTGCGTTGATACCATGAGCCGCGGCCAGGGTCCCGAGCTCTCCGCGAACGCATCCTGTAAAGGAGACCGCCGTGACGCCCGTGTAGGAGATGACCTCGTCGTCGATCTGGATGTAGAACTGAGGAGGCGCGCCCCCCGTTGCGATCGCGAACTGGGTCGTCCCGATGACTGGTACCGTCGCGGTCACGCCGTCGATCCCCGCCGTGAGCTTCGTCGCCGCTGTCATGATCCGGCTCTTCTGCTTTTTCAAGAGCGAGAGCGTCATGAACTGCCAAGTGATATTGTCCGTCCCGAGCGAGAAGTCCAGGATCTCGCCCTTAAAGACGGGGATGTACTCGCTCTCCGACTGTTCGATGAACCCGGTCTTTATTGTGACGAGGCGGTTCTGGAGAACGTTGAAGGCGTTGAGCTCGGTGATCTCGGTGTTCTTGTCGACGATTTTGAAAGTCATCGAACCGATGGAGCTCCGCCCCTCGTCGACCGTGATCTGACCAGTCGAGCCGGCCAGGTTGGAGAGGTACGGCTTCACCGGCCCGGTCGGATCTTTGACCAAGAGGTTCGAATACCGCGTGCTCAGACCTTCGAACTCCACGAGATAGACCGGAGCCTTCGCCCCCTTCTTGAGGAGCTCCGTGTACTTTGTCGGGACCGACTGGGGCATCGTTTAAAAGTCTTCCTTGAAGGAGCTCGAAAAATTCCACCGTTTGACCTTCACGTTCGAAAGGGAGATCCCCAGCGCCTTGTCATTCGATAGGACTTGAGGCCAGAAGAACTCGGAGCGAACGAAGGAGCCGATCGGGTACTCGTACATCGTCGGCTCGGTCAGCGTCACGACCAGACCGGCCACGCTTGCGACCTCGACGTATTCCTGGTGAAAGTTATCAAGGCGCCGGAGGACCATCGTCGCGCCGCGGCCGATACCGCCGACATCGTCGAGGGTTACGGTCGACGCGTTGTCCTCGACGGCTACCGTGACCCGGGCGTTGACAGTATTATTGCTGTCAATCGCGACGCCGTAAGCGACCGAGCGCGAGGCCTGAGACCACCAGCGAAGAAGCTGGCGTTGTTGTTCGTGGAGGATCTGATTGACTGAGAATTGGACCTGGTCACGAGAGTTGAACCAGATCGTCTCCGTGACTGGGAAGTTCGCCTCCTTGTCGGTTCGGTTCGTGCTCGGCGTGTAGACGAAAGTCGTGACACGACGACCGAAGTCAATGATCTCCACGAAGAAGACGTCGCCGGCGGCGAGGCTCTGCGTTGCCGAGTAAATGAACGCGCCGACCCCATCGCTCAGGCTGATTTTGTAGTACCCCTGGAACGGGCTGTCGGTAAAGCCGACCGAGACGTTCGCCACGCCCGCGACCGCGGTGTCGGTTCCGATTAGGACGTTGTTCTCGTCGAAGACCGTCACGACCTGTCCGTCGGTGAGGTTCTTAAATTTAAGCTCTCGATTAAGGCAGACCTGGACGTTGTCAATGAAACCAAAGGACGGCGCACCAGCTCCGGAGATCTCACCGATCTCAATGAAGCGGAAGGCTGTCCCCACCGGGACCGCGGATCCGGCCAGAACGCTATCGACGTATAAGTTCACGTCCACACCGTCATGATGGAAGACGAACTGACGGAAGCCGTCGGCACGCGCGATCGTGGTCGCAGACTTGACGCCGTTGAGGATCATGGTATAGAAGCCCGTCGAGATCGCGTTGTCGACACCCAGACCCCACTCGCCCCCGCCGCTCGTGAGCTCCCAGCGGATGAAGGGCTCATACCCGCCAGCGACGACACTCGTGTCGTCCGCGAAATATCCGATCGACCAGTTGAAGGTCGGACCAGGCGCGGGGAAGCCCCTCTCGAGGAGCGGGAACGTCCCGTCAAGGATGAAGGAGCGGGTCCCGATCTCCGAGGTGAAGGTCGAAGTCGTGGGGACGCCGTTCAAAAGGTTCCACTGTTGCTGGGTCGTGAAGTTCACACTCTCAAAGCTCTCGAATAGTAGCTGGCCGTCCTTCACTTTCGCGACGTTCTGGATGATCGTGTTCCCCATTTAAAGCTCCTCGCTGGTCTGGGTCGCGACCAGGCGGAGGTCAGCGTTCTCGACCGCGGAGCTCAGTCGTTCGCCTAAGCGTTCGATGAACTCCTGCTCTCCATACTGGTCCCCGTAGATGTTGACATTCACGACTCGGGTCGAACTCTCCGCGGCCGGTGTCGATGCTGGAATCGACCCACCTCCCCCTCCACCCAGCCCTACACCAGGACCAGCAGACGCCGACGGGGTTGAAGGTGTACCGCTTGAACCAGATCCGATCGCTCCCTTCGCCGCCGCCGCCGCCGCCGCAATCGCTCCGACTTGAGCAAGGCCCCAGGCGATGATCGGCGCGGCTGTGACGAAGCCGTAGATCCCCTTCTCGGCGAACTCTTTGGAGGCTCCCTGGATGGTGTTCGCGATGACCGCGGCCTGGGTTTGCTGGGCGATCATGTCGATGATCGCCTTCGAGGCGTCCCTCCAAGCGTCCTTCTGGCCGGCGAGCATATTCCCGACGCCCGTCCCGATGACATTCGCGAACTGAGCCGCGACCTGGACCCGGCGCGACATTGAGGCTTGTTCGAGGGCGGCGACGTCTGCCTGGTATCTCTCGTTGAGGCCCTTCATGAGATCGAGCTTGTCTTTTTCAGAGAGGAGCTCGAAGTCCTTCATCGCGGTGAGTTGCTCCTTGCGGCGGTCGTGCGCGGCCAGGATGCGAGCCTCGTCGCTGAATATCATATTCTGGTCGATGGCGGTGACTTCGTCGGCGAGCTTTTTCTTCCAGGCGATCATCTCCTGGGTCATCTTCTTCGCGGCGCTGACTGTCGGGTCGACGAGGTTCGCCTCGAGATCTGTTTTAATATCCTTCCCTTCCCAGATCTTCTTCATGTTAGTTAATTCTATACGGATATTACTGAGTGCATTTCTCGCGGTGTCAAAATTCCCCGTTACCGCCGCCCCGAAAGCGATCCACCCGGCGCTCCAGATGTCAATGAACTTCCCAAAGAGCTTTCCTCCCTTGACGAGCGACTCCATGATGATGACCATTGCCGGAGAAAATCCTTCTCCTACTTGTTTTTTGAAATCCGCGGACGCGTTTTTGAATTTTAACTGTTTGGATATGAGATTTTCTTCGGCCCGAGCCACTCCGTCGAAACGATCCTCGAGGAGTTGCATCATCTCGGCGGCGTTTTTCGCTTCGGAAGCATCGAGACCGAGCATCTCGGCGAGCTGGCCGAGTTTTCCCGACACACCCTGAGCGACGCCTCCGACTAAATCGGAAGCGGCGGCGAGGTCGATGTTCTTCGCGATTGAAAGGTCCATCGCGAGAGTCAAAAGTTCCTGAGACTCTCGGACGTTGTTGGTCTGGTCGATGAGGTGGGTGAGGGCGACCTCCGCTTCTTCCTGGGAGAACCGCGTGACCTCTTGGAGGGCGGCTGTGTAGGCTTGTATTTTTCGGCGGTTCTCGCTCCACGAGACTCCGGCCGTTTCGACACGGCGCGCGAGCTGGTCCGTGATCTCTTCGGCTTTCGCCGCGGAGTCGATCGCGTCCTTGAAGAAAGCAATGACTCCGATCCCAAGGAGGCCAGTGTAGGCGGTCTTTAGGAGGTCGGTCCCTTTGGAGGCTTTTACCGAGGCTTTCCCAGCGCCTTCGGTTTCGGACGCGATCTTCTTGACGTGTTTCGCCGCGTCTTTGAAGCCGGCCTTCTCGAGGTTGGCCGCAATCTCGAATTGTAGTTTTGCTCCGGCCATGTTTAAGTCCCGTCACTCTCGAGGTGAATCGTCTCCGCGGTGTCTGGATCTTGTTTTCTCTTCGCGCGCTCCTGGTCCACGTTCCATTGTGAAACGATGGCCTCCCATAAATTCGAAGGGATGTCGAGGACGGACTTCGCGGAATGAAGAGGGAGCCCTATTTTTGCCCCGACGACCAGATAAGTCCCAAAGGGGCTTAGCTGTTCGTCGTCGTCGGAGCCAATGATTTTTTTAATTCTTCCATCGCGAGCGTGAACTCGACCTCGTACTGGGCCATGATCTCGCCGATGATGAGCGGAGACAAATCAATCGCCTCTTGACTGGTGAAGAATCGGACCCAGCTCCCCTCGTCATCTTTTTTCTCAGCCTTGAGCGCGTACTCGAGGCGCTTCGTCTGGTAGTGCTGGTCGACCACGAGGTCGATCGCCTGCTTCTCGGCGATCTTTGCGCTCTCCGTCAGTTCCTTCCCTCCCATCTCGCGAAGGAGGTAGATCCGGATCTTCGAGTACTCCGCTTGACAAGCCCTCGTCTCGAGCTCCGTGAGCGGTGTGAGCCATCCCTTGATCTCGCCTGCTTTTTTGTAGGCCTCAATCTGGTCGCGGACGGCCTGCGCCTGGTCTTCCAATGTGGCGCGCGCCTTTCCTTCCAGGCGCCACGCAACGAGGGACCGGATCCACTCAGTCAAACGGACGCGGCCTCTCTTTTTCGTACCCAGGGCGCGGTCTAATTTTTCCAGGTTCTCTTCGAGCGCCTGGAGCTGGTACTTGAAGCGGTTCGTCTTAACGGCGGAGCGCCCTTTGAAGAGTTTCCCGAAGGCTTCGTCAACGGAAGCCTCTTTTTTTTCCTCGGCTGGTTTGGTCATGGTCTATTCCTTAGAGAGGTTTGAATGGTGTGAAAATATCCCACCACTCGTTATCGGCAGGTGTTCCGATGATCGAGAAATTATTCCCGGCCGCGTCGATGAGGAACGTGTCCTCCGTTGCCGGGTTGTCGACCGTCGCGAGCGTCTGCCCGTTCTTCTTGACGAGCGCGTAGTCCAGGCCCGTCTGTGCCATTTGGAACGCTGTCTGGTCAAACGCGACGCTCTCAGGAGGTCCGCCGGTCGTGAAGACCTTGTCGCCCGCCGCCTGGTAGACGCCCGTCGTGTCAATGTTTGAGACCTTGTCGGCCGTGGCCGAGGGGAGTGAGGAGATCACAAACACGCCGCCGCCGACCGCGTCGTTCGCGGCGAAGCGTTCGCCGTTGGAACGGTTGGAAACGTAGATATTGTACGAGGTGATCGGGGCCGCAAGGGCCGGGATCGTCACGTCGATCTCCTGTATCGCGGTCCCTCCTGTCAAGTGGATCGCCGTCTCGTTTGAGCCGGCGCTCTCTCCCGTGGCCGTGACGGCCGCGATCCGGACGTAGTAGGTGTCATCTGACAAGCTCCCCGCCGGCACCGCAGTTGCGGCGAGTGTGGGCTGAGCCGGAGTTCCGACTGGGGCCTGAGATCCACGCGCCCGGGTGTAGAGCAAGCCGACACCGTGGAAGAGGAAGCCGTTGATGTACTCAAAATCGACCGACCCCTTCGCGCCTTCCTTGACTGTCGACGTGAACGGGTCCCCCATGACCTTGCAGTCTTGGAGCAGATAGGATCCTTTGATCTTGCCATCGAGGCCTTTCATATTAGCGAACAACGTCATCGGACGGAAGAGTGAGGGGTTCGTGTAGATCTCCTCGACCAAGGGATCCGCGTCCATCATGAGCGCCTCGATCTGACCCTGGTTCGACTTCGTAAATGAAAACTTCCCCTGGCCTCCGTCGAAGGTCTGGTACGTCAAAGCGTCGACCAGGTTGTCGAACTCAGGAACCCGGTGAGACGTGAGGGTCGGATTGAAATCGACCGCGTCGACCATGTTCGGCCGGATTACTCCGTGGCTCTGAGTGACGCCTCGGATCTGGGCGCGCTGGCCCGTGAAGATTGTGAGTGGTGATCGTGTGCCCATTTGTTCCTCCGTGTATTAGTTGGGAATAAGTTCCCACCAGTAAAATTTAATATTAAGCCGGAGCTGGTGGATGTCCGGCGTCTCCGCGGTTGGCGGAAAGTACTGTTCAAAAATATGATTGTCTTCTTCGGTCGGGACCCAAATCGGGATCCCCGTTTCGGCCTCGTTGTCCTCGTAGTCGAGGAGCTTGATCGGTTCCACCAGGACGACATCCGTGAGGTCTGAGGTCACTCCGGCCTGGGTCAATCCGTAGATCAAACGATCTCGAATAAAATACACGAGTTCCTGGGGGTTGTCATTCTCCCCGTCCTTCGCGTAGATGTCGAACTGGAGCAAGAGCGGCCGCTGGGTCCCGAGGTCTGAGGAAGGCGTCGCCAAGTTCGGCCCCTCGTTGAATACGACTTGGCCGAAGGCTGAGGCTCCAAGGTCTGAGACCTGGGTCTCTGAAACTTCCACGCGTGCGAACCCCGACGGGATCTGGTTCGCGAGGAAAAAGTAGGTGAACTGAGCGCCGGCCGGAATGTTGAGCGCGAGCCATTTGTTGATCGAGTTGAGGGCCTGTCGCTTCCCCGTCTTATTCTTAAAACCTTCGGCGACCGGGAGAGCGTCGACCGTTGCGGTCTGTGTCGCGCTTACTGTCATGGGTCTACCACTCCTCTCCAGTAAAATCCATCACCAGGCGGGACTGGAGTGATCGACGCCGTCTTGTACGTCGTCCCCGAGACGAGGACCGTCGGGACCGTAGTCCCGAAGGCCGGCGTCGGTCCGAACTCCGCCTCGGTCGTGACAGGAGCCGCGGCGTCGTTGTCGTACTGGAGCTCCACGTTTCCGCTTCCAAGCTGTTTGACCACTAGGTTCGAGAAGACTCCAGGCGTCACGGGGTCCACGACGCCGAGCTGATCTCCCGAAACCTCCGCGTTCATGGTGATTTCATAATGGAAACTTCTGTCCGGGAGCGTGTCCGCTATGAAATCCGCTTTCCAAACATCGGGGGGGGCCAAGATCCCGGGAGTGACCGGAGAGCCGACGCCTCCATACAATACGGTCGGACCGAAGTCCAAAATCCTCGGGTTAGGGGTAGGTGAGATTGGGAAACTGAAAGTGACTCTCACCAATTTTGTAGCGGGGTTGAGCGTCACGAGGACTATATTCGTGATTGCCACTAGTTCGCCCCCTCATCGTCTTCAAGCTTGACCTTGGGGATGTCTCCCTTTTTCTCGATACCGCGGAAGAACTTCCCGAAGTTTCTCCGGTAGAGCTGGTCGCCGAAGTACATCGCCTTCGCGATCGCCCGGGTCTTCTTCTCAACGTGCTCAGCGTATTCGACGTTCGTCCCGATGGTCGTCACGAAGGGCTGGTCCTCGAACTCGCCCAGGGTCGCGCCGGCTTCCACGTCAGCGTCGTTGAGAGATGGGTCCGTCTCTTGACCTGGAGCCGCGTTGTTCATCACTTTTTTGTAGAAGCGATCGGCTCCATATTTAGCAAAGAACGGTGTCCATGATCCACGGAGGCGTCCGGTGTCGACTGGTGTGAACCGAATGACCTTCGTGAGGATCTGGAAGACGCTCTTCCGATGCACGACGAGCGCCTGCTTGACGAACTTCTGCTCTCCGAACTCCATGAGCTTCCCGAGCTTTGAGACCGTCGCGTCCTTGAGTGAGATCCCGAAGACGGTAGCGTTGAGTGTGATGTCGACCATTATGTCTTCTGGACTCCGACTTGGCGAATGGTCGCCGAAAAATAAACCACCCTACTCCCAAAGGCTTGACGCTGGACATGTCCGACGATCCGGTACTCGCGGTTCCGGTACACAATCCGATCGGCGCGCCGTCCGCTGGCCTGGAAGTCTCCGGTCTCACTTTCTTCCCCGAAGACCTCGACCTTCGTCTGGATCCGGATGTCTCCCATCGCGTAGATGCTGTTCGGGGACACGACCTCCGCGGCCGGGACGTCTTCAATACTGGCTGACGTCGGAATGAGCTGGTACGTCTGGGTCGGCTTCTGACCGAGCGCCGCATCCCCTCCGGTCTCGGATTCCCACCTCTTGATCTGGATCGGCTCCTCGAACATCGGGGCGACCTCTTCGATCATCTCCGCGAACTGCTCCTCGTCGTTCGGCCCGAGTTGTTTTATCACGACCACGGTCTAGCGCCTCGGCGTGTAGATCGGCATGGGAACCAGGCGCCCGAGTGAGGTCGCGGGGGCTTCCCGCTGTCCGTGGCGGGTGCTCACGTCGTTCCGTGACTTCTCCGCGTCCAGGCAAAGGTCCTTCGACATCTCACGGAACTTGCTCGCGATGGTGTCCTTGTTGAAGCTTTTGTTCGCACTGTTCGACTGGTAGTACCAGCTCGTGAGGTTGCTCATCTTCTTCGCCGCGAGGCAAGCCGTGTATTTGTTGGCGGCGTCGCGGTAGATGAGCGGGAACGGCACCTCCCCGATCGGGAGCGTGAAGGTCGGGATGAAGCCGAGGAACGTCGAGGTCTCCTTGACAAAGTCCAGATAAACCGCGTCCTCGATGAGGACAAAATAATACTCCGCGGTCACTTTCGACCCCTCGGCCGGAGCGGCGTCCAAGACGACGACCCCCTTCGCCTGGTCGACACTCGTCACGACGACGATCGCTCCGTCGACGTAGACCTCCAGGTCCACGGGCGCCCCTTCGGCGATCTGGACGATGTTTTGGTTCGTGAGCTTGAACCGCTGGTTCGTCGCGGTCACTTGGAAGCTCACGTCATCCGTCGAGAAGTGGTCGCCGGGTCCGTCGTCGATGAGGTTCCGCGCGCTGTCGATAACCTCCTGGACTGTCTGGTTTGCCATTTAGTCCTCCTTCTGGATCCAGGCGAGGATCGTGTCGAGCCACGGGGCCGGGGCTTCTGAGCGACCGCGGCGCCGACGCTCGTCGATAACATCGGACCCGGGAGGCGGGCAAAAGCCCTTCGCTCCAATAATTTGTCCGACGAAGTGGGCGGTCGCCGGGGCCGTCACCCGGACCCCTAAGAGTCCGACCTGGAAAGTTGTGTCCGTGGCGTCAAGCTCAAGGACGCTATTGAGAAAGACGAAGAGGTCGTCCCCTACGACACGCACCTCGACCACGTCATCTGTCGATAAGGTGACGGTGTCCGTGTCGAGAACTGACGGTACACCAGAGACCACCTTCGAGAGGGTGAGCGTCGAGGCGGAATAATCCGAGGCGATCGTGTAAGCGTTGCCAGGACCACCTCCCGAGACCGTCGCATCTGAGAGGAAGATCCCTGTGATGACACCGGTCGAGGCGGTTCCCATCCTCCACGAGTAGATCGAGTTCCGCGGGAAAAATCTGACCGTATATCTGGCGAGACTATTCCCGCTTGGAAACTCGAGAGCCTGGGCGGTCCACGACGGATTGTCTTCGACTGTTATCGTCCCCGCGCCCACGGTCCACCCTGAGATCGTGCTCAAGTCTGTCCCCGTAGAGTAGGTGGACCAGTCATCGTCGAAGGCTACAAGAGTCTGACACAAGGTCGGGATCGGCGTGTTCGTCGGCGTAGCCGTCGGAGTGATCGTGGGCGTCGCGGTAGGCGTGGCGGTCTTCGTGATGGTGGGCGTCCATGTGGGAGTCGCCGTGAACGTTGGCGTCCAAGTGGGCGTCCAGGTAGGGGTCGCGGTGAATGTAGGCGTCCAGGTAGGGGTCGCGGTGAATGTAGGCGTCCAGGTAGGGGTCGCGGTGAATGTGGGGGTCCAAGTCGGTGTCGCGGTGAACGTTGGAGTCCAAGTCGGCGTCGCTGTCGGCGTTGGACTCATAATTGGAGTGTTCGTGGGCGTCGCTGTCGGCGTCGGTGGAACCGCTTCCACGAGCTCCACGACAATGAGAAGATGGCGATCGGACGCGCTGTAAGTATAGCCGAAGGGATAGTTTTGGATTGCCGTCGCGATCCTGTCGTTTCCTTGACCCTTCGCTCCTTGGGCGGCAGATCCGACGGCCTCCTCCCACCGCTGGGTCATTTCAGGCTGTCCGGTGATTGTACCTGTCCCGCGCTCGATGGCTGTCACTCCGACGAGCCAAGAGTCAAGCGCCGATGTAGTGATCGTGAGGTCAGTCGTTGACACGAACTCGGTGAAGACTGAGTGGGTGTTCCCTAAACTGTCGACGCCGGTATAGGTTTGCGCGCCTGTCACGAACTCCTCGGAGATGGAAAAATCGGCTGTAACATTATGCGTTCCGTCCGCGGGTGCATCTAAAAAATACATCTCGGCGACGATGTCTCCGGTCGTTATCAAAGAACCGACGTTAGTCATCGCGACGCCGTTGTATTGAACATTCGAGAGGGTGTTCGCGCCGTTACGATAGCCAAAGGAGACGATGAGGAAGGTGTCGCTTCCGGATACGTCGTGAGCATAGGAGACCGAGGTCGCGGTTCCGTTCGTACTGGTGACATCACCGATAGCGATCGCGGCGTTGAGTGAGATCGACAAAAAGAGGGAAGCTAAAACCGATAGGATTTTTTTCATTTTTCAATCTCGTTTCGAGCATAGGTCCAGCAGGAGATCGCTTCGGCGTTGCCCAATTCGTCAATATTTAAGGAGACGCAGATCTGGAAGGTGTCGTCCCCGAGGTCTCTCCAATAGTGGAGCGCGACTGCAGTCCCGCTCACGCTGAGAGCGTCGGCCGCGAGCGAGAACTCGAGCGCGGTGTCCTCCGCGGGTTCGGTCTCCCCGACGTTCACCCGGGTGCCCGTCAAAAGCTCCGCGCGGATCTCATCGAGGTCGTCCATCCACGTCTCAGCATTGAACGCGATGAGGCGACCGGCGACCACCAGCAAAAGAGCGAAGAGAAGGGTCTTGAAGATTTTCATCGTGGTCCTCCAATAAAAAACGGGGAGACGGGGATCCGCCTCCCCGCTGGGGTGTTCCTCGTCGGTCTTAGGTTGCGGGTCGTTGTTCGATCGGCTCGTATCGGATGTTCACCGTGAGCTTCCCGACATTCCCGACGACCCGGACGCGGACCGCGAGGCCTGGGGTCGTGTAGGTCCCGATGAGGACATTGTTCGTGATCCCGCCGGACCCGGCGGTGAGCTGTTGTTCGTCCAGGATCGGGCTGTCGATCCCATTGGCGAGGGCTTCGTTCCCCTCGGTGATCGCGAGCTCACAAGGAGCGTCCGAGGAGTACGACATCCCGGCGATGAAGTAGCCCGTGTTCGGGACCGCGGGGATGATGACCTCGTTCGGGTCTACTCCGGCCACTTGCAAACGGGCGCGATGTCGAGCGGCTCCTGAGATATGGTCGATGAACCTCGTCATGCTCTTCTCCTATTTCTTCCGGCTGTCCCGGAGTTTTACCCGAAGCTCCTCGACGCTGTACTCTTCGCCGGGTGCGATGGGGCAGTAGTGGAGGCCGATCGACTTGAAGAACTTTGTCTTCATCTCGAGCTCGGCCGATGTCCTGGGCCAGTCGACGATCTGCTTCGCGTGGGGATAGAACCGGGTGACGAAGTACTTCACGCGGTTTTTCTTGTCCCTCCAGGTGTCCTGGGAGGCGTTCGCGATGTAAATCTTGTGACCGACCTCCTCGGAGACGACATCCTGCCCGGGCTTTACGGGCGGAGCTTCGGCCTTCTCCTGGTCCTCCCAGTCCTTCTCGGACTGAGCGGGCTTGCGGTTCTTGTCGGCTTTTTTCTTCGGGTGCTTCACGGCTCCCGCTGGTTTTTGTGGCATGTTCTGGTCCTCCTTGGATGACATCCCTCGGCCCGAGGAGCGGATGCTCCCCGGGTGAGGTTGTCAGATGGTTCGGTTCTTACTGAGCTACGACCGCGGTCCCGTCGTTGCCCATGTACCAGAAGCGGCTGTCGATCCAGTCCATCTCCCAGCGAGCACGACTGCGGAACCGATAGGCGTCCGTGTCGAAACTCTTGCCACTCAAGGGCTGTTCCTGTACCACTTCCAGCGGGTCCCGACGTTGGAACACGGGGCCCTGTTTCGCATCTCCCAAGAACCACTGGCCCTGGTCGAGGTAGCGATTGACCTCGATGTTGAAAAGACCCTTGAAGATGTTATCTCCGAAGGATCCCGTCAAGCTACCAGACGCGGCGGTGCTTGCGGTCTGTGCGCCTGTACCAGGTACGCCGGGATAGTAACCGGAGTTCGCCAACATCTTCGAGTTTAAGGTGTCAAACGGCGACACGAGGAGGATGTTGATGTCGTTCAGGATTTTAATCCCGAGCGGATCCTTCGCGTTCTGGAGCGCCTCGTAGGCCACTTTCAAAGGAGCCGCGGCCAGTTGCACAAAAGCGGCCGGACGGTTTCCCTCTCCCGTGGCGTAGAGGTTCTCGTCGAACGGGGTCGTGATCGCCGTCCCGTCGGCGTTCTCCGTGGTGAAGGTCGACGCGGCGATCGCACGGCCCTGGAAGTTCGTCGCGGTTCCACGCATGCGCGAGGCGACATAAATCTCTTCCCAGACCTTCGAGCCTTTCCCAAGGTTCGAGGCGCGCTGACGGATTTGACCCGTCTGGTCATCGTCGAAGAGTTCACGAGTGAAGGTTTCCCCGCCCATGAACTTCCGGTTGATGAGCTCACGGTCGAGCCCGATGACTTCCTGCCGGGTGTACTCTTCACCCTGTCCCGTTTCATGGGGAAGATCGGAACCGAAGAGCGGCGCGTAGAACTCCTGCCGCTTATCGCTGGCCGTCTCCACGACGTACTTCGGATAGGTCACTTCGGTCCGGTCGTACCAGCCGTTCGCGATCTGCTGGATCCCGGCTCGAAGGAGCTGGCCGAAGGCCGAACTCGGGTTCGCTTCTTTGAGGGCGCGGTAGTTCTTAACCGCGTACTCGCGAAGGTCACGGAACGAGAGGGACTGGTCTTCCCAGTCAATCTTCTCGGCGAGCGTGACGATCTCGTTCGAGAGGTGTGTTTCCGGGTCGCCGCTTTCGCGGAGATCCTGGAGGGTTGCAACGTTTTTCATGGTAAAAAATTCTCCTGCTCAAGGCGGGGACCAAGTAAGCCCCCCGCCGTGGACGGTTTAAGGATTAGCGAATTGACCCGCTACTAAGCGAGGTCAGCGTTCGGGAAGTTGCGACGAATCTCGATCTCGATCTCGACACCAGGGCCTCCGACTACGACAACGAGCGAGCGCGGGATGTTGGCGAATGCCACGACCTCCGCGTCGATCGCTGTCTTCAAGACTGTCTGATTGTCCGCACCGATGGTGAGCTTGTCGCCGTGGATGATCGCGGCGTCGGCGGCTGAGGTCTTAAACTCGAAGACCCCCTCGTGGCGGACGGTGAGAAGGTCTTCAAGTCCCACCACGTTGTCGATGTTCGACGTGACGGGGACCGACCCCTCGGCTACTCCGAGAAACTCGGCGGCATTACCCGCGGCGGCTAGGCGTGTTGCACCCCCGGCGGCCGCGTTCCAGCGGGTCAGATCTCCAAATTCGACCGGCCCTGCTGGGTCGGTGATGTAGGTCTGGGTCTCCTGGATGTTGCGGCGGAAGCGTTCTTTGTTGCTCATAGCGTTCTCCTTGTTCGTGGCCCTGTCAGTCCGGAGCCTGTAAGCGTTTCAGGTTTTTAGAAGGTCGAGCTTATTCCGGTTTCTTCATCGGGATCCGCAAGTGTCCGACATCAGGGGCGGCGCCTTTCGACCCACCTCCGGCTTCGGCTGTCCTTGCTGAACCCGCGCCCATCTCCAGGCCCGCTCCTTCCATCATCGCGGTCGTTCGTTCGATCTCGCGGTCCATCTCTGCGTCCGACTTTCCGATCAAGTCGTTCACGGCCAGATATTCCGCCGGGATCCCAGCCTCTTCGAGCTTCGTGGATGCCTTCTGGCGATCCTCGGAGATTTTGAGGGCGGTTCTCGCTTCACGGAGATCGTCGCGGACTTTTCCGAAGTCCTTATCCTTGACGTCTTCTGTTTTCAACACGGCCTCGCGGACCTTCGAGTAGACGGCCGGGAAGTTCTTGCGGAGATCGTCAATGGAGGCGGACTCCATTTTCTTCTTGTCGTCCATCTCCTTTTTCTCGTCGTCGTCCATCTCTTTCCCTTCGTGACCGCCGATCATGTCCATGACCTTCGCGATCCTGTTGTCGTAGTCCATCTCGCTCTCGTCGGCGTTGCGCGGGACGAGGGACCTCATCATCTCCATCATCTCCGGGTCCATTTCTTTTGACTTTTTCTCGTCGTCCATTTCTTTTTTCTTCGCGTCGTCGTCCATCTCTTTGGACTTGTCGTCGTCGGGCTCCATCTCCTTCAAGATGGCCTTCCCGAGGGTGGCCTGGGCTTCGGCGAGAAGGATGAATTTAGCGGCCTTATCGGTTCCGGTGAGCTTGGCAAGTGCGACCCTCATCTCCTGGATCTTTTTAACCTGTTCTTTGATCGTCATGACTGTCTTCCTCCATTTTGTGAGATCGCCGCGTTCGACCGCGCTCTCGAGTAATTCAATAAACGCCCCGCCGCGGCCGGGTCTGGTGACAATGTCGACGCTTTTAGGGTCGACAAAAGCAGTGATCCTGGTCCACTCCTCACCCTCGATCATGATCTCGCCGTCCCGGATCCCGGAGGCGTTAATCGAGAGGCCCGCGAAAACTTCGCGCGAGTTCGGGAACTGTTTCGCGTACATGATCGCGGCCTTCGCGGTCTGGTAGCCCAATTGACCGGGCTCGCTGTCGGCGAAGCACATGGTCGCTCCGATGGCCGAGACGGACTGTCCGGCCTCGTTCGTGACCGTGAGGATCTTCGTGTCCTTGAAATAGGCCGCGAGATCGTGAATGTCCTGCTCCGGCCGTTCGACTTCTTCGCCTTCGGTCTGGTGGTTCAAAAATGACCGGACGCCCTCGAAAACCTCGACGCCCTGGGTGATGGCCTCGGTCGTGTAGAAGTTTTTGTCCCGCTGATTGCCCGGGCCTTCGGTGATGATGACGACCTCAATCTCTCGCTTCTCATCGTTGTAGACCGCCTCGCGGAGGCTCTCATGGTGACGGATGTCGGCGCGCACTAAGGCGCCCAGCCCAGAAGAGCCGATCGCCTCGTCGATTTTGTCCGCGAGATCTGAGGGAAGTGCGGTGTCATCGTAGTCGGTCGGGCCATTGCCCTCCGACGATACCGTCCCGCCGAGGTTTTTGTAGATGTGTGTGATAACGCGGAAGTTGCCGGCGTGTCCGGCCTTTCCCGCGGCGTCCTTCGCTTGGTTCCAAAGTTTTTCACTCTTAACCCATGAAGGCATGAAGAAGGGCCCCTATCCCTTGGGGTGATGTTCATCAGTCCACAAGGTACAGGGGCCCGGAGAGGGTTGTCAACAATATTTCAACATTTTTTTATAGCTTGAATTTACTCGGCGGGAGCGGCTTCTTCTTGTGGAGAACCTTGAAGCGGATGGTCCCGTCTGGGTGCCATTGGATATTCTTGAACTCGATGTCCTTCGCCTTGATCTTCTTGTGATTGACGTAGTTCGTGAGCTGGTTTGCGAGCATGAACGCGAGCTGGACGAGCTGGGGGAACTCGAACTCGAGCTTCGTGAGCGCGTGGAAGTGGCGCGCGAGGTCCCGCTTCGCGTCGTTCTGGACCACGGCCGAGGGGCCGCTCTGGAGTGAGCGCCCCTGCAGATCGACCAGGAGGGTCTTTTTCGTTTGTTGTCCCATTATCTCGCCCCCCACCAGCGCGTAATCCAGCCCCGATACCTTTTTTCCGGAGCCCGGGGTGCGACCGTCATCGGCTTCCCGTAGTACAGGGTGAGCTCCCTCAAAAGATCAAGCCCGTCGTCGTGCTGGAGCGAGAGGGTCGTCCGGATCCCGTCCTCAGCAACGAGGATGAGGTACTTCCGCTCATCGTGATCCAAAAAAATCCTTTGTTTCTTTTCTTCTTCTGGCATCTGGTCCTCCATTGTTCTACGTGAAACTAGACAAAAATGTCTCTCCCTTGATGTCCGCGGCTCTGCGTTCCTTCCACTTGTCGAACGTCTCGACCGAGACCGTGTTGTACTGTCCCGTCTCTGGGTCCTTGATAACTCTCCAGTTATCGTCATCTCGATCGGTGTCCTCGATGTCGATCCCCAGCTCCTTCCACGTCTTCATCTTCGGACTAAACGTACATCTACAATTCGGATGAAGCGGCGGCTCGGCTTTATTCCCCCA